>Ga0210405_10002723_pt1 | contig 18051 bp, 16 predicted proteins | sample IncBWH11MmetaG_FD_155492 | JGI IMG/M metagenome (GOLD analysis project Ga0210405, IMG submission 155492) | Forest soil microbial communities from Barre Woods Harvard Forest LTER site, Petersham, Massachusetts, United States - Inc-BW-H-11-M | ecosystem: Environmental > Terrestrial > Soil >... | reverse complement strand
TACTCGGCCTCGAGTTCGTTGCGTGGACCTACCGCGACGATCGTGTCGTCTTTCACAACGACAGCTCCATCGTCGTAGACGGCTCGCGCTCCATCCATGGTCACGACCGTTCCGCCGCTGACGATAAGGTCGGCTCTTTCTTTTTTCGGTTGCGATAAGAGAGAGGCAGGGATCAGTAGTTGAAAAGCGGCAACTAGAAGCAGAGATCGGGAAAAGATCATTCGCTACTCCAGCGGCTGGAAGCCGCGACTCATTTTATCGCGGCGTTGATCGTAGCCGTCAAAATGAACGCCGCGGTGCCGGCGGCCGACTCGCGGGCGTCTCGTCCGCAGTCCGCTATCGCAACCGTCATAGCGGTTTTCGACGCCAAAGTTTACCAACAACTGCGGTTTTAAGAGAGAATGAGTGGGACTGAATGCTTCCCTCCTGATTTACGATGACCGTGAGGAAACCCGACTTTTGCGTAGCGATCCTCGCCCTGACGGTTCTGTTCGGGGCGTGCCAGGATCACAAATCTACCGCTGAACCTCTGGTTACCGGGACCAGCTCTGCACGGCCAAGTACAGAGATACCCCCCGCGCGAGGGAGTGTTTCCGCCGAGAAGTGTCTGGGCAAATGGAACGGTCTGGAGGGAACTTTTCTTCTTCTCTCACTGAACGGAAATCGCTACCTCGTGAAGATCCAGTCTCTCGACAGTTTGGATACGTATGAAGGTGTTGCCATCGCGGACGGCATCCAATTCACTCGTAACGGCAAAACAGAATCCATTCACGCCGGTAACGGTGAAGACACCGGGATGAAGTGGCTATTGGACAAGAAGAATTGCCTGATTATCAAATATGGCGAAGGATTCTGCCGAGACTAGCGCGACTTGGTCGCCCACTCCGCATCATAGCGTGCGCGATCGTAGAAAGATTTCTGAGTGCCTACGCCGGTCGTTGAGAGTCCAGCATAGAGATTTGCGCGACGGACGGCTTCCCTTTCGGACAGACCTTCCCCCAGAAACACTGCAAAGCTGCCAATGAACGCATCGCCTGCGCCGGTGCTGTCAATACTTTTCACGCTGAATGCTCGGATGTGTTCCATGCTTTCACGGCCAGCCAGCAGTGCGCCATTCGCTCCCAGCGTAAGGATTACCCCCTTAACCCCGCTCGCGAGCAGCTTCTCCGCGCACTTCTTCGCATCGTCAACGTTGCGTACCGGCATTCCGGTGATAGTCTCGGCTTCACTTTCGTTGGGAATGAAATAGTCGAGTCCAGCCAAAGCACTCAGGTCGACCGGTTGAGCGGGGGCAGGATTGACGATACAGCGAATGCCGTTCCGACGCGCGAAAGCCACGCTGTAGTAAACGGTTTCGAGCGGAATTTCGAATTGCAGGACCATGCAATCAACAGTCTTCAGCAAGTCGGACGCGGCGTCGACGTCGGCGGGCATCAGCAGATCGTTCGCGCCTTTCACCACGAATATGCGATTCTGCCCGTTGGGCTCAACGAAAATCGGCGCCACGCCGCTGGAGACTCCTTCGATCTGCTTCACATGGGTGGCATCGATCCCAAGCTTCTTGAAGTTCTCAATCGTCGCCGGGCCGAACAAATCGTTGCCCACCCTTGCGATCATGAAAACCTCAGCGCCGCAAAGCCGGGACGCGACCGCCTGATTTGCTCCCTTGCCCCCAAAGCCAATATCGAACTTCTGGCCAAAAATTGTTTCTCCGGCTTTAGGAAAACGATCAGAAAAGGTAGTTAAGTCGACGTTCGCACTGCCAATCACCGCGATGCGAGGACGTTTCCCCATAAGAAGGCCGAGTCTAGTCAGCGCTGTTGATCGTTGTCAACGGAATTCAGCTCAAAGGCATTCACCACGGAGACACAGAGGCACAGAGAAAACCTTTCTTGGGTTTTTCTTCTCTGTGACTCTGTGGTGAAGAGCATTGCTCACTCGCCGTAGGGAACCCAGATATTTTTCACCTGCGTGGCGTGTTGCAGGAACCATCGGCCTTCGGCGTGCTTCACGTCGAACCAATCGATGGCGCGGCCTTCGTTGGTGAAGACCTGCTTCAAGTTTCCGACTGAGTACGACTTGGCCGCGGCGGCGTTGGCTTCATCCCCGAAACACCAGATGGCATCGACATCATCATGCTCGGCGAGAGTTTTGAGAAGTTGCGATGAGTATCCGGTGACGATGTTCACCGCGCCGCCCGGCAGATCGCTGGTATCGAAAAGTTGGTACAGGTCTCCGGTGATGAGCGGGTAAGTTTCCGAGGGAACAACGATTGCGGTATTGCCCATGGCGATCACGGGCATAACCAGGGACAGGAAGCCGAGCAGTGGTGCCTCCCGCGGGCAGATGACGCCGACGGTTCCGATCGGCTCGTTCATTGCGATCGAAATATTGCGGAACGGCGGATTGTGCACCGCACCATCGAACTTATCGGCCCATGCAGCGTAAGAGAAGATACGCTCAATACCCGAACTCACTTCAGCGGTGGCTTGCGGCTCTCCCACGGCTGCCGCGAGCCGATGAGCAATCTCGTCGCGGCGCTGCGACAGGTTTTCCGCCATGTAGTAAAGAACCTGCGCGCGATTGTGCGCGGTGGTCTTCGCCCAGCCAGCCGCTTTGCGGGCAGCCTCGACGGCGTTGCGAATGTCTTTGCGGTTGCCAAGCCCTACTTCGCCGAGCAGCTGGCCATTCTTACTCCGGACCTCCATGCTATAGCCGGAATCCGGCCGCGTCTGTTTGCCTCCGATGTAGAGCTTCACGGTCCGATCGATGTCGACAGTGGAAGTTGCCGGCTCTGTTTCGTCATCCGAAGTTTCCGCTGGAGCGGGCTTTGCAGCCGGCAGTGCAGGTGCACTCTTGAACCACGCCGGTTCCAGATATTCGAGCAAGCCTTCCCTGCCACCCTCGCGGCCGTATCCGCTTTCGCGGTAGCCGCCGAAACCGCAGGAGGCGTCAAACAGGTTCGTGCAATTCACCCAGACCACGCCGGCTTTGACTTGCGCCCCAACGTGCAGCGCAACATTGATGCTCTCGCTCCACACGCAGGCCGCCAGACCGTACACAGAGTTATTGGCAAGCTCGACGGCTTCCGTCGGAGTACGGAAAGTCATCGCGGCCAGCACGGGACCGAAGATCTCCTGCTGCGCCACGATGGAAGCGGGGTGAACGTTGCTCAGCAAGGTCGGAGGAAAGAAGAAGCCACGCGATGGCATCTCCATGGCAGGTTGCCAGCAGGTTGCGCCGTCGGCTACGCCCTGATCCACCAACCGTTGAATACGATCAAGTTGAACACGGGCGACGATCGCGCCAATGTCGATCGCCTTGTCGAGCGGTGGCCCCACGCGCAGGGTGCTCATGCGATCGCGTATTTTTGCAATCAGCGGTTCCGCAATACTCTCCTGCATGAGCAGGCGCGAACCGGCGCAGCAGACTTGTCCTTGATTGAGCCAGATTCCGTCCACCAGTCCTTCGACGGCGCTGTCGAGATCGGCATCTTCAAAAACAATAAAAGGAGATTTGCCGCCCAGTTCGAGTGAAAGCCGCTTGTAACTTTTTGCGGTTGCGCTGCGGATCGCGCGGCCCACTTCCGTCGAGCCGGTGAATGCAATCTTGTCTACATCGGGATGCTTAACTAAAGCTTCGCCGGTTGAACCATCGCCGGTCACGATGTTCACTACGCCCGCGGGCAGTTTGATTTCATGGCAGATTTCCGCAAATGCAAGGGCAGTCAGCGGCGTGAACTCGGCGGGCTTCAGAACGACGGTGTTTCCCGTCGCCAGCGCGGGTGCGATCTTCCATGCCAGCATGAGCAGGGGAAAGTTCCAAGGAATGATCTGTCCCACAACACCGCAACCAACATAGTCGGGAAATTCTTGCTGCAGAAGCTGGGCCCAGCCCGCGTGATAATAAAAATGCCTCGCGACCAGCGGAATGTCGAGGTCGCGGCTCTCGCGAATCGGTTTTCCGTTGTCCATGGTTTCAAGCACGGCCAGGCGGCGAGAGTGCTTTTGTACCTGTCTCGCAAGGGCGTAGAGGTAACGAGCCCGGTGATGCGGACTAAGTGATTGCCAGCCGGGAAACGCGGCGCGGGCGGCTTTGACCGCAGCGTCAATGTCGGCGGCCGATCCTTCTGCAACACTGGCAAGCTTTTCTGCGGTTGAAGGGTCAGCGGTGTCAAAGTATTTTCCGGTAGAGGGCGCGGCCCATGCTCCATTGATGAAATGTCCGAAGCGGCGTTTGTGGTGGTCGAGCCACGCCAGCGCCTCTTTCGCGTCTTCCGGCGCTGGGCCGTATTCCATTGTGACGAACTTTTCAGCGATGCTCATCTTCTCTTATGATTCTTGCGTCGGCGGCATCCGGAAATATTATGCATGCGGCACAAGTCCTGCGACGAGGATCCCCTCTGGTAGAGACGTAGCTAGTTACGTCTCTACAGCCACGCTAAGCGATGGGATGGCGATAATCCGCCGAATAGCGCCCGGTCGCGTGATGCTCGAGTTGCCGCTCGATATCATTCAATAAACCGCTCGCCCCGAAGCGAAAGAGTTCTGCTTTCATCCAGGGAAGGCCGAGTTCCTCTTTCATCAGCGCCAGCCATTCCACCGATTGTTTCGCGGTACGAATGCCGCCTGCTGCTTTGAAGCCTACGGCCATGCCGGTTTCCTGGGCGCATTCGCGGATGGCCCGGATCATGACGAAGCCAACTGGCAGCGTGGCATTGGTCGGCTCTTTGCCGGTCGAGGTCTTGATGAAGTCCGCGCCCGCCATCATCGCGACGACGCTGGCACGGGCGACATTGCGAAGAGTGAGCAGGTCGCCCGTCCCCAGGATGACTTTCATGTGCACGGGACCGCATGCTTGTTTGAAGGCAGCGATCTCATCGTAAAGTTCTTGCCACCTGCCTCCAAAAACGTGCGCGCGGGTGATGACGACGTCAATCTCTTGAGCACCAGCCTCGATGGAGCGGCGAATTTCTGCGATGCGCTCGGACAATGGAGACAGTCCTGCCGGAAATCCGGTGGCCACAGCAGCAACTTGCACGCGGCTGCCTTCGAGGGCTCTTCGCGCGGTTTCGACGAACCGGTGATACACGCAAATAGCCGCGACCTGAATGTTAAGATCTTCCACTCCCAGTTGCTTTGCCAGTTCGGGCTGAATCGGTTGTCGGCCCTTTGCGCATAACCGGCGGACGCGCTCGTCAGTGTCATCTCCCGAAAGAGTTGTCAGATCCATACAGGTAATTGCGCGGAGCAGCCATGCCGCTTGCCAGTCTTTTTTCACGGTGCGACGCTCCACATGGGTTTGCGCTCTGCGTTCCACCGCGCTGGTATTTATGCGAACCTGCTTTACCCAGTCCAGATTGATCGGTATTCCTCGATTAGAGAGAAGCGGTCGCCCGTTCAGGGTTGCCAAGGGAGCGTGGGAATCTCGCCGCGCACCGCCGGAGATGCCGCTGTCGTTGTCTGTGATCCCGGGACGCTTGTTGTGCTCCACCGGCAATTAGATGTTCTCCGCCAGAACCGCGATTCTTACCTTCGTCGGCCGGAATCTGAAGGCCAGCCGACGATGTTGCGAGGTAATTGTACGGCGGAATGCAGGAAAAGCTAGTAGGTTGATCTGGAAATGCGTCGTTCTGCTCCCAGCTCACCCGCACTTTAACCTTGACACTCACAAATCTCGACGCTAGGCTTCGCTGATCTTTCCGCAAACAAATGTTTACACCGCATAGTCTGGGCATCGCGCTGCTGATGATGATCACTAGCGCCATCTGCTGGGGTTCGTGGGCGAATACTTACAAAGGCGTCAAGAATTATCGCTTCGAACTGTTCTACTGGGACTATGCGGTTGGAATCTTTCTTGTCTCCGTAATTTTCGCCTTCACCATGGGAAGCACCGGGAATGACGCCAACAGTTTCCTCAACAATGTTCATTCCGCGGATACTTCAAATATCGTTTATACGATGTTAGGCGGTGCGATCTTTAATCTCGCGAACCTCCTGCTCGTCGCCGCGATTGATATGGCGGGCCTGGCCATTGCGTTTCCGGTTTCCATTGGGATTGCTCTGGTAGTTGGGGTGGTTTCGAGCTATATCCTGCAGCCCAGAGGCACCGGCGCTTTGCTCGCCGCCGGAGTAGTTTGCGCGGTCATTGCCGTAATCATGGACGGCAAAGCTTACGGGAGTCTGGCCAGCGCGGGCCGCTCCACTTCGAAGAAAAGCATTATCGTCTGCATCGTTTCCGGAGTATTGATGGGGCTTTGGGCGCCCTTCGTGGCTCACGCGATGACCAAGGGCAACACGCTGGGTCCCTACAGCGTTGCTGTGTTCTTGACTCTTGGCGCGCTGCTTTCTTGCTTTATCTGGAATATTTATTTCATGAAGAAGCCGCTAGTTGGAGAGCCGGTGAATTTCGACGGATTCTTTCGCGGCCCCGCTTCCGGACATATGCTCGGAGTGCTCGGCGGGGTGATCTGGGGCACGGGGATGGTCTTCAATCTCGTAGCCGCGAACTTCACGGGGGTGGCGATTTCGTACGCGATTGGGCAATCCGCCCCGATGGTGGCAGCGTTGTGGGGAGTGCTGGCGTGGAAAGAATTTGAAGGCGCCGGAAGCCGCGCCAAGTTCCATCTGGGCCTCATGTTTGTGTTTTATTGCTTGGCGATTTTGCTGGTAGCCAGAGCGAACGGGTAAATCCCGCATCAATCGACAGAAAATGGAGTGCGCTGCTAGCTGGCGACCGTCTTGATTTTGAGAATCGGACTTACATCCGTGTTAATTCGTGACGCGTTCAACTCTATGCATCGGTAGCAATCACACGCGAAGCTCGTACCATCTGCAAACGCGACGTGGCCGCATTTCTCGCAGACGAACCGTCCGTCCAGATGAGGAGCCATGGGTCTGAACTGAACGCCCAGAACGCAATAAGGACATCGAACAACTGATTGCTTCATAGGAATTCTGGATCAGACGGCGAAAGCTAAGACCAGCGTTCAGTCAAGAACTCTTGTCACCGCAGCTTTCGCCGTCCTTTGGGAATAAATCTATCTTCGAGTGCGTCCGTTCGTAATGGCCCACCCGTGCCGTGTGATGGCACAGGAGTGCCATCATGAGTCGATATACACCGCTCCCAGATTAGAGTTCAAAGCAGAGATGCCGATAAGAACGTACGACTATCAGAACAGGATGGGGCTTAAATGATCGGTAGGATTTTGTAGACTTCAGTTCTGTTTGCTCGCCACTTCGAGGCGGGTGTCTGCACGCTTCAAGTCGCCTGCGACCCGCTTGAAATCTTCTTCAGTGTTGCAGGTGCCGAGGTGCGATTCCGCGCGCTGTTTGGCTTCCTGAGCGCGTTTTGGGTCAATCTCTTCGGCACGCTCCGCGGTCTCCGCCAGGATCGTCACTTTGTCGGGCAACACCTCCGCGAATCCCCACGCCACCGAAAGGCGGCGCGTCTGATTGTCCTTGCGGTAAGTGATCTCCCCGACGGCCAGTTCCGCGATCAGCGGGGCGTGCCCCGGCAAGATGCCAAGATACCCGTCCTTGCCGGGAATCTGCATCTCCTCCGCCACATCGCGGACGACCATCTTCTCCGGAGTGACGATCTCGAGTTGGAAAGTATCGGCCATACAGTAGTTGGTCATTTGCCGTTGGTCGTTGGCCACGCCTGACGCCGCTGGCTGTTTGCCGACGACGAAGGACTAACGACCAACGACCGTCCTTACGCTACTGCCTTCAATTTTTCTGCTGCTTCCAGCACTTCATCAATCTGGCCCTTCATGTAGAAGGCCTGTTCTGGAATGTCGTCGTATTTGCCTTCGTTGATTTCCTTGAAGCCTTTCACCGTATCCGCGACCTTCACGTAGCGGCCGGGCGCTCCGGTAAACTGTTCAGCCACGTGGAACGGCTGTGAGAGGAATTTTTGAATTTTGCGTGCTCGCGCCACCGTGACTTTCTGATCTTCACTCAACTCATCGATGCCGAGAATCGCGATGATGTCCTGCAGGTCTTTGTAGCTCTGCAGAGTCTTCTTCACGCCTTGGGCAACGTCGTAATGTTCCTGGCCCACGATGCGAGGATCGAGAATGCGCGAAGTGGAAGCCAGGGGATCGACGGCAGGATAAATTCCGATCTCGGTCAAGGCACGTGAAAGCACCGTCGTCGCATCCAGGTGGGCAAAAGTGGTTGCTGGTGCCGGATCGGTCAAGTCGTCGGCAGGCACGTAAATCGCCTGCACCGACGTAACTGATCCCTTCTTCGTCGAAGTGATCCGTTCCTGCAGTTCGCCCATCTCAGTCGCAAGATTAGGCTGGTAGCCCACGGCACTGGGCATTCGGCCGAGGAGAGCTGAAACCTCGGATCCGGCTTGAGTGAAGCGGAAGATGTTATCGATGAACAACAACGTATCGGCGCCTTCGACGTCGCGGAAGTATTCAGCGACCGTTAGACCGGTCAGAGCTACACGCAAGCGGGCCCCGGGTGGCTCGGTCATCTGGCCATAGATGAGAGCGGCTTTCGAATGCTCGGGATCTCCCGGCTTGATGACACCGGACTCACTCATCTCCAGCCACAGGTCATTGCCTTCGCGCGTGCGCTCGCCGACTCCGGCAAACACAGAGAATCCGCCGTGTTGCTTAGCCACGTTGTTGATGAGTTCCTGAATGAAAACGGTTTTGCCTACGCCGGCGCCGCCAAACAGGCCAATTTTCCCACCCTTCAGGAAGGGCTGAATGAGATCAACGACCTTGACGCCGGTCTCAAACATTTCTGCCGTCGTCGCCTGGTCTTCAAACAAAGGTGCTGGACGATGGATGGGCATGGTCATCGTGTGCGCAATGGGGCCGAGTTGGTCGACGGGCTCGCCGATCACATTCATCACGCGTCCGAGAGTGCCACGACCGACGGGCACGGAGATCGGTCCGCCCTGGTCAATGCATTTCATGCCGCGCACCATGCCCTCGGTGGCTTCCATGGCGACGCAGCGAACGCGGCCTTCGCCCAGGTGCTGCTGGACCTCCACGATGACGTTGATGGGGAAAGGAACGGTGAACCCGTCGCTCACAATGCGAAGTGCCTGATAAATCGGCGGCATCGTGGCTTCGGCGAACTGCACGTCCACTGCGGGGCCGGCGATTTGAATCACGTGTCCAATGTTTTCTGGCATATATTCAGTTCTTTCTTCTGTGGGAAAGTAACTTGTTACGTTTGGCGGCGACAACGAGACGTAGCAAGCTACGTTTCTACCGTTAGCCCGCTGCCGCTGCTCCACTCACAATCTCGATGATCTCTTTCGTAATCTTCGCCTGACGGGCGCGGTTCATGGCCAGCGTAAGCGAATCAATCATGTCGGTTGCGTTGCTGGTTGCCGCGTCCATCGCGGTCATACGGGCCGCGTGTTCCGCTGCCACAGATTCGAGCAGCGAACGAAATACCTGGATGACTACGAACTTCGGCAACAAGGATCGAAACAACTCTTCGGGGGGCTGTTCGTAAATATAGTCAACCGGAGCGGCGGCAAACTTGGCAGCAGCCGCGTCAGCTTCCCGCGTGTCGGCGGGACGAATGCCGACGCCCGCGCCCTTGGCCGCTTCTAGAGCTCGCTCCTTCTCTTTTAGCGTCATATCCTCGGCTTGGGCTATGCCAACCTCTCCGACCTGTTCAATCGGCAGTACCTTTTCCACGATCAGCCGCTGCGAAATCACCGATTTAAATTCATTGAAGAGCACGTAGACTGCATCGATTTCGCCTCTGCAATAGCGATCAATCGCGCGCTCAGCCAGGTCGGAAGCCATTTCGTATTGCACCTTACCCAACACTCCGACGTGCTCACCAACGAGCGTGATTCGCGGCGACTCCTGAGAGTCCGCTGTTCGGGGGGGAGCAACTGGAAATCGCCGACGTAGAAAGTCGCGGCCCTTGCGGCCGATGGCTTCAATTTCGACGTTCTTCCCAGCCTTCGATTGCAAAAAACGCGATGCTGCTTTCAGGATATTTGTGTTGAAAGCGCCGGCCAGACCTTTATCACCCGTGACCACGATCAGCAGGATGTTTTTTTCCGGGCGCTGCGCCAACAGCGGATGCTTCGGCTCACCCGTATCCGGATCATAGATTTCCGCGCGCGACACCAGCGACTTCAAGACGTTGGTCAACATCTGCGCATAAGGACGCGCAGCCAGAGCGCGCTCCTGAGCGCGCCGTAGTTTTGCAGCCGAGACCATTTTCATGGCCTTGGTGATCTGCCGCGTGTTGGTCACGCTGCGGATACGGCGCCGGATGTCGAGAATGTTGGCCATGTTCGGTCGTAGGTCGTTGGTCGCCGGTCGTTCGCTTCCAGCTGCTAGCTTCTAGCTAGAAACCAGGAGCTAGTAGCTTATTTCGCTACTGCCTGTCTCTCAGCTACGAACGTTTCTTTGCACTCCTTGATTGTTTTGGTCATTTGGGCTTTCAAGGTGTCGTCGAGAGTCTTTTTCTCCATGATGGTGCGCAGGAGGCCAGGGTTCGTTGCGTCCACATATTCGTACAGCTCGGCTTCGAAGTCCCGCACTTGGTCTACCGGAAGATCATCGAGAAAACCGCTCGTACCTGCAAAGATGATCAGAATCTGTTTGGAAAATGGCAAGGGCGAGAACTGCTTCTGCTTGAGGACTTCGACCAGGCGTTGTCCGCGATTCAGCTGGTTCTGCGTCGCTTTATCGAGATCGCTGCCAAACTGGGCAAACGCCGCCAGTTCTCGATATTGCGCGAGTTCGAGCTTCATACTTCCAGCCACCTGCCGCATGGCCTTGATCTGGGCGCTGCCGCCCACGCGGCTTACGGAGATGCCAACGTTCACGGCCGGCCGCACCCCGCTGTTGAACAGATCGGTTTCCAGGAAGATCTGGCCATCGGTGATCGAAATAACGTTGGTCGGGATGTATGCAGAGACGTCTCCAGCTTGAGTTTCAATAATCGGCAACGCCGTGAGTGATCCTCCACCCATCTTGTCGCTCAGTTTCGACGCGCGCTCCAGCAGCCGTGAGTGAAGATAGAAAACATCTCCGGGGTAAGCTTCGCGACCTGGCGGACGCCGCAACAGCAGCGAGATTTCGCGATACGACGCCGCGTGCTTCGAGAGGTCGTCATAAATAACCAGGGCATGTTTTCCGTTATCGCGGAAATACTCACCCATCGCACAAGCCGCGTAAGGAGAGATGTACTGCATGGGCGCGGGCTCGGAAGCGGAGGCTGCGACCACGATCGTGTAATCCATCGCGCCGTAGTCGGTGAGAATCTTCACCACCTGCGCGATGGAAGATCTTTTCTGTCCGACGGCGTTGTAGATGCAAATCAGGTCGTTCCCTTTGTTGTTAATGATGGTATCGAGCGCCACCGCGGTCTTGCCGGTTTGGCGGTCGCCAATGATCAACTCGCGCTGGCCTCGGCCAATCGGAATCATGCTGTCGATGGCCTTCAACCCGGTGGCCATGGGTTCGCGGACCGGTTGGCGATCAATGACTCCCGGCGCCAGACGTTCCAATGCGATGAACCTGTCGGTGGCGATGGGCCCTTTGTCGTCGATGGGCTGCCCCAGCGAATTCACCACGCGGCCGACCAAAGCGTCACCGACCGGCACGCTCATGATGCGTCCCGTGCGCTTGACCTCGTCGCCCTCTTTGATCTCGGTGTACTCGCCGAGGAGCACGACGCCGACCTGATCTTCTTCCAGGTTCATGGCGATGCCGGCTACGTTATGAGGAAACTCCAGCAACTCTCCGGCCATGACTTTGTCGAGGCCGTACACGCGGGCAATGCCGTCGCCCAAGGTGATGACCGTACCTACTTCATCCACAGCAATCTTGGATTCGTAGTTCTCGATTTGTTGCCGGATCAGCTGTGTGATCTCGTTTGCTCTGATTTGTGCCATAGGTTCGTTTCAATTTCTTAGTTGTGACCGAGCATTTAGCATTCAGCACTCAGTCCATCAGTTTCCCTTGCAATGCGCCTCGGCTAAATGCTGAGTGCTAATTGCTGAGTGCTTGTTTTATCCTCTCCAACTGTCCCCTCACCGAACCGTCGTAAATCGTGCTGCCGATCTTTACTACGGCGCCGCCGAGTATGGACTCATCGCGCGAGTAACGTGCCCGCACTTTTTTCCCCGTTAACTTTTCCATCTGCACTTCGAGAGATTGCCGATCGGTTTGGTTGAGCTCGTGCGCGCTGGTTATTTCGGCCTCGGTGAATCCCAGGCGCTGATTCAGTTCCTGCTCAAACTGTTTCACGATCGGTCCCAGGAAGTTTACGCGCCGATGATCGATCAGCACTGCAACGAAATTCCGCACTGTACGCGAGATTCCCTGGCGAGCCACAATCGCATCGAGCACAGCCCTCTTCTGCTCCGCCGTGATCGACGGAGCCTCCCACACCGCCCGCAGTTCCTTGCTCCCGGCCACTAATTCGGCGACGGCTTGAGCCTCTTGCAAAGTCTTGTCAGGATCATGATGGCCGTCAAAGACAGCGTCGGCGAATGCCCGTGCGTAGGTGTTGGTGACGGAAGCCATGCTCTATTGCCCGCCTTTCCGGGCATCGCCGCCGTTGACCGAGAGTTGTTGGGCAAAGTTGCGCAGCAGCGCCTGGTCGGTAGCAGCATCAACATGGATCTGCTTTTTCGCGAGCGACACCGCCAGGTCAGCCGCGTAGGCCGTGAGTTCGCGACGGGCTGCCTTGGCCGCCGCCGCAATTTCCTGTTCCGCCGAAACCACGATTTTGCGGGCGTCTTCGGCCGCGGCAGCTTTAATCCTCTGTTCTTCGACTGCGGCTTCCTGCTCCGCAACAGCGCGCATTGTAGAGATCTCCACATCAAGCTTGGAAAGCCTCGCTTCAATCTCTGCCAGGCGGCGGTTCGCATCTTCGCTGGCTTTTCGCGCCTCTTCCATCGCCTTCTGAATGGAGGCCGTGCGATTGCGAAACACTCCCGGCAGGTTTTTCTCCGACAGCCAGAAAATGGCTGCAGCAATGACCACAAAGTTCAGCAGCACACAAACCCAGTAGGCGTGCTCCAAATCCAAGCCGGTCAGTTTGGCGACCCATTGCACCGATGAGGATTGTTTGAACTGTGATTGATCGTCCTCACCAGCCGCTTCACGCGATTTTTTCACCAGTTGCTGGCTCAGCGAATGGTTCTTGTGCGCGGGCTCGCTTGGCTGCTGATAAGAGACGGCCGACAAGCGAACTAGAGCTGTTGCCCGTTCTGTCGAAGCGAAAGTCAAGATCAGGAATGCTGCAAAGGCGGAGCACAACAGGAACGTGCGTGCGCGTCCGGCGAGCCATGAACTTCTCTGAGTTCGCGCTCGAGTCATCGTTCTTGTCCTTCACCCGCAGGAGCTTGTGTCATCGCCGGCCGCAAAACAATCCGGATGATTTCAGCGGCAAGCTTTCCACTTTCAGCCTCCAGACCGACTTGCGCTGCCACCTTGTCCTTCTCGATGGCGGCTCGTGCCTGTTCAACCTGGACCTGCGCCCTGTTTCTCGCCTCGGCGACGGCTGCGGCCCGTGCCTGCAAAGCCTGCTGACGTAGCGCTTCCTGATTCTTAAAAACCGCGATGCGAGCTTCACGCAAGCGCTGCTCGTATTCCGCAGTTCGCGCTTCGGCGGCGGCAATATCGGCGCGTGCCTTTTCAATCGCTCCCTCGGTCTTACTGCGCCGCTCGGCGAGCACCTTGACCAACGGCTTGTGGACAAGCGCGCTATAAATCCCATAGAGCAGCACCATAAAAATAATGGTGGGGATTGATCCGAGCAGTAATTCCCCTACTTGCTTGAGCGTTTCGTCCATGTCTTGAGTTTGATAAAAATCTCGTGCTTGATAAAATCCCGAGCGAAAGAGGGCTTTAAGAAACCATTAAACCTAACACTCTAAAGGCTTAGTGTCAACGCGAGTGTCTGTCCGAGAAACGACTAGGAGTTATTCCAGGGACGTACTTTTGCCTGCTTGTCAAGGGTTTAGTGTATTTTAAGTAAAGAATGCTTGACTTCTGGGATGGGGGGTCTAGCATAGAAGTATCACCTCCGATCCAATTCAGGATCGAATGGGCCGATAGCCAAGGACTGTCACCGCTTCTTGGTTGTCGGCCCATTTAAATTTCCGCCGACCAGCTAGTGCTCGGCACAGAGGAAGTGTGACTTCCTCAGCGTCCTCCCATTAGACCTTCGTAACCTGCCTAGACCCCTTTGCTAAGTCTCCGGTCCCCGTCTCGTGCTCTAATCCCAAATGTCTGGCTATGTAAGGAGCCGCTTTGAATCGTCTACTAGCCGTGTCGAGTTGCTTGATCGCTCTCGTTTTATGCTGGGTAGCCTATCAGAGACTATCGTCCCAACCCGCCAACGCGTCAGTATCGCTCGCACCCAAGACGGAAGGCAGCAGTATCTACTTTGTTCCTATCGGCGATTTCCCTCGCGAGCGGCTTGAGCCCCTGATTCAGTACTATCGTCAAAAATATAACTTGGAAATCGCAGTTGTGAATAGCATTCCAGTGGATCCCGCGACGAGGGACGACGCTCGTCGGCAGTTGATGGCGGAGAGACTCGTGGCCAGTGTGCGGAACGCAGTTCCCGAGCATACCTACAACCCGAAGGAGATCCTGATTGGTTTCACCTCCGAGGATATCTATCCGACGTCGCAGAATTGGCAGTTTGCCTTTGGCTGGAGACAAACCAGTCTGGGCGCAGCCGTCGTCTCAACCGCCCGCATGAGCCTGCATTACGCCGAGGAGCCCTCTGACGACAACTTTGCCGAGACTCGGCTGCGAAAAATGGTGACTAAAGATATCGGTATCCTCTACTACGGGTTGGACCCAAGCCGGAATCCAAGAAGCGTACTCTACAGCCAGATTTTGGGAATCGAGGAGCTCGATCAAGTCGGTGAAGAATTCTGATTGCGACCCTTGGTTTCGGGGACACAGCGCAGCTACACTTCGACCATCCACGCCTGCAGCCGCCTCACAACTGACTCAGGCGCTTCTACCTCCAGTTCCACCAACCCGTCTTTGTACTTACGCGCATAAATCCGGGCTCGCGCCTCGAGCATCGCCAGCGTCTTTCCTTCTTTCTGCGGCACGCGCAAATGGACCCGGCTCAACGCGTCTCCCTGCAGCATCTGGTCAATCCGGTCCATAAGCGTGCTCATGCCGATGCCTTTCGCGGCCGAGACGTGAACCGCATTGGCGTCATCCCTCAAGCTATCGCGCTGCCGCGGAGGCAGCAAGTCAATCTTGTTCATCACTCGCAAGCGCGGCTTCTTTTCTGTTTCAAGTTCCTTGAGCACCTTTTCCACTTGCGCATCCTGCTCGGCAGAAAGAGGGCTACTCGCGTCGGAAACTTGCAGGATAAGAGCCGCGCGCTGCACCTCTTCCAACGTCGCCCGAAAGGCGGAAACCAGGGTGTGGGGCAGATTCCGAATGAATCCTACTGTGTCAGACAGCAACACCTGTCGGCGCGAAGGCAGGGTAACCCCCCGGATCGTGGGATCCAACGTCGCGAACATTTTCGGCGATTCCAGCACGGCGGCCTGGGTGAGCGCATTGAACAATGTGGATTTCCCTGCGTTCGTGTAGCCCACCAAAGCGATCAGCGCCACCGGAACCGATTCGCGGCGCTGGCGCTGTTGAGTCCGGATGCGCCGGACATTTTCTATTTGTTGCTTGACATGCCGAATCCGACGGTAGATCTTACGGCGGTCGGTCTCGAGCTGCGTTTCACCGGGACCGCGTGTGCCAATCCCGCCGCCTAATTGCGACATTTCAACGCCGCGGCCTCCGAGTCGTGGCAGCATATATTCAAGTTGGGCCAACTCCACCTGCAGCTGGCCTTCGCGGGTACGAGCGTGCTTGGCAAAAATGTCGAGGATGAGCTGGGTACGATCGATCACCCGCGTGTTGACCACCTTTTCAATATTGCGCTGCTGGGATGCGGTAAGGTCATGATCAAACAGAAGAAGATCCGCGGAGACTGAGGCCGCGGCCCCGGCAATTTCCTCCAGCTTCCCCTTCCCAATCAGCGTGGCAGGATCGGGTTTGTCGCGATGTTGCAGAAACTCGCCGGCAATTTGCGCGCCCGCGCTGGTCGCCAGGGACCGCAACTCGTCCAGCGACTCTTCTGCGCTGAACTCGGGGATGCGAGGCGCTTTCGATGCTCCGGGCACACTGCTGGCGCTGTCTCGCGCCGCCTGCGCACCACTCGTAAGCGAGCCTTTCGCGGTCTTGCCGACCGATCCGACACGCGAACGTATGTGGTAGTCGATCCCAACCAGGAACGCGCGTTCCGTCGGAGCACGACCTGCCGCCGTCGAAATCGAGGTACGTCGGGTGCGCTCGCTCTTGCCTGACTCTCTGGACTCTGAACTGCGCAAAAATTCTCTGCCTTATCCGTCCGTACCGGACGCACTGGGTGCCGGACCAGACTCGGTAGCGGGGCCTGCGGGCGGTGGAACCATGGCGGGCTTATCACCGTGGCCATGGACAACCCTTCCCATTGCTACTGTCGAAATGGCGTGCTTGAAGATCAACTGCTCCTGATTATTGGTCTCGAGCACGACGGAATATTTGTCAAACGAACGGATACGTCCGGTGAGCTTGACTCCGCTCAACAGGTAGATGGTGATATTTAGTCTTTCTTTGCGGGCGGTGTTGAGGAAGGTGTCCTGAATATTTTGCGCCGGCTTGTTTTCCATGCCGATCTCCTTAGCTTTCTCAACCGCGAAAGCTTTCTGTACTGCACACGGTCAGATCCTCAGGCCGCAGCCAACACGGCACTTGGGACCAGGGGGGAAAGCTCGGGATACGTAAGCGCCCATCCGCTTCCGCCGCCGCACCCAAAGCAACTCTCGGTACAATACGGCCTCTCCCTCGACTTTTCAAGCCGCATCGCCGGTTTGACATAACTACACCAAAATGCAAACATTCGTGCGCTGCAAGTAAGGTGGGAACTAGAAGTCGATTGTTCGACGCTCTCAACTGATGTTATTGGACGGTTCAGCAGCGCAATTCTTTAGCCGCACTTCACGGATAGCGGAGGAATATCGATGCAACATCTGATTGCTTTCGCAGCCTCATGGGTAATGCCCACGCACACGGGCACAGAAGCCCTGGCGCTCATTCTGCGCTGGTTTCACTTCATTGCGGGCATCACCTGGGTCGGATTGCTTTATTTTTTCAATCTGGTCAACGTGCCTTTTATGAAGCAGGTGGACGCCGGCATGAAGTCAAAGGTGTTTCAATACCTGACGCTGCCTGCTCTGAACTGGTTCCGCTGGAGCGCTCTGGTCACGGTTTTCGTTGGTTTCTGGTACTGGGGGCAAGTCTTTGTTGGACCGGACGCCGCGCGCATGGGGGTTAGCCCACTGAGCACAATTGGCCTCTTCCTGCTCATCTGGATCGCGGCTTGGGCGATTCTCTTTGCCGTCATCAAGCAAGCGCCGACCGGATATGTTCTTGGCGTTATCGTCGCAGTGGTTGCAATTGCCGGAGCATGGCTGTTCGTCAACTACACGCCGGTGGGCCAGGATGATAATCACGTGCTCTCTATCGGCGTCGGTGGCGGCTTTGGGATCATTATGCTGTTTAACGTTTGGGGAATTATCTGGCCCAACCAAAAGAAAATCATTCGCGGGACTCTTGCAGGGACGCCGCCGGCCAACGCTGCCGTTCTCGCTCGGCAGGCATTTCTGGCATCGCGAACGAATTTCTTTCTTTCGGTACCGTTGCTATTTTTCATGGCGATCAGCTCTCACTATGGCATGTTCGGTCGCTAGGCCCGCAGCTGTAGACTGTAGAGACGTAGCTTGCTACGTCTCTTTGCCCGCTATGCCAAAATGTAGGGGTGGAGTCCGATAAGTATCTGCAAGGAATCGCCCTGTTGAACGAAGCTGAGTTCTTCGACGCCCACGAAGCCCTCGAAGACGTTTGGCGCGCTGCACCGCCCGAAAACAAGAAATTTCTTCAGGGACTGGTTCAGGTCGCCGTGGCCTTCCATCACTACTCCACAGGAAACCGGGTGGGTATGCGGTCGGTGCTCGAGCGCGCCA
>Ga0210405_10002719_pt1 | contig 18071 bp, 10 predicted proteins | sample IncBWH11MmetaG_FD_155492 | JGI IMG/M metagenome (GOLD analysis project Ga0210405, IMG submission 155492) | Forest soil microbial communities from Barre Woods Harvard Forest LTER site, Petersham, Massachusetts, United States - Inc-BW-H-11-M | ecosystem: Environmental > Terrestrial > Soil >... | reverse complement strand
GGAGGAGTCAGCGCGCTTGTTGAAATTTCTGAGGGCCAGCGGGCTCATCGAAACGTGCATCTTTGAAGCACGACAGCTCACCAGTTGGAGGCGCATGCGGGCGCTCGTGGCGCTCGGCCGAACCCGGGCGCCGGAAGGTATTCCCGCACTCGCAGAGGGATTGCGCGACCGCGCTCTGGAAATCCGGCTGGCGGCGCTGCGGGGATTAAGCCGGACGGCTTGCCCGCAGGCGGGTGAGGAAATCCTGGCATGGGTGAGTGAAGCAGGATTGACAGTGCCGGCGCTGCCGCTGCAGAGCGCACTCATCCAGTGTTGCGCGGAACGTCCACAGGTGCTTCTCCCCTACGTGCAACATGCGGAAGGAGCATTGCGTGAAGTCCTTGGCCGGGTACTCGGCGAAGTGGCGACTCCTTCGCTCGGCCTGGATCTGTTGCAGTTCGTCGGAGATGACCTGGATGAATTGCGAGCCGCGGCCGCGCGGGCAATGTCCCACATGAAATCCGGCCTGGCGTTTGACCTCCTCACCGAGCTGGCGCGGGACCCCACGTGGTTTGTACGTCTGCGCGCGATCGTGAGCTTGGGAAAGCTCTCCGGCCCCAGGGCGGTTCCCGCCCTTTTGCGGGGATTAACGGATGCGAACCGGCTGGTGCGATTGCGAGCGGCAGAAGCACTTATAGAACTCAAAGGGGAGATGGCTCCGATATTCGAACGGGTCGTACAGACACAAGACCGTTACGGATTGCACGCCTACTTGACCGCTCTTGAGAATGCGGACTTGCAGGGAAAGCTGGAGGAGGAACTCCGCGACAGCACAAAAGTTAGAAAAGAAGATAAGAACCATTTGCAGAAAGTACTGCAGACAGGGACGCTGCTAGCGGAAGAGCCTGCGACAACGGAAAGCGCCACGGACAAAACACCGTCGCTGCCATGATTCGCTTTTTGGACATTTCGAACCATATCCTGTTCTGGTATTACCTGGCAACGAATATAGCCTACCTGATTATGTTGATTATCGCGCTGAAGACAAGCGCGATGCATCAGCACAGGCTGGAGAGTCATCGCCTAGACTGGATCAAAGACTCTCCGATGGCGCCACCCATAACCATCATTTCGCCCGCGCACAACGAAGAGAGCTCTATCCGCGTGGCCGTACACAACCTTTTGCAGCTTGATTACCCCGAACTTGAGATCATCGTCGTCAACGACGGATCCGAAGACCGCACCCTAGAAGAAATACGGGAAGAATTTCGCCTGCGGCCTGTTAGGGCGGTGTATGTTCCGCAAGCCAAGAGTGCGCTCGTACGAGGACTGTACCGAAGCGACGTCGACCCAAGGCTGCTGGTCATTGACAAGGACGCGGGAGGCAGCAAGGCAGACGCGGTTAATGCGGGTTTGAACGCGGCAACTTCGCCATACGTGTGTATCGTAGACGCGGACTCCGTCCTTGAGCGCGACGCGCTGTTGCGAATCATGGTACCAATCCTGGCGGACCCAAAACGCGTCGTTGCGGTCAGCGGAGTCATCCGGGTATTGAACGGATCGGAGATCGAGGGAGGGAACTTGCGGCGCGTACGTTTGCCGCGCAAGAGCATTGAAGTTATCCAGGTGGTCGAATATCTCCGCGCGTTCTTGATTGGCAGGGAGGCCTGGGCACAGGGAAACATGCTGACGATTATTTCCGGGGCGTTTGGAGTGTTTCGGACGGATCTGGTGCGCGCGGTTGGTGGCTACAGGTCGCACGCGATTGGTGAAGACTTCGATTTAGTAGCACGCCTGCACAGGCATTTGCTCGAGAAAAGGGCCGATTATGAAATTCGTTTTGTGCCGGACCCCATGTGCTGGACGGAAGTTCCCTCCGACCTGAAGTCGCTGGGGAGGCAGCGAGCACGTTGGCAAAACGGTTTGATGGACGTGCTCTGGCCAAACCGGGACATGCTCTTTCGGCCCCGCTACGGCAAGATTGGTTGCTTTGCCCTCCCTTACTTGTGGTTGTTCGAGTTGTTTGCGCCCGTGGTCGAAATTGTAGGGATTGCAACAATTATTCTCGCGGCTTGCCTGGGTGTGCTGAGCCGGGAATTTTTCCTGCAGTTCCTGCTGTTCGGGTTCGCATTCGCGACTGTGATTTCCATGGGATCCGTCCTGCTGGAAGAAATCACTTACAAACGGTACAGCGACTGGCAAGACGTTGCCCGGCTCATAAGTTACTGCTTCTTCGAGCATTTCCCATACCGGCAGTTGCATATGCTCTGGCGGTTACAGGGCCTTTGGCAATACTTACGCGGCGACCGCGCGTGGAAGCCCCTGAAGCGCAAGGGGCTCGCATCCGCACAAATCCCATAAGCCCGTCGCGCCGTCCAAACTGGCGGGTTGGTTTCAGATAGCAGGATAACTGGTTGTCTGTGGAGATGACACTTCGGCAATCCTTATATACGTACGCCATCTGCAGCACGTTCTGCTGAAGCGCACATCGCAGCACCATAGGCTTCCAGACAACAGGGCCCGGTATGCCGAACTTTAGCGGCCTAGCTTCAGGATCCCTTTCGCCGGGTCAAGGTCAGAGGCAGTCGCCTCCATTTCCGAAACAGCGGCGTGCTGACTCCCTCCAGCAAGATGCCATGATCTACGCAGCCGCAACTGTCTCCAGTTTGGACCGCATGCGAGGAACGTGAGCACGACCCAATTTTTCTGTTCCACTGAACACCGTCCGCGAAGATTAGCTTCCTTTGGGAAGAAGACTAAACAAATTGTTCCATTGATGGCCGATGTTCGAAACTCGTGACATCAGGGCTTGAGGGTGAGAAAGGTTACGCCATAGCCGCCAAGCACAATGGTCATTTGGGGAGAAAACGCCAGCGCGACCTGAGACGGGCCATTTGTGACGTTGGTTTTCGCATCGATCGTGAGTGTCGTCGCACTGGAAAAGTTTCCGAGAGCGGAGACGTCGACAATGACAGTGCGGGAATCGCCGGTGCCGTTGTTGTCGTTGGCGGCGTGAACAGCGCGGTCCACAATCATGACCACTGCCGAGCCATCGCTATTCTTTGTGGCGAGTATCTCGACGGTTGATGTATCCGTTACGCTGAGACCGAGAATGTCGGGTGGTGCGGGAGTCGAAGGAAAGATTTGTCGGAGAGTCAAATCTACCCAGTAGCTTAAGTAGCTAGTCCCGGTGTTGTAGTCCACTTCGCCGAATTGCTGGTCGGCGTCGTAATCCCAGTGAAACAAGGCCTGATTTCCGGCCTTACCGAGCTGCGAAAAAACAAAGGGGCGCCAAGCGGCGAAAAAAGCGCTGGAGCCGCGCTGGTCAGTGACGAATTTCTGGCCGGGATTGCAGGCACTCATCCCATTTCCGGCATCGAAGTCCGCGTTGACATTGTTTTCCGTCACCCATACGGGCACGCCTGCGAGGTCAGCTCGGGTCTGGAACTCCTGGTAGAAATAGTTGACGTCGTTCACGAAGCCAGGAATGGTGCTAAAAAGCTGAGCGTCGGAGTCCTTTTGATTGCACGAGGAATAGAAATGAGTGGAAACGATATTCACCTGCGCATTCACTCCGCCTCCATTCGGCGCGGCCACAAACGTGGGCAGGTTGTTTCGCGGATCTCCCTCCCCAGAATCGAAATCGGAGAGTTCCAAAGCGGAAAACTTTATCGTCGGGTCCACGGCCAGCATTGCCGGCACGACCGCGTTGTAGAGTTGCACGTACTGGCTCGCAGTCAGACCGTTGATGTTGTATTCGTTGAAAATACCCCACCACGTGATCTTGTTTGCGCTGGCTGATTTGAACAACTGGCCGCCCCAGGCGAATCCGCCGGTGTTGTAGTACCTCACGAGGTTCGCGCAGTACGGAACGAACTCATTCAAGTGGTTCGCGATATCGAGCTGCCCTTGCGCGTTGTCCATGAAGGCGGGGGCCACTGCGATCTGAAATTCCGGGCTGTGGTCCGCGGCGCTCAGGATTGGTTGCACGATGGCATCGAGAATAGTGAAATCCCAGTCGGTTGGCTGCTGGGGATTGGAATTGGCCTTCATTGGCACGGCTTGAGAAACGCCCTGTATGCGAATGTGCTGAGGGCCGAGCATGCTCAGCGGCCCGGTAGCTGGATGGCTTATGAAGAACTGGTAGTCCCACTCGGCGGGCTGAAAGGAAGTGGACATGAATTGCTGGAGCTTGCCGTTCACGCCTTGATTCGTGTCGACGGAGGCAGTCACAGCGGCGGAAACAGCAACGACGAGGGCGAGATTTTGACTATTGGAGGATCCGCCCGAGGTTGCGGTCATATTCAGCGTGTACATGCCAGCTGAGGTTGCGGCGCTGCCGGTTAAAGTGATGTTTCCGGCTGTGTTGCCGCTGGGCTGAGTGATTTGAGCGGTCGTGCCATTTGGCAGACCGTTCACCGCCACAGTGGCCGGGCTCGAATTCCCGGTGACGGTGACAGCGACCATGGCGGGTGTTCCGTTTTGCTGCGCGACGACCGTGCTCGTGGATAACGAAATCTTCAAAGGTCCAGGCTGGCCACCAGGTGTGCCTGGGCTGCTGCTACAAGCCGCAGCCAGCAGACAAATCCCGCCGAGCCAGGACAACGTTCCGCCCCGGTGTAGGAACCGAGGGACCCTCATCCGAGCTCTCCTCGTATTGGACGCGTGCGGCTCAACATATGTTCATGGGACTGATTGCCGACAAGAGTACAAGAGTCCGCGACGGATACTCAAGAAGGTCTCATGCTGGGCGAGCTCGGAATATAGGGCAACGAAGCGGCAGGGCCAAATGAAGATCTAATTCACGCCCTCTGAGAACTAGCTCCCATCAGGTGGTTGTGTCGCGACGATCGCCTGAGCATGGAACGACGGGCTACGGGTCTTTGTCGGGAATCGCCCCAACTTTCAGACGCTCCTGACGAGCGGCATCGTCTCCCGGATCTAGTTTCAAAAGGCGGTCGAGGACTTCTAAAGCGCTCGTGCGATCTTTCAGCAAGAGATAAACGCGGGCTAGAGCCAGATAGGCTGGTGTGTAGTAGGGCTCGGTCTGAATCGAATCTTTATATAGGGCGATCGATGCGGTTACTTCTCCTTTTTGAAGCATTAGTCGAGCGAGTTGCGTTCGCACTTCGGGGGATTTTGAACCGAGGTCGATCGCCTTTTGAAGAGCTTGAGCGGCGCGCTGTGGGTCCTTGGGGCGCGCCACACTAAAGATGAGCCCGTAGGCAGACTGTATCTCGACGTCATTGGGGAGTGCGGCGACAGCTCGCTCCAGGATCGCGAGACCCCTCTCGCCGAGTTCCTGGTAGTGCGCGGCGACCTGTGCATAGGCCAGCGCAACATTTCGCAAATCCAATTGCGCATCGCGCGAACCGGCAGTACGTGTATCGTGGATCAAATCGACCGGCGACCCTGGGAAACTTCCTTCCAAAACCGCAGGAGTTTCGGATGGAGTCCGCAAAATACGATGGTCTGTCAAGGACGAGTGGCTGATGTTTTCCATCCGGCGTTGTGGCATATGGCAAAGAATGCAGTTATCACGCGGCGAGGTAGCTTGCCTCCGTGCTATCGACGCCCGGCAACTCTCGGCGGCGTGACAGCTCAGACATCTTTCACGGAAGTAATCAGCGGCTTCGTCGCCGCGGAGTTGAACGTGAGGATTGTGGCATGTGATGCAGCCCAGTCGTCCCTTGCTCAAGGTCCAACAGCGGCTCATCTTCAATTGCTCAAACTGATCGAGCGCAATGAAGCGGGTTCCTTTGATCGCGGGAGCAACAGAAAATATATCCACGACATCGCCGAGCGGTGTTCCGGGGCGGAAGTCGAGGTACTTCTTGCCGGGTTGGAGAACACGAGCGTCGCCGGAAAAATGGCACTGCGCGCAGACGTCGTCGCGAACTTCGGGGCGCAACCTCTCGGGATTAACGATGGAAAAGTCCACGGGGCCATTGAGGGGAGCTCTTTGCTTGCGTTGCTCGACGTGAAGCGCGCCTGGCCCGTGACAGCGCTCGCAACCCACTGATAAAAAGCGGAAGGGAGGCTGCTGAAAGCGGTTGTGGGTTGCTGGGATTAGAAGCGGCAAGCCGGTGTGGCAGTCCACGCACAGGTCAACAACACGGCGGGTGAATCCGTGGAATGTGCCTTCGTTATAGCCGGGGGATAAATCCCAACCACGGATGCGCGAGTAGTAGGAAATCGGCGAGACAAAGAAGGCGTCTCCTTTGGCCACGAGATAACTCTTTCCCACGTCGCCCGCGCCGATGGTGTAAGCAATTTCGTGAGATTCAGAGAAGACGAGCTGGCCTTGAGCATCGCGTTCAAATTCTTCGTGAAACATCTTGCCATCGCGGGCATAGACGGAATAGGAGCGGTTCAACTTCTTCCTGCTGATGGCAACAGGTGCCGCCAATTCACGGAGATCGTCGGGGGAGGGAATTGACGCCGATCTGCCCATCCCTGTTTTCTTGAAGTTCTGATATTCGGAGGGATGACAATTCTGGCAAGCTTCGTCGCCGAGGTAGTCGACGTCGATCCGCGCATTTAGGTACTGGGGTAAGGACGTTTCCTGAGCAATAGGAGCCTGTGCAGTTTGGTGCGCCTCCGCGATCCGCGAGACCGCCCAAACGAGAAAGATCGCGGCAAGAGCTGCAGTCCATACTTCGCCGAGGGGAAAACCTGACCAACGAAGAAGAACAACAAAACGACGCCGGGTGAACCAGTTCATGGAGACGGAGGATTCTTCTTAGGGTGGATCCCCGTTCCCTCCTCGATCGTGTAGATCTGATCCACGGCAAGATTGCTGAGGCGCTCGGCGAGGCCGCCGGGCCATGCGATTTCTATACTATCGATCTTGGTGTTGGCACCTAAGCCGAAATGCAGACGCAAGTCGTTTTGCGAGAGATAGCTGGAGCCGCCGCGAACCTCACTGAATTGAGTAAGCTTTCCGGAATGAATGGTCAGGCGGGCGCCGATGGCGGCGCGGTTACTTTTCGTCCCTTCCAGCTTGAATTCGATCCAGTGGTTGCCGTTGGTCAGATGATTCCGCAAGAGAGTTGGGGGTTCGCCGACATTCAAAATCAGGGCATCAACTGCGCCGTCATTCCAGATGTCGCCAAACGCAACACCGCGGCGGGAAGCCAGGGGCAATTCCGCGAGACCTGCCGCGGCGGATGCGTCCTCAAATGTGCCGTCGTGCTTATTAAGATGGAGAAAAAGTGGTTCCCGGTAGCGCGCCCCCTCTTTGATGGTGTCTACCTGCGGATAGACGTGGCCGTTAGCGATGAGAATGTCGGGCCAGCCGTCGTTGTCAAAGTCCACGAAGCCGGTTCCCCACGCCACGTAAGAAAGGGTCGGCTGGGCGATTTGGGCGGTCCGGCTAGCGTCCTCAAAACCCTCGCGGCCAAGGTTGCGGTAGAGAGTTTTGGGCTGGTCCGCGAAGGTTGTGTCGATAAGATCGAGCCATCCGTCGTGATCATAATCGCCGAAATCGACTCCCATGTTGCCCTGTTCGAGGCCTGCACCGCTCAAGGCCACGCCCGCTAGCATGGCGACATCCGTAAACGTCCCGTTATGATTGTTGTGGTACAGATAGTTTGCGCCGGCATCGTTGGCGACAAATAGATCTGGCCAGCCGTCATTGTCGTAGTCGCCCCAGACAACTCCCAGTCCGAAGCGGCCTTGAGCGTCGTGAACACCCGCGCGGACGGAAACTTCTTCAAACGTGCCGTCGCCACGGCTGCGGTACAAGAGATCACTCTCCCCTTGCAAGCCCCACGGACCACATTGAACCAGCACACCCTTGAACCGGCAAAATTTGTCGCGGCCGAACTCCGGTAAGTTGTTGATATCGACGTGCACGTAGCGTGAGACGAACAAATCCACGTGACCGTCGCGGTCGTAGTCGGCCCAAGCCGCACCGGTACTGAATCCGCCGCCGCGCACGCCAGCCTTCTCGGTGACATCCTCGAACTTGCAATTGCCGAGATTGCGGTACAGCACGTTGCCGCCGAAACCCGTCACGTAGATGTCCAACAAGCCGTCATTGTCGAAGTCGGCCACGGCTAAACCCATGCCCCAACCGCGCCGGGTCAGGCCTGCCGAATTGGTGATGTCTTTGAACGTTCCATCCGACTCTTGATGGTACAAGGTGATCATCGGGTCGCCACCGTCTCGGTAGCGATCAACGGTGGAACCGTTGACAGTGACAATGTCCAGCTTGCCATCATTGTCGCAATCAAAGAGGCCGACGCCACCGCTCATCGATTCGAGCACGTAACGTTTGTCCGGCGAAGAAAGATGCGGGACGGTCAGACCGCTTTGCCGGCCCACGTCTTCAAATACGGGCCCGCTATACACAGGCGGTTTGGTTTGCGCGCGCACAAGGAACGAACAGATACAAATAATAAGGACTGCCATGGAGACGTAGAAGGTTGCTGAGAGTTCCCGGCGCATTCGGCGTGAATCCTATCACGGCTATCTCATGCCATTGCTTGCAGAAGTGGCGTCAGTTCACGTTCGCGGGAATGGAGACGCTCGCGTCGGCATTGCCATTCGAGCCATCGCTGGCATTGCTCTCGATGAACGCGTACACCGTCACGGTGTAGGCTCCCGGAGTCGTGCCGGTGTTAGGGGGAGGCACTATTACATTGCTGTTGCCGCCGCCGCAGCCCGCAATCACGACTCCAACGAAAATCAATCCGGCAACGAGCGTCCAACTGAAGCGCCAAACGCGGCTTCGCATTCGCCGGGCCAGCGCGGCAAGCGTCAAAGCGAGTAGTCCTGCAATTGCTATTGGCACCCACATGCGAACTCTCGGAAGAAAAAGCACAGGCGGCGCAACTGAATTAGCCGTCGTCGTAAGGGAAACAGTCACGCTCTCCGCAGCGCTGGAATTAGCAACAAAATGGTTCAGAGGATCGGTTGTTGTGATCGCACAACTGGCCTTCGGTGCGTCGGTGCTGCAAGTGAAATAGACGTAGCCAGTCCCGGCTGTGAGCCCGGGGGTGAACGTACTGGTGTTGCCCGTGGTGGCCCCAGCGTTCACAGTGATCGAAGGGGGATTCCCAAGTGTAGGTTTGGTCACAGCGGAAGGCGAATACTGACGGACGTAATCCACCATCAGGGGCTGTGGATTGACCAGGGTTGCGGTCGACCCACCCAAGGTGCCGCCGATTGCCACATTCATGAGCAGAAAAATTTGAGCATTAAATGGCCAGGTATCCCCGGAGGAGAGATCGCTCGTGGTTTTGATGAGGAACGGGCTCGCTGGAGGGTCCACATAGAACTGCATCATGTTTGCGGACCAAATCACTCCGTAAGTATGGAAAGCGGTGTTTGCTTGCTGGCCGGCGGGGAAAGCGAAGGACCCTCCAGTACCTGGACCTCCGGTGAGAGCCGTATGAATCGTGGTCTTATTCCCTCCGGGGCCTGGTCCGTTAAGGACTTGAGGAGACCAATTCTCCATAAAATCCGCTTCGCCGCAATTGGGCCACGGAGTTCCGTTTCGGATGCTAGTGCCAAGGGACCAAAACGCGGGCCAAAGACCTGGATTTGTGGTGTCAGGCAATTGCAGGCTCGCTTCGATCCGGCCGTACTGGAAATTCATCATGCTTTCCATGCGCGTCGAGATCCAGGTCCCGCCACTGTTTATCGGCTGAATCACGAGGTGCCCGTTGCCATCGATAAAGACAGTGTCGAGGCTACTGCTCAGCATTGTGGGACATTGAGGAGAAGGGTTACCTGCGTAGCCCGGGGGCCCGCAGTAGACTTCCACCTCGTTGTTGCCCCAGCCACCGTTGTTTCCGAGGTCAAATTTCCATACTGAGGCGTCGGGTGAACTTACTGCCGCGGCGTTAAACTCCTGGCACCATCGAGCCGTCCATGTCACCGTCCCTGTCGTGCTTGGCGAAACGCCGGCACAGCCCTGGGCATTAGCCCTTCCTGCCCCAGCCAGCAACAAAATCACCACGGCGAGAACCCATCTCCATCGGCAGATAAAACCTGAATTCGTCCGGATGATCATCGCTGTTTTTTTCTTTCCTAGAATACACTACCGGAAAAGTCTCAGAATTCGCGCCGGAATACCGGTTCGCGACATCCGTAACATACCGTCCAAGGCCAGTCAAGCGCGAGTTCCGCTGGGACCCCAGACCCTTGGTGTGCCGAGGCCGAAATGAAGTTGAAATCGTGCCGAAATCTTCGGCTCCCGCCGAGGCTGACCGATTCTACAAGAAGACCGGTATTCTAGGAACCATCTTTATGTTATAAATCCCCGTTCCTCCGGCGGAAGGAGCAGTCCCGGAGTAAGTTCGGTTCGGCCGCCAGGGATACGAAGGATTAAAATGCCTGGAAATTCTTTCGCCGCTTCCCAGTTGAGAGCCCTTTGCAACGGTTTCTCCCCCTTGGCTCTAGTGTTTGCGGCAGCGGGTTGCGGCGGCGGCACATCTTACGCGCCGCCTCCTCCGCCTCCTCCACCGCCCGCTGCCGCAGCGACGCCGGCCTTTTTCCCTGTGCCAGGCTCGTACAGTCAGACGACGGCGGGGCAGACAGTCACGCTAACGGATGGCACTTCTGGCGCCACCATCTATTGCACCACGGACGGGTCCACACCGACGACTTCCTCGACACAATACACGAATCCGATCACGATCACTGCAACGGCCACCATCGAAGCCATCGCCACCGCGTCGGGATTTTCATCGAGTGCCGTGGCGAGCGGCACGTACACGCTAACCCCGCCGGGTACTGGACCGACAGTCGCAGTGGTCGTGACGACCGACGACCAAACCAGGAAATTGGCTCCGCAAGGAAGCGTCAGTTTCTCGGCCGTGAGTGGCGGCAGTAATGTCGCGTATATGGATGAAACCGAAGTGTATCAGCCGATCGAAGGATTCGGCGCCGCCACCACGGACACAGCCATGTATAACCTGTACGAGATAGCAAAGGTCAAGCAACCGGCGCAATTCACCCAGACAATGAGCGATCTGTTCACCAGGCAAGGGAATGGCATTGGGCTTAGCTTCCTACGTAATCCGATGGGCGCCTCCGACCTGGCACGGAGCGTGTATTCGTTTGACGACAATAATGGCCAGGCGGACGCGTTACTGGCAAATTTCTCGATTGCGCACGATCAGGCAGACATCATTCCCTTCCTACTGCTTGCCCAGCAGGCCAACCCGCAAATCAAGATCATGGCCAATCCCTGGAGCCCCCCAGGCTGGATGAAAACCAGCAACTCCATGATCGGTGGATCGCTGCTAGCCACGCCCACCACCGTGTACGATTCCTTCGCCAACTACTTCGTGCAATACATCAAAGCCTACAAGAACGCTGGAATCACCATTGACTACATTTCGTTGCAGAATGAACCGCTCTTCGTTCCCCCGAGTTATCCGGGCATGTGCATGCCGGCGACTTCGGCCTCGACCGATTGCGCGTCATCAACGGATCAACAGACGGCTTTGTTTGGGCACGTGCTGCCGGCGCTTACCGCGGCCAATCTCACTACCAAGGTATTGGTCTACGACCACAATTGGGACCGCGGCGACTATCCGCAAAGTGTTCTGGTGGCCAACCAGGCTAATTTGAGCCAGATTGCCGGCGTCGCCTGGCACGGTTATGGGGGCACGCCCGGCGTAATGACTCCCATCCATAACATGTTTCCCACTATGGGCCAATATGAGACGGAGCACTCCGGCTTTGTAACCAATGTAAATCCCGACCAGGCGAGCATCGACTTCCCGGAAATCATCCAGAACATGCGGAATTGGGCCAGGGCTTTCGTAAAGTGGAGTCTTTCGGTGGACGAGAATCAAGGTCCGCACACAGGCGGTTGCAGCACCTGTTCGCCGATCGCGCTGGTGAACAGCACCACGGGCAATATCACCTACAGCATCGAGTATTACACCCTGGGCCATTTCAGCAAGTATGTCCTTCCGGGCGCCAATCGGGTTTATTCCAGCAACGGGCAAGGAATCGTAACGGCGGCGTTCGTCAATCCTGCCCCGGACAATTCTCGGGTATTGGTGGCCTATAATACCTCTAGCGCGACGCAGACGTTTGAAGTGCAATGGGGAACACAGTCGTTCACCTATACCCTACCGGCACTGGCCGCGGCAACGTTCACTTGGAGTGGGACGCAAGGCGCTGGCTACACGACCAGCGCAAAATCGCAGATCGAGGCATCGAGTTTCAATAGCACCGCTGGCAACAGCACTCCGGGGAACTACCAGACTTGGGGTCTTGAAACCGAACGCACTTCCGACACGGATGGTGGTTATGACGTCGGATTCGCCAGTGATGGGAACTACGCGGTTTACAAAAACGTGGATTTTGGCGCCGGGGTCACCGGCGTAACCGCCCGGCTAGCTTGCCAGCAAAACCCTGGAAATTGCGGTGGAACTCTCGAGTTTCGGCTGGACAGCCATACCGGCACATTGGTGGCTTCGGTAACCATCCCGTCCACGGGAGGATTCCAAACTTGGCAAACAACTCCATCGGCAAACGCTTCAGGGGCAAGCGGCGTTCATGACTTGTACGTGGTGTTCAAGGCCCCAGCGAGCGGCACCACAAGTCTGGGCAACTTAAACTGGTTCCAGTTCAACTGAGAGCGTGGACCGAAGTTCCGCGGGAGACTCTTGGGATGACCTCTTTGCCAAAGAAGGAGACCGACGCTGACCGCCAGCCGAAAGTCACTCTGCGGTCCATCGCTCAACACTTGGGCCTCACGCCCGGCACCGTCTCCATCGCGCTCAACAATTCCGCCTCCGCCAAGTCGATACCAGAGCGCACCAAAAAACGCATCCTCGCGGCTGCAAGAGAATTGAACTATCGTCCGAATTATTTTGCGCGCTCGCTTCGATTACAACGCACTTACAATCGGCTTAGTCGGGATAGGGCGCACCTGGGCGGACAACGCGGATGTAGTGATCCGTGAATCTATAGTGCATTCCTGAATCCTCAAACTTTGGCATGTGGCACGATGCGCAGTTTTTTGTGCTCACCTTGCACGCTGGACCCGGATGGTCAGGCGTTGCCGTGCTCGAAACCGTTGTGACGTGGCAGCTCAAGCAATTCCGATCGTAGGAAGCGGAATCGCGCACGAGCTCTTGATGTGGGTCGTGGCAAGCAACGCAAGCCAGTCGAGCATCCCCCTTTTTTCCCCAGCACCGGCTCTTTTCCAGGCGATAAGGCTGCGCCCGGATGTTGCCGATCCCTGCGAGGCCACCAAGTTTGACGTCCCACCATGTCCCATGGCAAGCACCGCAGAAATCGACGGCATCCACAGGATTGAGTTTGCCGGGATCAAAAATCAAGTCCGGCTCTTCTCCGGTTTGCCACGTTTGCCCTTGTAAGTACGCCATTTCGTGCGCGACGACGTGAGCGAGTCCCGGTCCGTGACACGCTTCGCAGCTAATCCCTGGGATTATTCGACGGCGGTCAAACTTTTCGCCGATCGTTGAGGCTGTGGTGTGGCAAGCAAAACAACGAACGAGTTCAGCCCCGGTGATGGGCCGCGCCATGGCCTGCTCAAGATTCTGTGGCTCCGCGAGTTTGCGGCCGGGGGTAAAGTCGAGAGCCTTCAAAGTATCGAAGTACGAAACCCGGCTTTCGTAGAACTCTCCGTCTCGCGCGAAGAGCCACGACTGGCCAATGTGGCCATCGCCAAAGGACCAGGTCAGCGGAGCGGAAATGCTTCGCACGCCGTCCGTAACCGTATAGATGTGGTGGCCTTCTGCGGTAGCGATCTCATAGCTAATTTTGCCTGCCTGAAAAGTCAGGCGGCTGCCACTTGCCAAAACACTCGAGTCGGCAAGAAGGTCCGCGGTACGAGCCATGGGGGTATTTTTTTGCGTGGCTGCTTTGCCGGGATGACATCTAGCGCATTGAGCTGGTCCAACATACTCACTGGCGGCTGGAGTGCTGTGCCGCGGCCACCAGCCGCGAAAAAGAAGACGATCCTCGGTAGCTGTCTGAGCCCGCAGCAGACTCGGAAAATGTGCGCAGGTCGCGAAGAGTAAGCAAGAAGCAGCGAAACGGAAGGAAAGTTGTTTGCTGATTCCTCGCCGACGCATCACGTTGGCCATCCCGCATTCAGCTGAGCATCATGGATTGCCGTTCTTAAGTTTGGGGCTGCCATCCGCGTATGAGTTTGTTTTGCTTTTAATTTTGCCGCTGCGCTGCGATCGGAACGCTTGCTCGTGAGCTCTCGTCATCGCGTGTAGATAAAAATTGGGCGGATACCCTGCCAGTCGAATTTCGCACGACAAATTCGGGCTCAATCGAGATTTCCGAGACCCATTCTTCATGCTCTTCGATGCGGTTAAGCAAAGTTCGCGCGGCGATTTCCCCCATTTTCTGGAGCGGTTGCCGCACCGTTGTGAGACTCGGGTTGTTGTGCACGGCAATTCTTATGTCGTCGAATCCGACCACAGAAATATCTTCTGGCACACGCAATCCGGCCTCTTCGAACGCGCGAATCGAGCCAATGGCGGAGATATCGTTGTACGCGAACAGCGCCGTGAACGGCCGTTTGCGGGCGAGCAGTGTTTTTGCAAAGGGATAACCCAGCTGGGGCGTGGCGTCGTCTCCCTCGAGTTGAACGATGAGCTCCGCCCGCATGCGGATGCCAAGTTCCTCGGCCACTTCGCGGATGTTGTTCCAGCGGTCCTCCGAATCTGGGCTGACTTCAGCCCCCTTCATGAAGGCGATCTCGGTATGCCCGAGCTCGATCAGATGGCTCAGCGCCAGCGAGGCTCCTTTTCGGTGGTCCAAAACGATGTTCGTAACACCTTCCAAGCGGCGGTGCCCGGGAATGGCGATCGTCGGCAGCGGCAAAGGGTGATCGATCCGGGTGTCGACGGTAATGAATCCTTCGACCCCTCGGTCCAAAAGAATGTGTTCATAGGTTTCAAGGAGCTTCGGGTCGTGACGGTGAGCGACGGTCAGAAAGAAAAAATTCTTCTGCCGAAGGTATCGTTCAATGCCGCTGATGATCGGCGAGCCGTAAAAGTCACCAATCTCCTGGGTAACCACGCCGATCATAAGGGTGCGCTTTACGCCCAGATTGCGCGCGTAGAAGCTGGGGCGGTAGTTCAACTCGCGGGCGGCGGCGAGAATTCGCTCTTGTGTGTGCAGTGGGACAGACCGGGAGGCGACAGTCTTGTTCAACACCGCAGAGCAGGTCCCTTTTGTAAGACCCACTCGCTCGGCCACCATTTTCAAGGTGACGTGACGGTTTTTCTTGCCATCTCCCTTGGTTTTTTGGGATTTCATACGGCCCTCGCTCCTCACACTCCACGATAATACAGCGTGCAGAACGGCACCATGCCGGACTCGACCAATTGACTGGCATTCTACCTTATTGAGCCACCTCTGCACAGGAAACTGGCCCGTTTCTGCAGGAACCTCCTAGAATACCGGTCTTTTATCCGTGGCAGACTTAGAATACCGGTATTTTTCGCTTGACAACGAAAGGGCACTTGGCGCTAAATGGCGCCACACGGGGTAGTATAAAAATACTAGTCGTTCCGAATCAAAACTTTGATGCCTGTTTCCCGGGAGGGTTTATGAGAAGGACGGGGCTTGGGGCGTTCTTTAGCATGCTGGTGCTGATTCTCGCGCCGTCGCTGGTTGCGCAACAGACTAACGGGACTATTCAGGGCACCGTGTTGGACGCCGCTGGGGCTGTCGTGGCGGGAGCCTCAGTAACCGTCGTTAACGACGGCACTGGGTATACACGCACGGAGACAAGCGGCGGAGACGGAAACTACGCCTTTCCAGATCTTTCACCTGGCCGCTATCACCTTAAGGTGACCAAGGACGGGTTTAAGACAGAAGAGCAGCAAGGTATTGAATTGCACGTTGGATCGGCCGTCGTTATCAACGTAAAGCTGACGGTTGGCACCGTGGCCGAGACCTTGACGGTGGAAGCGAATGCCGTCCAGGTGGATACGACCAGCGGAGAGTTGGGCGTCATTATGGAAGCTAAACAGGTCCGCGAATTACCTCTGAATGGTCTCAACTTCATCGGTCTCACGCTGCTGGTTCCGGGCGCCTCGACCCAGGACGGTTTCAACACCAGCGCAAAAGGCCTAGCGGCTGGTACCGATATCTCCTTTAACGGCGGTCAGAAAACGGGCAACCTATTCACTGTCGATGGCGCGCCCAACAACGACATGGGTTCCCAGCGCACCATCCTGGTATACCCCTCCATCGACTCCATTCAAGAGTTTAAGATTGTGACCAATTCGTACGGGCCTGAATACGGTCAATCCGGCGGCGCTCAAGTCAACATCGTTACTAAGAGCGGCACGAACGCCTTGCACGGCTCCCTCTATTATTTCGGCAGAAATGACGCCTTGGACGCAAATGACTTTTTCAACAAGAACACCAGCCCCCAAATCCCAAGAGGAGAATTGCGTCGGAACGATTTCGGCGGCACGATTGGCGGTCCGATCAAGAAAGACAAACTTTTCTTCTTTTTCTCCCAGGAGTTTAACCGCGAAATCGATGGTTCTCTTCATCAAGCACAAACCCCTAGCGCCGCGGAACTCTCAGGAAACTTCACTGGTGTTTCCACTGGCGGCCATTTGACAAACTGTTACTTCAACTCTAATTTCCCGCAGAATGGTGTCACAGACTTCGCCGTTATAGATCCTGCTAACGGTACGAAGTTCGGAACAGGCGCAGGTCAAATTCAAAACATCGGCCAGACAGTGGAGGGGATGAGCCCCGGTGGTAAGCTTATTGCTTCGCTATACCCTGCGGCCAACGTCACCCCAACGGCCGCGAATCCCTGTCCCAATCCCGACTGGAAACAGAGCTTGAATTCGCCGGTTTACTGGTGGCAGTCCAATGGGAGGGCAGACTATTCTCTCAATAAGTCCACAACGTTGATGGTCAAATATACCCAAGAACACTGGAGTCAGCCCTCGCCTAGTAATCCGGGCACGGAGTGGGGCGATGATAGCTTCCCGGCCGTGGACTCTAGTTGGGCGCAGCCGTCTCGAGTTGCCATCATCAAACTCAGCCGCACCATCGGCGCTACGGCGGTCAACGATTTCGCGTTCAGCTATTCTGGGAACAGGATTTATATAACGAACGCAGGAACCAATCCTGGGCTTTCTCAGCAGATTTACGGGCAGCTCACTCCGAACTTTCCACTGTCCAGTAAGACCGCGGGAACAAACCTCTCCCCACCGGTCTTCTGGGGACCCGGTGGTTACAGCACTCTATGGAACGCTGCTCCGTGGTACAACCGCATGGATCGGTATACGTGGACCGACGACTATAGCAAGGTCATGGGGAAACACCAATTCAAGGCCGGTGTGCTGCTTGCTCATAACGTCAAGGACCAGGCTAACAACGGCGATTTTAATGAATCGCCCGCTTTCTGGGGGCCAGGTGCTACCTGTACTCAGGCTGCCCCCAACAACAACAACTGCGGCAACGCTCCATGGGGCAATCCTTCTACGGGTGCAAACACCGGAAACGGCATAGCGAGCATTCTTCTGAAAGGCACCCTGTATGGTTACGGGGAGGCGAGCAACCTTCATGAAGCCGCCGGCCGATATCAAGACTACGAGTGGTACGCGGGAGATTCCTGGAAGCTCACCCGCAAATTGACGCTGAACTACGGCTTCCGCTGGTCACTTTTGATGCAACCCTACGCCGCCGACAACGAGCTTTCTTTCTTCCAACCCAACTTGTTCAACGCCTCCTTGGCGGGGGGAAATAATTGTAACGGGCTCTTAGTGGCGCCCGGTTCCAAGGTTACCTGCGCGACTGCGGGTCAAACGGCAGGATTTGCGGTCAGTCCCAATCGCTCCTTGGTTTCCAACGTCTACCATAACGTTGCCCCGCGCTTGGGAATCGCCTGGGATCCTTTCGGGGACGGGAAGACTTCCCTGCGCGCAGGAGTAGGGCAATTCTACGTTCGCTACCAACTCGATCCACCTATCGTTCAGGGGACTCAGAACCCGCCCTTCATTCAGAAAGCCACCGGTTTCCGTTACCTCGATGGACCAGTGCCGACTGGACATCCCGGGGGTGGAGTAGGCATTAGCAACCCAGGTTTCGGGGGACCTCGAACC
>Ga0210405_10002717_pt1 | contig 18083 bp, 14 predicted proteins | sample IncBWH11MmetaG_FD_155492 | JGI IMG/M metagenome (GOLD analysis project Ga0210405, IMG submission 155492) | Forest soil microbial communities from Barre Woods Harvard Forest LTER site, Petersham, Massachusetts, United States - Inc-BW-H-11-M | ecosystem: Environmental > Terrestrial > Soil >... | reverse complement strand
GCACGCCGCACGACGGCATCGAAGTGGAACGGTGCATGTGCAAGTGGATCGTGAACCAGGCCAGTCAGCCGATACCGCTCTCGTTCGCCGCTTCCCGAAACGGCATCGCCCCACACGACGAGACCGGCGTCACACCGGCTACCCTCGAAGCGCTCCGACAAAAGTAGGCTTCAGTAAAAGTAAAGGAGCACACCTTATGAGCGTTGGCGCCGCCGGCAAGATGGGTCCCGTGCCGGGTGTCTGGCCGCGGCCGGAGCCGTTCGCCCCGAGGGCCGATCCGGCGGTGCTTGAGGACCTGCGGGCGCGGCTGCGGGCAACCCGCTGGCCGGACGCGCCCGAGGACGCCGGCTGGTCGCTCGGGACCGACCTGGACTACCTCCGCGAGCTCGTCGCCTACTGGGCCGACGAGTTCGACTGGACCGCCCAGGAAGCCGCGCTCGCCCGCCTCCCCCGCTACCGCGTCCGGCTCGGGGGCCTGCGGATCCACTTCGTGCACGCCCGGGCCGCCGGGCCGGCCGGGCCGGTGCTGCCGCTGGTCTTGACCCACGGCTGGCCCGACTCGTTCTGGCGCTACACCAAGGTCATCGGCCTGCTGACCGACCCCGCCGCGCACGGCGCCGACCCGGCCGACGCGTTCGACGTCATCGTGCCCGACATCCCCGGCTTCGGGTACTCCGACCGCCCGCCCGGCCCGGTCCTGGACGCCGTCGCCGTCGCCGGCCTGTGGGCCCAGCTCATGACCATCTTGGGCTACCCCCGGTTCGGCGCGGCCGGCGGCGACATCGGCGGCCAGGTCAGCCGCTACCTCGCGCTTGACCACCCCGACCGGGTCGCGGCCGTGCACCGCACCGACGCCGGCGCGGCCGTCTACACCGGCGACCCGGCCGACCTGGCCCCCGAGGAACGCGCCTACCGCCAGCGCGGCGCCGCCTGGAACGCCACCGAAGGCGCCTACATCGCCATGCAGGCCACCAAACCCCAGACCGCCGCGTTCGGGCTCACCGACTCCCCCGCCGGGCTCGCCGCCTGGATCGTGGAGAAACTCCGCACCTGGAGCGACAACGACGGCGACATCGAGCAGTCCTTCACCAAAGACGAGATCCTCACCAACCTCACCATCTACTGGCTCACCGCCACCATCGGCTCCTCCATCCGCATGTACCACGCCAACGCCCAGATCCCCGCCGCCCAGCACACCCGCAAGGTCCAGGTCCCCTCCGGCTTCTCCCTGTTCGCCGGCGACATCCACCACCCGCCCAGGGCCTGGCTCGAACGAACCGCCAACCTCGTCCGCCTCACCGAACCACCCCGCGGCGGTCACTTCGCCGCCTTCGAAGAACCCGAACTCTACGCCGAAGAACTGCGTGCGTTCTTCCGCCCCTACCGAACCCCAGCACACTGAAAGCCGCGCCGCCAGCAGCCCCGCGGAGCAGCTCCGCCCCGCGGACCAAGATCCAGATCTGGCGGTGCGCCAACAGCGCCTCCCAGCAGTGGTCGTTCACACGCGGTGAGCTGAAGCACGGCAGCATGTGCATGAACGTCAAGGGAAAGGCGCCTCAGGAAGCCCGGTCATCTTGTGGGCCTGCACCGGATCAGGCAACGAGATCTGGACGCACAATGCTGCGGGCGAGTACCGCCTGAAGGCGAGCGGAATGTGCCTCGACGACCCGGCCTACTCCACGACGAACGGGACGCAGCTGGCGGTGTATCACTGCAAGGACAGCGCTAACCAGCGGCGGAGCCTGCCGTAGCGGACCGCGATCCTGCCGTGCCGGCCTCTTCGTGGCGCGGCAGGATCGGGTAATCCCGACCGGGGCGGATGGTCAGTTCCACGACTGGGGCACGTTCCCGCGCACGCAGGCCTCGCAGACGGCGGTGCTCGGCTCTTCGTGGGAACCGCCGGGCTCCCCAATCGGCTCGCTCGCTGCGGGCCAGCCCGGCCAGGCCGTCAGCGCGCTAACGAGCCGCCCACTGCTTCAGTGTCCGGGCAGCGACGCCGCATCGCACCGCCAACCTCGAGGTCGGCACACCGTCTTCGATGTGCGGGCCCGTTGCACCTCGGTCAGGTGCCGGGGATCGCCGCCGGCCGCCTGTCCAGCGTCACACCGAGTCGCTTCTCGATGTCGCGTTATCGCTGGATCCGGCATACGGGCGGGGCACCTAAAGGTCTCCACGGCGGGCTCTGTGAGCCGGCCGGAGCCCGGACAGCGCCGGGCTCCGGCAGCTCCGGCGACCATGTATACAGCCACCCGGCCTGGCCAGGCCAGAGGCAGGGACTGACCGGCCTGCTGGCCGGTTACCCGGTGACCAGTTCGGCGAGGTGAGCCAGAGAGTTGCTCAGATGATCTGCGGCAAATGGGGGGAATGGGAATGGGAGTCGCTGGCGGAGGGAGTCGGGGACCGCCGACCAGTCATAGGAGAGGGTGGCCTTGGTTCCGGATGGTCCGGCAGGGGCCAGGTCGTAACGCCAGATGTGGCCGGCGATGTGCGGGTTGCCATCGCCGGTGTCCATGCCTGGCTCCCAGGAGATGGCGCGTGGCGGGTCGAACACCTGCACCCGGTTGGCCATACGGTAGTGCCCGCCCGGGACGTTGTCGTTGTACATGGCCATCCGGAACACCTGACCCGCCGCGGTCAGCGGCTGGCCGTCAAGGGGCTCGCGGACCCACCCGGTGCCGTCGATCGCGGCGTGCTTGGCGGGGTCGGCGAGTACGGCGAAGATCGCCTCGGCTGGGGCGTTAATGATCGTGGTTGCGGTGATGGGTTTCGTCGGTCATGGTGGTGCCTCCTTGTGAACTCAGCTGGGTACCGGATCTGACGCCCGGCGCCCCCGGCCTGCTTGGTGCTGCGGCCAGTCATCTGCTTCTCCTTCCCTGGGCGATCCGCGAGATCGGGGACCGCTCTTGCAGGGAAAGGACGAACGGTGAAGCGGGCGCAGGACATATCCGGGGAGAAAGCCAGGCAAGGAAAGCGAGAAAACCAGAACGCGGTCAGCCGAGCTCGGACCGCACCTTGCGCAGACGGCACGCCTGATCGGCTCAGCTCGAGTGGATGAGCTTGCTCTGCAGCGCCTGGCACTGGCTTTCCGGGACGCTGCGCATATCCGGGAACTGCACGTCTACGAGCCAACCGCGGTACTGAGGCAAGCTACTGAATATCCCGGCCAGCTGCTGCTCCATCTCATTCTTTCCGCACCCGAAGATTTCGAGCGGGCTGGCGTCTTTACTGACAGCGCTTTCGGCAGCCTGCAGCTCGCCCGAGATGTTCACGCTCACGACTGGTTTGTGCAAAATCGAGGCAAACACTGCTTTTACCAGGGCGCCCAGGGCATTCAGCGGTCCTTCCGACAACCTCACATTGCCGACGGAGTAGATGTAGGTCCTGGTCGTTGGCGTCGGCAGCTCAACCGTAATGGTACGACTACCTCGATCGATCGTTGCCGTCGCGGAACGCGCAGTGGCGAAATCAATGTAGCCGTACTCCGCAACCTGCACGTCGACGGCTTCATTTTCGTGCAGCAGGTATCTGCCTATCTGATTCAGGAAATTGGATACCGAAGAGTCGCCGGGCAACCGGTAATACACCGTCGTCGTAACGGTGGTCTGATATACCTCGGCTTCAGTCCGCAGGCCAGCCTGATTAGTGGTACGCCCCTGGTCCGCCATGGCCCCGACCGTTGTCGTAGAAACTCGGGTCTGCCCGATGAACCAGGCCACGCTGCTAAGGAGCAAGGCGGCCACCAACACGAATGATGGCGCACTGATCAGCAGCCGCGCTCGGCGGTGGCGGCTGGCATACAGCCGATTCGTCGAAATACGGTAGTTCCGGCAGGCCCTGACGACCAGCCAAAGCACGGCCATGCCCCCCGCTACCATGCTCCCGATCAGGAGTGCGTGAGCTGCGCCGTACAACAGAAACACCTTGCCTCCTCCCTGATGCCATGGGCTAGGTCTTGATGAGACACCGCGGTCTACCCGTGCGGCGGCCTGGTACTGACCGGCATGCCGACAGCCGATTCCTGCCGCTGCGTCGGTGGTCGGCGCGGCTTACAAAGGATCCGATCGCTACCCGGCTTGTGGCGATCCGGCACGGATACTGACATGAGATGCTCCTGCCCAAGCCAGCAAGTTTCAGTCATGCTCGCAGACGCCCGTGCAGCTGTCGACGGCGGGTGAAAACTGGCCCCGCCCTTATCGTGACTCTGTCGGGAATCTTCGTGATTAGCTGGCGGGCTGTACTCCTGGGCCGGATACCGGGGTCTGATTCAGCACTAGGGTCTGCTGGCCGTTCCGGATGTATCCCTCGTACTGGACGTCGCCTTTGTTGAGCAGGGTGGCGTTGACCAGGATGCCGGTGACACCGTCCTGGGCCGGGAAGGTGAACTCGATGTCCTGATTCCCCGCCGCGTCGGTGATGTACTGCAGGCCGGCCCCGGGCACGTCGGCGAGCGCGAAGAACCAGCTCGCATCCAGCGACGGGTAGTTGCCGTACCCGGTGAGGACGTTCGCGGCCACGTTGACGACGTTGCAGACGCCGGTCACGTTAGTGCAGCCGGTGGCGTATGTGTTGAGCTTGGCCAGCAGTGGCTGGGGATATTCGGGCAGCGTCGGCAGCGGCCTGGCCGGCTGGAGTGCCTTGGCCAGCTTGGCCATGCGCTGCTTGGCTGGTAGCTTGCGCAGCTGCTTGATCTCAGCCTGGGTCAGGCGCGGGTACTGCGGGTAGATCAGGGTGAAGCTCGGGCCGGCCGGCATTAGCCACTGCTCGGAGGCGGCACAGGGGGCCGTCCGCTGGCACACGGTCAGGGTGCCGTTCACGTACTCGGCCTGTGCCGAGTCGTCGGCGGTCGCCCAGATCTGCTGCTCCTTGCCGCCGGTATGCAGCTCCCGGTACAGCCACTGGCTGGGTGTGACGGAGCTGATCTTGGGCGTGTAGTACAGGTACTGCTGGTAGTAATCGATCTTCTCAGCCGCCAGCTCGGCCGCGCTGGGCGGTGAGATGGCCTGCTGGGTGCTGCCCAGCTGCGCGACCGGATACTCCTGCCGTATCGCGGTCTCGATGTCCGGCGCGGGCGTGCTGGGGTTATCCCAGGTCGCGTGGGCGAGCAGGTGGTAGTCCGACGCGTCGAGGATGATCTCCTCCTTCTCGCTCTGCCTGGTCTCCGGCATTACAAAGGCGATCCCGGCTCGGCCGGCGATGTCCGTGATGTGGTCCTTGACCTGGATCATCGCGATGAGGGCGAGAGCGTGGAACATCTCCGCCTCCAGCCAGGACGGCAGCACCATCCCGAACAGCATGCTTTCGATCTGGCTGAACTCCACGACGCTGTTGTTGTCGGTTTTAACCGGGTCCAGGTTGCGGAAGTACGCGAGGAGCTCGGCCGGGTCGCGCGGCAGCGAGTCGATCTTGCTATAGGGGAAGATAGGGTTGCCGATGATGCCGGCCCCCCCGTAAGTGATCCTGCCGTCGGCGGTCATCCAGCCGGACTGCACGCTGGGGTTAGGCCTGCCGGCTCGGTGCGGCCCCGGCGTCTTCCACTCCAGCACCTGGTAGATCCACTGCCCGGCGGACAGGTTCGGCTGGGTTGCCGCTGCGGCGGCGGCGCGGTCGGCCAGCAGCTGCACGGTCATCGGCTGCGCCCCGGACGGCTGGACCGCCGCGAACAGGCCCGCCGCCAGCGCGGCGGCCACCGAAAGGGCCATTACGTAGCGCCAGCTGGACCGGGCGCCGCGCAGCCCGGCCAGCCCTCGGCCGGGGATCCCGGCAGGTGACCTCGACACCACGTGCTGTTCTGCGGAAATCTCGTTATCAAGCGCGGTGCGGAACATCTGCTCGGCGCGCGGTGTGACACCGGACGGAACGCCGTCCCGGAACCGGCTGAGCTGCTCCATCTCGTTCATGACTGTGGCTCCTGGGGCAGAATCTTGCGTAGGTTGCTGCGGGCCCGGCTCAACCGGGACCGCACGGTGCCGACCGGCACGCCGAGCGCGACCGCTATCTCCTCGTACGACAGGTCGCCCCAGGCGGCCAGCAGCAGCGTGTCGCGCAGTTTGGCGGACATGCTGGCCAGTGCCGCGGCAAGCAGCGGGCTGGCATTGGCCGCGCTCACCCGGTCATCGACCCGGTCGGTGAAGGGCTCGGTGACTGGGTCGGCCCCGGTGCGGGCGAAGGCGCGGTACTGCCGGACCTCGGCCCGGCGGTGCCGGCCGATCAGGTTGGTGCAGATGCCGTACAGCCAGGGCCGAGCATCGGCCCGGCTCGGGTCATAGCGGTCGCGCTGCCGGAAGGCGAGCAGAAAGGTCTCCGCCACGATGTCGTCGGCGCCGGATCCGTTCAGCACAGCCGACCCCAGCCGCCGCGTCACGTACCGCTGGATATGCGGCGCGTGCCGGCGGAACAGCTCGGTGAACTCCTCGGGCTCGGTTCGCGAGCATCCGATGAGGTCAGCGTCGCTGCGCGGGATCTGCCGGCTATCGGGCGGCATCGGCGGTCCTCCGGGTGGTTGTTATGGCCACCCTTCATTGCCCGCAGCGCGGCGGCAAGTTCCCTGACTCGGGCCTAGTACTCGTCCCCGCCGACACCGCCCGGGCTGCTTTCGCTGACGTCCGCCTGACCGCGCAGCCAGACCTTGCCGCCGTACACCAGAGCGGCGATGCGATCCCGGCCGTGGAACAGCGCGGCGAGGTCGCTGGCGGAGTCGGAGATCTCCACCGAGAGCACCGTCTCGTCCTGGGCGGGGCGGATCGCCATCACCCGGATCCGGCCTCTACCCCGGCCCGGCCCGGCGCGGCGAGCCCGCCGATCGGCTCCGCGACGCCCGCCGCCCGCGCCGGGCAGATCCTCGTACGCGGCATCAATGCTTTCGGTGGCCCGCAAACCTGGGTTCAGTCCGGCGGGTGGCCGCTCGCCCAGTGCGGCTATCGAGTTCTGCACGTCAGGCGGGATGATGGTGGCCGCAGCGTTCGGCTCACCACCAAGGCGATGAAGTCCGCGGTCCGGTCATGCATGAGCCGGCCCAGCAGCGGCGAGAAGCTGCGCCGCGGCAACATCACGGTGACCCGGGCGCCTCGGTTCTCCGCCTCGCAGGCGACCAGCTCTGCGGCGCCGCCCGATCAGTCAGTGATGGGCGGCTAGTAGATCACGTGGGCCGTCTATGCAAAGCGCTCAGATCGGCGGATATTTCACGCATTTGGTGGTGCCGGCGTGCGGAAGTACCAGCTTGGAAGGGTATGACTACTCGGCTTCTGAACACCGGGAATGCAGGTCAGCGCAGAGTCGCTCTGCCGCTGAGTGACTCCGCTAGCCCTGATTCGCTGACTGATCGGGCACGTATCAGGCATCCGCCGCCTAGGTGGTACCAGCTACCTCGGCGATTCCCAGAGCGCACGGATGCCGTTCGCGTGGGTCGTTCGCCGCTGCTTTGCCGGGCCGGGGGTTGGTCCCGATTACACGTCCGGGTGATCAAGTGCTAGTTAGCGTTCCCGTGTACTACCGAACTGGACTCGGGTCTGGCTACCTTCTGATCATGTCAGCGGCGGCCCATCGCAAATTCGACAGGCTGTTCGCTGAGGGACGCCGAGCGCTGCTTACCGGCACGTATAAGGTCGAGTCTCCGCCGGTCGAGGGTCACCCGCGCTGGGGAATTGGAGTGGTACTGCGGCCCGATCCGGTGGCGGCGCACGCCATCGAACAACTCGCGGTTGAAGCAGCGGCCGTTGTCGGCGGCAAGCACTGGCTGGCCGGCGCCGTGCGCAGCTCGCATCTGACGCTCCGCAGGGGCCTGGAGCCTTACAGGTCACTGGTCCCGCTCGGGGACCCGCGCGTTGCCAGATATGCGGCCGCCATGCGCACCGCTGTCGGTGGTGTCCGCTCGTTGCGGTTTGCAGTGACGGGCCTCACCTTGACCCCGGTATCAGTGATGGCCTGTGCCGCTCCGGCCGACGCAGCACCGGACAATCTGGCCAAGGATCTGACCGCCGCTCTCCGCGCTGAGGGATGCGGTCACGCTGGCCGGGCACCCGATATCTGGTACTTCAACCTGGTTTACTTCACCAGACCGGTTCGCGATCCGCACGGCTTGGTCGAATGGGTCGCCGCGCGACGCGTAACTAAGGTGACCGACGTCCTGGTGGAAGACATCCAGCTCGTTCGATGGCGCCACATCGGCGATGGAATGATTCCTGTCGTACTCGCATCAGCTATGTCGCAATAGCCTTGGCTTTCGGCTTGACCATCTCCGGCAGCGGTAAGTCGCTGCTCCGCGCCTGCTTTTGCCGTTGCGGGACTTAACGAAGCCCAGTTGCTCGGCGCAATGCGCTGGTACTAGAGGGCCTCACTGCCCAGCTAACTGCCGACTCCGGCCACTTTCGGCCGGGTTCGCTCGGGAGTGGCCGCAGGCGACACGCAGCGCTCTCGACGGTTCCGGCCGACGCCCGACAATCGGGAAGCGGGATGAGCCAGGTTGATCACAGTGTGGCTACTGGCGCGCATTGCGGCGCGCCCGCGCGAGCGGGGCCTCAAGCCAGAGCGCGGCGCGGGCAGCCCCGCCGCGGCGGAGCGCAACGGAGCCGCCTTGATAGGTACGGCCAGATTCGGGCAATGCAAGAGGTGCCGGGTGGCGGGGTAGACTGCCCGGCGCTGCGTCGTACCGGACAGCGCAACAGATCATGAGTCCGGTGCGCCGCGGAGTTCAAGAGTCCCGCGTACCTGCGCGAACGCCATGGCGATTTTCACCCCAGATGCAATATGACCGCGTATTTCCCGTGGCCATGCCCGGAGAGCTACATATCCCCCCGATCTGGACTGTCACCTGCCTGTTGAACCAGATCCTGAGTCCGGCCCTGACGGCGGATCTCGCGCGGCGACCGTGAGCAGCGATCATCACGCAGTGCGACTGGCCTTCCTGAGCGGAGCCATCCTGATCGATGTTCTGGGGTCTGGCGGCCCGGGCGGTCGCGCGCGGTCCCGGTCCGGCCTCCGTCTCTCTGGTGACCGGGTGCATGAACCCCGGGCTTGCGGGTATGCGGGGTGCGTCCTGGTTACCAGAGGGTCCGGCCTGGCCGCAACGCGGGCCTGACCACGGAAGGCTCGGGGGGTTCGGTGAAGGTGCTGGTGGCCGGCGCGTCCGGTTTCGTCGGCCGCCGGTTGTGCGTGGCCCTGGAGGAGGCCGGCCACGACGTGGCCGCGATGACCAGGAACCCGGCCAGGTACCGGGGGGCGGGCACGCCTGTGCGCGGCGACGTCCAGTACCCCGCCACCCTAGGGCCGGCGATGACCGGCTGCCGGGCCGCGTACTACCTGGTGCACTCCCTGCAGGACGCGGACTTCAAGCGCAAGGACGCCGCCGGGGCCACCGCGTTCGGCGAGGCGGCCGCCCGGGCTGGCCTGCGCCGCATCATCTACCTGGGCGGCCTGGGCGACGACGCGGACAACCTGTCCGCGCACCTGCGCAGCCGCCGTGAGGTCGAGAACCTGCTCGGCACTGGCGGCGTGCCGGTCACCGTCATCCGGGCCGGGATCATCGTCGGGCACGGCGGTATCTCCTGGGAGCTGACCCGTCAGCTCGTCGAGCACCTGCCGGTGATGGTCACCCCCCGGTGGGTCGCAACCCGCGCGCAGCCGATCGCGGTCGACGATGTGGTGGCGTACCTGGCCGGCGTGCTGGAGCCGCCAGCGGCGTCGGGCCAGGTCTATGAGGTCGGCGGACCGGATGTGCTGCGGTACTCGACGATGCTGCGCCGGGTTGCCGCGATCGAGAACCGCCCGCTGCTCATCCTGCCCGTACCGCTGCTCACTCCGTGGCTGTCCTCGCTGTGGCTGACCGCGGTCACCGACATCGACATCGGTACCGGCCGGGTCCTCATCGACTCCATGACCAATGAGGTGATCGTGCGCGACCAGTCGATCAAGGACCTGATCGCGATCCGGCCCATGTCCTACGACGACGCCGTGCGCGCAGCGCTGCGCGAACGGCGCCGGGCCCGGCAGGCCCGCTCGTGACGGCGCGACGCGCCGCCGGGCTCAGGGCCGCCGCCTGGCGCGGGGCGGCCGGGCTCGGGGCGGCGGCGCTGCTGCGGTCCTCGTTCGCCGCCCAGGCCGGCTCCACGCGCTTCTACCTGCTGACCGCCGGCCTGGCCGGCACCTGGACGGGCGGCGCGCTCGGCGCGGGCCCCATCCCGTGGCGCGGCGAGGGCTGGCGCACCCGCCCCGGAAGCGCGGCGCGGGCCTTTATCGTCGTCCCCGTCGTCACCGCGGGCGCGACCTTCGCCGTGTTCTACGGTGCCGCCCGGGCCGCCCGCCGCCACCGCACCCTGCGTCGTGCCATCGCCAGCGTGCTGCGCTACGCCGAGGCCGGGTCAACCCCGCTGGTCGTGCTCATCGCGTCGGGCAGCGGGGTGGCCGAAGAACTGTTCTTCCGCGGCGCCTTGTGGTCCGGACCGCGGCCGCTCCGCACCACCACGCTCGCCTACGCCGCATCGACCGCCGCTACCGGCAACCCGGCGCTCATCCTGGCCGGCCTGATCACCAGCGTGATCTTCGGCTGGCAGCGGGCCGCCACCGGCGGAGTGCTCGCCCCGGCCCTCACCCACATCACCTGGTCCGTACTCATGCTGCGCTACCTCCCGCCGCTGTTCCGTGACGCGGACCGGCCGCCGGACCTCCACTGAAGTCTCGTGACGACGCCACATCGACCAAGATCGGCGCGGCCGCCTGCCTCGCCGATCTTGGCCGCACAGCCGTCCAGATCGGCGGTATTCGCGCCTCGGGCAGACCAACCGCTATCGCGGAGCGTGACGATCACGGTGCGGGGGCGCGCCGGGTCGGACGCGAGATCGATCGCGGAATCGGAGCGGGTTTTGCCGTGCTGTCCGGATAGATCCGCGGATGCGAGGTCAGATGGTCACGTGCTCGGCCCAGGCGGTCTGGCCACAGGAAGCGGCTGGTCGCGCCAGAAGCCGGCGTCTGCTCTCTCGTCCCGTCTGCCGTGACCGCAGCCAGGGCCGGCTTTAGGTGAATTGGCTGGCCGGGCTGCGGGCCTAGTTGCTGGCGCTCCCGCGTCCGGCTATTTCAGGATGTTGACGGCACGGGCCACGATCAGGGCCACCGTGACAATGGAAACGGCCGACTGCAAGGTCATGGCGAGCTTGGCCCAGCGGGACAGCGGCATCACATCGGTCGGGCTGAACGCCGCCGCGTTGGTGAAGGCCAGGTAGAGGTAGTCGGCGAAGGCGGGTTCCCAGTCCGGCGGTGCCAGCTGCGGGCTGGCCATTTGGACGAACTGGAAGTCCGGGTACGGGCGGGTGCCCAGGGCGCGCGCGACCGGGCCGCCCCGGTCGAACTCCCAGTACCACAGCCCGAACACGATGACGTTGGTGAGCCAGATCGCTGCGCCGGTGACCAGCAGCGGCCCGGCGTTCTCGCCTTCGGTGCCGCGGACCAGGCCGGTGGCCAGGCTCACCAGGGACCAGGCGTTGGCGAAGCTGATCAGCGCCGCCAGCGTGAGGCCCAGCGTGCGCAGCACCCGGGACTGGCGGTCGATCCGGTGCGGGTTGGCCAGGACCAGTGCGAGGAGCAGGATGCCCTGCAGCGCGGGGAGGATCCACACGGGCCGCAGCACCGCCAGCCGTCCTGGCACCGCGACCTGCAGCCCGATCGCGACCGCGGTGCAGGCCGCGACCTGCCAGCGCCGCTCCCCCCTGGTCCGGCGCCGCCAGGCCGGTAGCACCTGGCCAGCAGCCCGCTGCGGCGTCCGGAAGAACGCGGCGCAGGTCTCCTCCACGCGCCGGGCGACGGCGTGCTCAAGGTCATCCAGCCGCCGGTGCAGCGACGCCAGGTCTTCGGGCTTGTTATCTTCGCTCACGAACGCCAGTGTGGCCGGCCGATGGCGGTGAGCCGGGCCCGATCGAGCACCCCGGCGACACCATCGCCCCATCCGAGATCCGGACGGCATTAGGCCGGCCGGGTCCCAGCCGCCGCGGCGAGCCGCCCATCACCCGCGACGGACCGCTGCGGCGGGTGCACACCGTCGCGCCATATGCGGCCGGCGCCGGCCACGGTCCGCTTGCACGGTGCCCGGGGAAGACGCTGGAGTGCAGATGCTGGCGGCCGCAGCCGGGCAGCAGCGCGCGCGCTCTGGCGCGCCGAAAGCACAGCCGTTGCGGGCGTTCTGGCCGGGAGTCACCGGGCACGCCTCACCTCGCGCCACCGTGGGCAGGTGCAGCGGCCGACCGAGGATCGCGGGACCGGACTGCCGCGCTGGCCGAGCAGGCGCCCGGTTCCCGGACACAGGCCTGCTGGTAGCTGGCGGGCTGGATCAGCACGGGCTGGCCCCGGGTGGGTGACCGTGCCGGCCAGCCGGTCTCGAGGGCCACCGCGACTACTGCCGCGATGGCGAAGGCCGCACCGGCGCTCCCGGCTCGGCATCACCGTCAGGCCGCTCAGCAACGCTGGGGAAAACGTCGCGAGCCCAGCCGTGCCACACACGACAGCGACCGGCGGTAGGTCACGGTCACCTCCATACCCCTTCTCAGCCTGGACTTGTGGGTTTAGCTGCGCCTTAGTCGGGCAGCGGGTGCGACACGGCGAAACGCGTCGTATAGAAGTGGAGGTGACATGGCGCAGACAAAGGCAAGGACCAGCGTCAAGGACAAGGCACTGTACAAGCGGCTCCGTAACTTGGGCGTGTCGGTCAAGGAATCGACACGGGTCGCGAACGCTGGCGCCAAGACTTCCCGCAAGAAGGCCGGCCAGCGCGGCGGCGCGGCCACATCTTACGCGACCTGGAAGGTCCCAGAGCTGCGGCGCAGGGCCAAGCAGGTTGGCATCAAGGGCCGGTCAACTATGAACAAGAAGCAACTCATCAAGGCGTTGCGCACCACTTAGAGCGCCTACCATCTCATACCCGGCGGACTCCGGCCTTCTTACGTTGCTGGAGTCCGCCGGGCGGGGCGCTCGCCGTCCCAAGATGCCTGGGCCTCGCTGTCCCATTAACGTGCCATCAGCAACGGCACGAGCGGTAAATTGCGGTGCCTGGTGGCCAGTGAGACAACGGGTCACACCCTATAACTGTCATATATTAGGCTCCTTACCAGCGAATGGTCACCGTTGACGTGAAATAGAACAGACGCGGCCTGGATTTCGGTGTAGAACACGGTGTCAGCGATCACGTAATTGAGCGGTGGGCTGTGCTGCGATCACGTAATTGAGCATCTCGATCACGTTATTGGCCATGGTCATGGCGTGCGTGTCGGGTGGGCCTGGTCGTCGGTAAGTGAGGATCATTCCCTTCGTCCTTGGGACGGAGGGGCCGATGGCGAGGAGGACGTTCGACGTGATTGATGTCTGCGAGATTTTCACGCACTGGCATGCGGGCCGGTCGAAGAACGAGGTGGCCGGGAGCCTGGGGCTGGCGCGGAACACGGTCCGTAAGTACGTGGCTGCGGCCGAGGCGGCGGGGATGGTGCCGGGCGGGCCGCCGGTGAGCCAGGAGCGGTGGGCTGAGCTGGCGCGGGAGTGGTTCCCGGAACTGGCGGACACGCGGTTGCGGCAGGTGACGTGGCCGGCGATCGAGGTGCACCGGGATTACATCGTGGCGCAGCTGGCGGCCGGGGTGACGATGGCCACGATCTATCAGCGGCTGCGTGATGAGCGTGGCCTGGCGGCGTCGGTGGCGTCGCTGCGCCGGTATGTGGCGGCGAACTTGCCGGAGGAGGCGCGCCGCTCTCAGGTCACGCCCGACTACCGGCTCCGTGATCACCTGAACATCGATTTACAACATGGCCACCGGTCGTCGGGCCCGAACGCACAGGCACGTCGGCACGATTGTCCCCGCGGCCTCGGACCGTGTTGCCAGTGTTGCTACTGGGACGCATGCAGCTTGAAAAGCCTGTCCATGGCTTCGGCTCCGGTGGTCAGCACCGGCCGCAGCTCGCGCCTGTAGACAACCTCGGGAGTCCTGGAGTTCGAGTGTCCCGCGAGCCGGGCGATCTCCTCGACCGGCACCCCCGAGCTGGACATCAGCGACACGAAGGAATGCCGCAGCTCCCGCGGTGTCCAGCCCTAGCCGATCCCGGCGGCTTTACAGGCGGCCCTGAACTCCCGCCGGACGTTAGCCGCGTCCAGGGCAGCACCTGTCCGGGTGGAAAAGACGAGATCACGCTCGCTCCCCGTAAGGTCGGCAGCGGCCCGTTCACCGGCTTGCCGTTCCCTGTGCGCCCAGACCGCGGTCACTGCCATCTCGGGCAGGGCAAGCGTCCGGCGCGATTTCTCCGTCTTGGTGTCCCCATGCGATCGCACGGAGCGCCACACGGCAGCGCTGGCCGGCACGGGCGGGTTAGCCACTGGATCGCCGAAGTCCACGTGCTCCCAGCGCAGCGCCCGGGCCTCCTCGGTGCGGATGCCGGTCGCGAGGCACAGGGCGATGTAGGCGTGCATCCGGGTTCCCTCGACGGCGGCCAGGAGCGCGGACGCCTGCTCCAGGCTGAGGCTCTTGCTGGGCCGTCCCGCTTGTCGCTTCGGGGTGTCGACGAGATTGGCCAGGTTGCGCTTGACTAGATCGCGGGCCTCGGCGTGCCGTATCACCCGGGTCAGCGCGTTGTGGCCCATAGCGACCGCGGCGCTGGAGTAGCGCAGAGCCATGGCTGCCAGAGCCTGGTGGACGTCGTCGGCGGTCAGTTCGCGTAGTCGCTTGCCGCCGATGGTGGCCAGTACGGGCGTGAGGACGTTCTCGTTCTTCTTGATCGGCTGCGCCCGCACGCCTGTTTCGACGTCGCTGTGGAGTGCCTTGAGCCGGTCCTGGACGATGGCCTTGGTCTTGCCGGAGACCTTGCGCCGGATCCGCTTGCCGTCCGTGTCGAATCCGAGGCTGATCACTCCGCGCCAGCGGCCGTCGCAGTGCCGGTGGCGGTCGCTGTCACGGCACGGCGAATTATGCTCGAAGAAGACTCCGTCTTCGCGCCATCCGCGTCGTGAACTCATAGGTGCATAATAACAAGGATGGGGGCCATTCTGGGGGCCAACTGCCAGCCATATAGAGCCTCAGTCGGCTATGCCCAGCCACATACTCCCAGCTAGATGCGCTAACAGTGTTCCTAATAGGCTGGTTGAACCGACTATGTCTTTCCATGGTAAGGAGAAGGTCTACAGTTCGACGGCCTGCGGGAGGCCTAGGCCAGGCGCAGGTCGATGCGTGGGGCGAACCTTGGCATCTTCACCTATCAGATTAAAGACAGGATTTACAGGGAAATCGACTAAGGTCTCCGTTGAATACGCTGATTTATTTGATCGTTAGTTGTTTTAGGCAACGCCAACGCCTCACCCTTAACGCGTGCCTACGAGTTTTCAAGGGCGCGCCTTGGGCGCGCCGGGCCTGACGGCGAGGGCCAGACCAGAGGCCAGGGGCCCGAGACGCGCGGCGAACCTACAGCGTTAACAATTGGCGACAACACCGGCCGACACCAACGAGCCCGGATCAGTGAGGACAGTCTTCACGCGGTCTCCACGAGGCTTTCATCGACCCTCGATCCATGCGGCGTGGGCTGGAAGCCACTCGCAAGGTTCCGTCCGACCAGAGCCTTGGGAACGGGGGTGCACTGATGCAAACTCACATTACATTCCTTGACTGTCCTGCATACATGGACAAAGACGGCAACGCAAGATGCGGGCTTCCCGCTACAGTGACGTGCCGGTACATCATGAACTCCACCGACGGGCCGCTTGAAAGCGCCATGACTAGGTGCCCTCGCGGTCATTTTTTCAACGGGCCTATCGAATTCCTCACCTATGAGAAGCGTCTACACGCGAAGGACGAAGCGGATATCCGGTCGCCTGACGAACGAGCAGCCCATCGCCAGTCTCGTAAGTAGCCAGTCATACTGCCGGCGCCCATCGTCCAGGTCGCGGGTACCGGGTCACTGCCGATCGCCCGGCCGGAGCCACACCGACACGTGAGCCGGCTCAAGAGCGGTATGGATTACGCCGGCGAGATCGGTGCGGACCGAGTCGGCGTCTACCGCGTCTTGGAGGCGGGCCGCGAACGCCGTCACCATGCGCTCGGCGTCGTAGCGGGCCCGGTTGAACCGGCGATCCACGGTGTGCTGCACCCGCCGCCGGACCGGATTGAACAGTGCTGCCGCCACCAGGGTGGCACCGGCCACCGCCACCGTGCTGTGGAACTTGAACACCTGGGTGGACAGCAGGACCAGCCCGGCGTACACGCCGACCAGCAGGCCGGTGACGATCGCATAGGCCAGCGTTCGGGAGATGATCCGGTCGATCTCGTACAGCCGGTACTTCAGGATGCCTACCCCGATCGACACTGGCAGCGCACCGACCCCGAACCAGGCGAGGCCGATGATCACGAGCAGGGTCTTCGGGCCGCCTGAAGTGCTGAAGGACCCCGCCAGGAACAGGCAGATGATCGTGACGGTGGCCCCGCTGGCCAGCCACTTCAGCTGCTGGCGTCGGTCCCCGCTGCTGCGCCGCCAGCTCAGCGCCTGCCGGACGATGAAGGCCAGCGACAGCCCGATGATCACGACCATGAGCGGACCCTCGACGACCTTGAACCAGCCGACCGGGTCATCAACCGCGGCCAGGCCGCCCGTGGTGTCCACCCGGATCGGGTGCGCGGCCAGGGCGCCTGCGATCGCCACGCAGGTCGCGAGGACCAGCAGCGCGAAGGCCACGGCGTAGATCCGCAGGGCCGACCGCCACCAGCGCGAGGCCACCCTGCCGTCGGGGAACAGCAGGACGTCGGCTCCGAGTATCACCAGGCTGAGACCCCAGAACTGGGACAGGGCCGATCCCGCCGCGCCCAGGGGAAGGTGGTGCCCGAGCCGGTAGACGTAATACCCGTAGTCTCCGCCAGCCGTGCCCAAGAACATGAAGACGCCGGTCACCAGGAACAGCCAGCCGATCGGGTTCCCCGCCTGGCGCCGGGTCACCAGCCAGCCCACCGCCGCGCAGGGAACGCCGATCGCCGCCGCGACCAGGGCGTCAAAAATCTGACCCGACAGCACGGTCAGCAGGACCGCGGCGGCGAAGGACGCCACGACCAAGACGCCGAACACAACTCTCCAGGTCCTCGCCGACCCCAGGCGGACGCCCATGAACCGAACCCTACGCGCGGACCGTTCCGCAAACGTTACGGCTCATAACGGCAGGTGCAATTCCTCACCGGGATAGTGCGGGTTCGATTCCCGTCACGCGCTCCACGGCAAAACCCCAGGTCAGGAGACTTTCCCAAGACCGACCCTAACCGGGGCGAGGCGCATAACCTACCGTCCTCACCCTGCGGCCATCCCCGCACTCTCCCGAACCCGGACTTAGAATTACCCATTCACTAAGCAGTAGACCAGGGAAGACTCGGATTCTGGTCGGCCGTCCTCAGCTTGACGCCCGGCGGGACGTAGCCCGCGCAGGGGCAGCGCCTCCACAAGTGGAGCACATTCATGCGCCACGTACAGGTATGGGGCTTGGTGTGAAATGTATCGCCGTGCCCGCATCGAACACACGCTATCGGCGACGGCAGGAGCCTACGTCGGCTCGCCAACCCAACGTAACCCATTTCACCCCCCTCCTCGCGAACATGGTCTCCGAGGGTGAGGCCTTCCAATACCTACCCCGCCCCGGCTGACCAAACCAGCGATCCGTGCCGTTGCCTGCAGCCGGACCGACGATGGGTCTGGATCCGGCTTGGTGGCTTACCCCCGCGCGAGGAATAGCACGTGGCCGGACTGCATCTTGGCCGTGCCGCTGAGCAGCGTGGCGAGGGAGGCTGTGATCGCGGACGGCAAACCACGGCTTTGCGGGAAGGTTTTGGTCGAGACCAGGATCAGACCCGCGTGGGACTGGCCGGCGGCACGGTAGCGGCTGTCCAGCGGGACGAAGTCCTTAATGTTGGCGGTGACCAGCGCCCGTCCTGCGGTCGCCGCGTATGCGAGGACCTGTTCGTCGGGGAGTCCCGCTAGGGCTGGATCGGCAACTATCGAGATGACGTCGTGGCCATGACACGCGGGCCGCCCAGAACGTGAGAACGGGCTGGAGAACCGCCTTGCTACCTCATGCCTCGATAGTGTTGCTAGGTGACG
>Ga0210405_10002716_pt1 | contig 18091 bp, 17 predicted proteins | sample IncBWH11MmetaG_FD_155492 | JGI IMG/M metagenome (GOLD analysis project Ga0210405, IMG submission 155492) | Forest soil microbial communities from Barre Woods Harvard Forest LTER site, Petersham, Massachusetts, United States - Inc-BW-H-11-M | ecosystem: Environmental > Terrestrial > Soil >... | reverse complement strand
CCCCACAATCCAATGCGGTGAGTGTCGCACTGGGGATCGCCCACCACCCAATGGATCGCGTTCAAGATGTCGGCGGACATGTCGAGAGGGTCGACAACCTCGCGAACCGCCTGCACCTCCGCCTTGAAGCGATGATTCCCGGCGTCCATCGGAGCGCGGTCTACGAGAACGACGCGCGAGTCGCTCGCGCCCCAGCCGCGATAGTCGAACGCCAGCACCAGGTATCCGGCTTGAGCGAACTCGGAGGCGTCGCGGCGCAGTCCGGCGACTGTGCCGCCCCAACCATGGGACATGATGATAGTGGGCAGCCTCTTGCCGGAGAGCGCCTTCGAACAAAACACTTCGCCGGACATGCGGGTACCCTCACTCATGATGTCCACTTTCCGGGTTGTGACGTCGTCGGGTACGACAAACGGGGGTGCGGGACGCTGCTGGCCAAAGACGGCGCCAATAGTCAGAAGCGAAATCAATAAGGCCGGTTTCACAGCGACTACCTCCTCACGCTTACTTCGCGGAAATACACAGTGGACCTGGCGTCGTGGTTCTGGAGTCCGATATAGCCGGAATCCGGCCGTGGACCGCGCACGGGCTCGAACCACTGCTTGCGGGGCGGCACGGGTTGATCGCCAACAAACTCGTTGATTTTTTTCCCGTTCAGAATCACGATGGTCTTCTGCCCGCGCAGCTCCACGTCCATGGTGTTCCACTCGCCCATGGGCTTCTGATTGGTCATGGTCACTTTGCTCAGCGAGTAGAGGGAGCCGGTGCAGTGCCACTCGTCGCCGCCGGCATCAATCTGCACTTCGTAGCCATTGTGAACGGCGTACCAGGGATCTTTGGGCGGCTCCGCCAGACGGATGTAGACGCCGGAGTTGGCATGCTCGGTCGCGGTCTTGAATACAACGCGGATAGTGGCGTCGCCGATCTTCTCGCCGGTGTACCACAGCAATCCCATGCCGCCTTCGGTCTTGAGCATTCCGTCTTCGACGACGAAACGGCCGGGGCCGACCATCTTCCAGCCAGTCATGTCGCGATGGTTGAAGAGCTGCTTCCATCCCGCCGCCGGCGACACTACCGACACAATCAGAAGCATGAGGAGTGTTTTCATCGGCACTATTATTCCACTTCGGAGGGCGCTTCGGATAATACCATCGGGATGCGAAAGCCATTGGTCTTGACTACCGAAAACAGCAGGCCCGCAAGCAGCCACACACTGCCTGCGATCAGCGCCGTGCGGCCTACGTTGATCCAGAGCAGAAAGCAGACTACGAATCCCAGAATTGGCGGGAGGAAAGTGGCGAGGCTTTTGTCGGTCCCCCGCACGAAGTAGCGGACGAAGGCGGCGGCGTTTACGCCCATGAATCCGAACAGGGCTCCAAAGTTGAGTAGCTCAGCGGCCAGTTGGTAGTTCATCAAAAAGGCGCCCGCCAGCCCGATGCCGCCGATGAACAGCACACTGTTCTGGGGAATGCGGCGCTGGGGCTGGATTGCTCCGAAGAATGCTCTAGGGATTACGGCGTCGCGCCCCATCCCATATAACAGCCGGGCTCCGGCCAGTTGCGCGCCCATGGCGGATCCTATGCTGGCTACCAGAATTGTGAGGTTGATCGCATGGAATAGCGCAGGTCCACCGGCGCGGCCGGCGACGTGGACGAAGGCGGTGTCCACATCGGGATAGGTACGAAAGTCCGGCCAGATTAGCTGGCCCAGGTAAACTTGCGCGGTCCCTAGGATGCCGGTCAGCAGACAGGTGAATACGGTAGCAAGCAATATATTGCGGCGGGGATTTTCAGCTTCCTCCGACAGCGTGGCGATGCCGTCGAATCCGATAAAGGTCAGGACAGCCAAGGAGGTACCCTTCGATAAAGCCGACATCGAAAAAGTGGATGGATCGTAGAAGGGCTGCGACCAGGCGGCGCCGTGATGGAACAAATATCGGATCGCGGCGACAAAGAACCAGAAGATCACCACGCTCATCACTACGACCAGGCCCTCGTTGGTGCGCGCGCTGGCTCGAATGCCGCGCAGGTTGAGCAGCGTGAACAGTGCGGCGAAGAACACGACCCAGGCCGCATACGGAATGGCGGGCCAGATGTTGCCGGCAGCCTTGCTGCACCAGATTGTGCCGATCAGGGTACCGACCAGTAAGGAGAGCATGTAGCCCCATCCGGCGAGAAAACCGAGCGTGGGATGCATCTCACAGCCGACGTACGTGAATACCGAACCGGCGCTCGGATAGGCCCGCGCCATGCGCCCATAGCTCACCGCGGTGAACAGCATGGCCACCATCGCGATGAGGATTGCGGTGGCAATATGGCCTTGGGCGGTCTGTCCGATGATGCCGAAGTTCGGCATCGGCGCGGTGGGCTGAACGAGGATGATGCCGCAGAAGACGAGGTCCCACAGGCCGAGGGTGCGACGAAGGCGGGGTTGAGGAGTGACGGATGATATGGGAGCGGGCATCAAGAACCGAGGTCAAGTATACGCGATCGTCATCAGTAGTGGTATCGGCATGCCAGAATGCGGATCTTTGATTCGAGGACCTGGTAAACCAAACGATGCTCGCTGTCAATGCGGCGCGACCAGCAGCCTTTTAACTCATGCTTGAGAGGCTCTGGTTTTCCGATACCGGTGAACGGTTCCCGCTGCACATCACGGATTATTCGAATGATGCGTACAGCCTGCGTTCGATCGGTCTCAACCCACCATGCAAAATCTTCGAAGGCGCTCGCTTCAAATTCCAAGCTTCTCACATGCGTCCTCGAGTGAGATGCCTTCCTTGCGTTCCATGGCTTCCAGCAGCCGACGCCGCATGGTTGAGCTTTTCAGCAAATATGCCGTTTCTCTCTCAGACTCGATTTCCCGCCAGAGTTGAATTGGAACGATCACGCCTGTGGCTTGGCCGTTCTCGTCTAATACAAACTGGATTTCGCTGTTGGCCATAACCTCAGTGTAACCCTACAATAAAAATAGCGCTCTCAATGAAGAACTGGTTCCAAGCTTTACAACGTGGCGTGAAGTACCGCGTCACTCGCGGCGGCTTCCTGTTCATCCTGGCGGTGACGCTGATTGGAGCGGCTGCGGTCGCTTCGGCGAACAACCTGCTCTTTCTAGTAGTGGCCACCATGCTTTCGGTGTTTCTGGTCTCAGGACTGGTGAGCCGGCTGGGGCTGGCTGGGCTCGAACTGGACTTTGCGCTTCCGGAGCACATCTCGGCCGGGCCGACGGTCGCCGCCACGCTGGCGGTGCGCAATGTCAAACTGTGGATGCCGTCATTTTCCGTGAACGTATCTGGCTTAGCCGATGAGGCGGGTGCAACGGCGCCGCCGATTCTCACCTCGGCTGTCTACTTCCCGATCATCCCGGGCCGGGCGACCCTCGAAGAAACAGTCGAGCTGCGATTCTCCCGCCGCGGGGCGCACAGGCAGAACAGTTTCAGCTTTTCCACCCGGTTTCCATTCGGCTTCCTGGAAAAAACGGCGGCTGTGTCGCTGCGCCGCGACGTGGTGGTGTATCCCTCCCTCGAGCCCAAGCCGGGTTTCGAGCAATTGCTGAACGACATCAACGGCGATCTGGAGGCGCACTACAGGGGACGCGGCCACGAATTCTATCGTATCCGCGCTTATGAACCTCTGGAGAGCGCGCGCTACGTGGATTGGAAGGCTACCGCGCACACCGGCGACCTTCAGGTTCGGGAGTTCGCCCGCGAGCAGGAGCGGGCCGTCGAAATCTATCTCGACTGCGACATCGCTCCCGGCGCCGAGCCGTGGTTCGAAGAGGCTATCGATTGTTGCGCGTTTCTGGTCTGGCGGTTGTTCCAACAAGGCGCCGGCATCCGCTTTCAGACTCAGGAGTTTCAAATTCGCGTGCCGGAAGAAAGTAACGTATATACTATCCTTAAGTATCTGGCTTTGGTTTGTCCCTTGCGAGGGAAGGCCCCGGAACCACCAATCGATGAGCAAAGCTTTCAAATCGTTTTCAGCTCGGATCCGAGCGGCATCGAAGCCGCGGGTTGGACCCCGGCTCGTCTACTTCGTCCTGGCGATTCTGGCCTGGGTGTGGATTCCTAGGCCGGGTCAGGCACAAGTGGCCGCCATAATTTCCGGACGAGTTACCGACGCAGCCGGCGTCGTGGTAGATGGCGCTGCGGTCACCGTAAAGAGTCTGGAGACCGGAGCGACGCGTGTGGTGAGAACCGACGAGGCCGGAAACTTCAGAGTCCTCTCACTACCTTTGGGACCGCAGGAGGTGAAGGCGGAAAAGAAGGGCTTCAAGGCTGTGGTGCGGATGGGGATCGACTTAAAGGTAGGACAGGAAGCGGTCGTGAACCTGCGGCTCGAGGTGGGCGAACTTGTTCAGAAGGTAACCGTTTCAGAAGAAGCTCCGGTGGTCAACACGACGACTGCCTCGGTCTCCGGTATGGTGGGCGAGCGCGAGGTGAAAGATTTGCCGCTGAATGGCCGCAGCTTCGATAACCTGATAACCCTCAACGCCGGAACGATCAACTACAGTTCGATGAAAAGCGCCCAGACCAGTACGAGCGATGGGAACACATTCTCGGTGGCTGGGCGGCGCACACAGGAGAATCTCTTCCTGCTAAACGGCGTCGAATACACGGGGTCGAGCCAGCTCGCGGTAACACCGGGCGGGGTTAGCGGAGAACTGCTGGGGATCGATGCCGTGCGAGAGTTTAATGTGCTCACTAGCGCTTACCCGGCCGAGTATGGGAAGCGGGCGGGCGCGCAAGTCATCGTAGTAACCCAGTCCGGAAGCAATGCGCTGCATGGAACTCTTTTCGAATTTCTCCGAAACAGCGCGCTCGATGCGCGAAACTTTTTCGATCAAGCGTCCGTGCCGCCTTTCCGCAGGAATCAATTCGGAGGCGCTCTGGGAGGTCCTCTCAAGAAGGACAAATTGTTTCTATTCGGCAACTACGAAGGATTCCGGCAGGCGCTGGCGATCAGCAACGTGAGCGTTGTCCCGGATCAACAGGCGCGCCTGGGCATCCTTCCGACACCGGTTGCCAATGTGAACCGGTCGATGTTGCCATACATGTCTTACTGGCCTCAGGCCAACGGTCCCGAGCTGCTGGCGAACGGAGTGCCTAGTGGGACGGCGCTCTCGTACAACAATCCCAAGCAGTCCATCCGGGAAGACTTTGGCACCGTGCGGGCAGACTATACAATCCGCGATCGAGATTCGCTTTCGGCATCTTACACGGTGGACGACGGAAATAGCCTGATACCTTTGGCCGATCCGTTATTCGGATCTACCGTCAGGCTGCGGAGCCAGGTGGCCAGCTTGCAGGAGACGCATGTGGTCTCTCCGCAAGCGCTCAATACTTTCACTGTCGGATTCTCGCGCGCGGCTTTCAATTACGATTCATTTCCGCTGGCCTCCTTTCCACATAGCCTCGATTTTGTAACTGGGCTAGGGCCGGGAGGGGTGGTGATTGGGGGCGGCGCGACAACAACCGGCATTGCCGCCCTAACTTCGGCGGGTCCTAACAACGCGGCCAATGTCTGGAATCGCAGAAATCTTTTCACTTATACCGACAGTCTGCAGATCAACAGGGGAATTCATCAGATCAGCGCGGGGGTCTGGTTTCAGCGGATGCAGGACAATGAAGACACCGCGTCGCGCCAGTTGGGTCAAGCCAGCTTCGCCAGCCTGCAGACGTTCCTGCAGGGGACTGTCACCACTTTTCAAGCAGTCACGAATCCTAATGAGCTGGGTTGGAGAAGTCTTTTCGGGGCGTGGTATTTCCAAGATACGATCAAGATCCGGCCCAATCTCACATTCCAAGCCGGCATCCGGCATGAATTCACCACGGGTTGGAACGAGGTGTCGGGAAGAGCTGCCAATTATATAACCGATTCGCAGGGCGTTCTGCTGACTGACACGCGCGTATCCCATTCGGCTTTCACGGAGAATAATGCGAAGCGGCTGTTCGGTCCGAGGCTGGGCCTGGCTTGGGATCCGTTCGGAAAAGGGAAAACCGCGGTTCGTGCGGGCTTCGGCACTTACTATTCTTTGATCGACGCTCTCAGCTTTCTGCTGAATTCGCTTCCTCCTTCTAATGGCTCTGCATCGTTTGCAAACGCTTCGTTGTCTTCCATCGTGCCCATTGTTCCTGGTGTGTCGCCGCCACCCTCCTGCGGACCGAATGTTCCAGCCCCCTGCACCACGTATGCGCCTCAGGGAATACAAGCCAACGCAAAAACTCCTACCGTTCAAGAATGGAACTTGATCGTGGAGCAACAGGTCAGTAGCAATACAGCGCTCCGCATCGCCTATGTCGGGTCATTCGGATACCATGGGTTGCTCAGCATAGATCCCAATAGCATTCCGCCGCAGATCTGTTCCGACCCGACCGGCTGCGTGGCGGGAGGCACCCCGGGTACTACGAGAAGCAATGTTCCGCAGGGCGCCCAGTACATCCCAATTGGTACGCGGCGTAATCAGTACCTGTCCGGTGGATTCTTCTGGTTTACCGAGGGAAACAGCAGCTACAACGCGCTGCAGATGGAAGTGACCCGGCGCTTCAGTCGGGGCTTGCAATTTCGCGCCAACTACACCTGGTCGAAAAACCTGGATATGAATTCAGGACTGACGGGAGCCCAAGCGAACAATCAAGCGCAAATGATACTGGATCGGAATGACCTAAGAAGAGACTGGGGGCCATCTGCGCAGAACATCACCAGCCAGTCCAGCATCTCTGCTCGCTATGAACTGCCGTTCGGGCGAGGTACGACCGGACTGGGAAACAGGGTGATCGGCGGCTGGCAGTTGAGTGGAATCGCGACGCTGTTGAGCGGGTTCCCATTCACACCTCAGATAGGGTCGAACCGATCCGGGGACGGAGATACCAGAAACCCCGACCGGCCTTCATTGAATCCTTCCTTTAGTGGGCCGGTGCTGCTTCAGAATCCGAACCAGTGGTTCAATCCGAATGCGTTCATTCTGCCGGCTGCGGGTACGTTCGGGAATCTGGGTCGAGAGACACTCACGGGGCCGGGGTTGGCCGAGGTGGATTTGTCACTGGTCAAAAATACCGCGGTAGCCGAGAGGGCGAGCTTGCAGTTCCGAGCGGAGTTGTTCAATGTGCTCAACCACGCGAACTTCGGGACGCCTAACGCGATCGTATTTGCGAATGGCGCAATAAGTTCATCGGCGGGATTGATCACTGCTACGGCTACTACGTCCAGGCAGATTCAATTCGGGTTGAAGCTGATCTTCTGACGGCGGATTGGGAATAAACGCCTAAGGCTTGAGATCGGGATAATTCTCAGAAATCCAGACGAAGATCTCTCTGCGAAGCTTTTCGGCAAGCCGGTGCATCTCGTCGGCTTCAATATCTGAAATGGTATCCGCCCTTTCATAGTCAGTGATGTTTCGCTTCTTTCGAAAGATATCGAACTTTCGAATAGCCGTACTGTCTATTCCGATCGTCAGTTCGAGAGACTGGAAGACTCGGTAGTGATGATTGGATCGTTCGGCCTGGTAGCCGACCGCCGCCAGAGCGGCTGTAGCAAGTTGTAGGGCTGCATTGTAGGCGATGTTGAATCGCCAATCGTTTATAAGACCGGACGTCTGGGAGGCTTTAAGATCACGATGCGCGATGGCGAAGAGGTCGGCGATTTCGTTGCGGCTTGTTTTGTGCGGCCTGAGCCACCCGTTTTTGAGCCAGTCGTTTAAGCTCGGTTTCATCGCCAATCAAAAAGATTTTCGGACCGCCCGCAACACTCGAAAGAAAATGTTGACCTTGGGCAAGTTTACGACAGAACTCCGCGGTTTCATACACCGACGGATTAACCTCGCGCCCGAGTTCTAACTGGGCGGCGGCGAAAGCCGAGACGATCTTATCGATCGAAACGTCATCGCCCACGACCATTACATCTATATCGCTCTCTGAAGTCTCAGTCCCGGCGGCAACGGAGCCGTATATGAATGCAACTGTGATCCGACTCACCTGGGAACTCAGACTATCCTGAAGAACTTTTGCAACGCCGAAGGTCTTACGTATCAGCCCGTGAAGCTCATCAAATACCACGCAACGGCGGTTGGCCTGGAAATAGGTCTGATGCCCTTCGACTGTCCGCGTGAGGATGCCAGCGCTTGTGAGATCCGTCAGCTCCCTTTGAACCGAACCTGAGCCAAGATTTACCATCCGGATTGTCTGCCGGAGGTAGAATCGCCGATCGGCGTGTGAGAAAAACAGCCGGAGTACGGCTTGCCGCGTAGAGCCAAAAAGGGCCGATCCGATGTTTGGCATTGTACTCATATTGAGTACTATCGTACCTAATATGGGCTCGAAATACGTACTCTTGTTCGCGAATCTCTCCGGCGCCGCAACGATTGGAAGTGGATTTTGATTTGCCGGTGTAGAGTATAAGGAAGCCCATGAAGAGATCGGAGTACGTCATAGTCGGTGGGGGAATGGTCGCCGGTTATGCGGCCAAGGAACTGGTAGAGCGCGGACTCAAGCCAGGCGAACTTACCATCTTGTCGGCAGAGAGCTCGGTCCCATACGAACGGCCGCCGCTGTCGAAAGGTTTCCTGGCGGGAAAGGACACCGAAGAAAGCATTAGGATAAATCCACCGGATTTTTACCCTCAGCATGCGATTGACATCAGGCTCCGATGCCAGGTCAGGGCTCTCGATTGCGCGAACAAGGTCCTGCATCTCCAGTCGGGTGAGGAACTCGGCTTTGAAAAGCTCATTCTAGCCACCGGCGCTCGTCCAAAAATGCTGGACATTCCCGGTAGCAATCTGGCGGGAATTCTATATTTACGTTCCATCGAAGATTCGAAACGCATCCAACTTCAGGCAGCAAGTGCGGAAAAGGCGGCCGTGATCGGAGGAGGATTCATCGGCATGGAAGTGGCGGCGGTACTCGCCCAAAAGGGGATCGCGGTGACCATGGTCCTGCATGACGATCGTATATGGAAGCAATTCTTCACTCCGGCGATGTCCAGTTTTTTCGAGGGTTACTACTCATCGCGCGGTGTGAGTTTCGCCAGGCAGGCAACGCTGGCGGAGTTACGGGGCAGCGGAGCTGTAAAGTCGGTAGTCCTGAAGAGCGGCGATAACCTCCCATGTGATTTCGTAGTAGCCGGGATCGGTGTGCGCCCAGTGACGGAGGTTTTTGCCAACAGCGGAATCGACGTTTCCGATGGTGTGGTAGTAGACGAATACCTCCAATCCAACCAACCCGGCATCTATGCGGCCGGCGACCTGGCAAGTTATCAAGACACGTTGTTCAACAAACGGCGGCGCGTGGAGCACTGGGACAATGCTGTTTCGCAAGGCCAACACTGCGCCCGCGCCTTTCTGGGCGATCGAGCGCCGTTCGTCCATGTACCCTATTTCTTTTCCGACGTCTTCGATCTGTCTTACGAGTTTTGGGGAGATCCTTCCGGAGCGGACAAAATCGTCGAGAGGGGGGACATGACAAGTAGCAGCTTCAGCGTTTGGTGGCTTCTACAGGAGCGAGTGGTCGCGGCATTTACCATGAACCGCCCAGAGGAAGAGCGTGATGCGGCGCCGCGATGGATCCAGTCTAAGCAGCGTGTAAAGGCCGAACAATTGAAGGGAGCTGGCCCGGTAACCTCGGCAGAACAGTCTTGATCCGGGTCCTCATGCTTTTGCCGGGAGAAGAGTCTGCTGGTTCATCTGGTCAACTATTCCGACTACGCGGCGGAGGACGTCACGGTGCAAGTGCTCGGCCAATGGCGCGGGGCGCGTTTGTACAGTCCGGAAGGCGAGACAAAGGGAATTGCCGCTTTACGCGGTAGCGGATGGAACGGGAATCGATATCGACCGCATCGGTGTGGTGGCCACGCTGCTGTTGGATTAGCGTCGTTATCCGCCCGGCGAGTCCTGTTTTCCCGTGCCGGCCAGATCTTCGAGCTTGGTCCCCTTCTTGTCGATCCGCTGCCCCACGGTATTTTTCATATCGACCTGGTCTTCGGTCGCGCCCATCGAGGAGCCTTGCGCTCCGGGCGCCGCGCCGTGCGTGGCGGCAGTAGCAACCGGGTTCACCCGCTCGACAACCACCTTGAAATCGGAGATAGCCGCGGCGATCGCGCCCACGGCCGCCAGAATAGGCGCCGCGATCACGCTCAAGGTCGCCACGGTCAGGGGTATTTCCATGAACGTGGCGCCGTTGTGGTCCTTGATAATGATCCGCCGTACATTTCCTTCATGGATCAGTTGCTTAACTTTGTCAACGAGATCATTGGCCTGGACTTTGATCTCTTCAAACATTCGGCCGACGGTTTCCATAGTTGAAGTGTAACTCAAGAATTGCCTGCCGCGAAGCCGATTCTGCGCTTCGTGGACGCCGGGGTGGAAATAAGCTTCCGGATAGCGTCGAAGACAACCTTCAATTCATGGTCGTGCTCTTGATATTTGACCTCTAAATCATCGATTTTGCGGGCCAGGTCCTTGTGGGTAGCGAGAACCTCGCGCAGTTTGATGAAGGCGCGAATGATAGCGATGTTCATCTGCACCGCTCGCTTACTGTTGAGCACGCTCGATAGCATGGCAACTCCATGTTCAGAAAAGACGTAAGGCAGATAGCGGCGGCCGCCGTGGCCATGGTTTGAGGTCGCAATTTGCGACCTCAAGTTCTTAGTCTCTTCGGCGGTGAGGCGGAACATTCGGGCCGACGGTTTCCATAGCTGCAGCGTTACTCAAGAATTACCGGCGGCGAAGCCGATTCGGCGTTTAGTGGGCTCCGGGGTGGAAATAAGCTTCCGGATAGCGTCGAAGACCACTTTCAATTCATGGTCGTGCTCTTGATATTTCTTCTCTAAATCATCGATTTTGCGGGCCAAGTCCTTGTGGGTGGCGAGAACCTCGCGCAGTTTGATGAAGGCGCGAATGATCACGATGTTCATCTGCACTGCTTCGCTTGCTGTTGAGCACGCTCGATAACATCGCAACTCCATGTTCAGAAAAGACGTAAGGCAGATAGCGACGGCCGCCCCGACTGGTGTTTGAGGTTCCAATTTGGAACCTCAAAGATTCGATTTCTTCCGGCGCTACCCGGAACATGAAATCCTCCGGAAAACGGTCAACATTGCGCTTCACGGCCTTATTGAGGATCTTGGTCTGGACTTCGTACAACTCGGCCAGGTCGCTATCCAGCATCACCTTCTGATCGCGAATAAAGTAGATTTTCCGCTCGATGCGTTCGACGGGAGCTGATCGCATGCAAGAATAGTGTCTAAGACCCGCTCCACCTCTCCGAAAACTTTACTACTCTTCGCTTGCATACAGTGGCGCTCCATCGAGGACCGCTGTTCACGAAACTCTCCACGCACGGGTAATGCACGCCGCGACGTGCGTGGCGGCAGATGCAGTCTGGACTTTGATCTCCTAAGTCATCCGGCCGACGGCTCCATAGTTGAAGCTTAACTCAAGAATTGCCGGCGGCGAAGCCGATTCTGCGTTTAGTGGGCGCCGGAGTGGAAATAAGCTTCCGGATAGCGTCGAAGACCACTTTCAATTCATGATCGTGCTCTTGATATTTGTCCTCTAAGTCATCGATTTTGCGGGCCAAGTCCTTGTGGGTGGCGAGAACCTCGCGCAGTTTGATGAAGGCACGAATGATTGCGATGTTCATCTGAGCGGCGCGCTCAGAGTTGAGCACCGAAGAAAGCATGGCGACGCCATGTTCAGTAAAGGCGTAAGGCGGAGTGCGGCGGCCCCCGCGACCCTCCGGCTTTGATCTTGCAAATTGCAATATCAAAGCTTCAGCTTCCTCCGCAGTCAACTGGAAGATAAAATCTTCCGGGAAACGACCGCTATTACGCCGCACCGCCAGGTTCAGGTTGCCAGTGGTAACTTCGTACAACTCGGCCAGGTCGCTATCCAGCATCACCTTCTGGTCGCGGATAAAGTAGATTTTCCGCTCGATGCGTTCGACGGGAACTGATCGCATGCCTGAATAGTGTCTGAGATCGGCTCTGGCTCTCCGAGAACTTTCTACTTTCCCAGCGCCCGCTCTGTCACCCAATCCGTCCAGATCGACGACTCTCCGCTCGCATACAGATGCGCTCCGTCGAGGACTGCCGCCACGAAATTCTCCACGCACGGATAATGCAGATTCGGATGCGCGGGCAGATCCTCTGTCGCTCCGGGATAACTCAGCTTCGGCCCGCTGAGCGGAGTCAATACCATTTCACCATCCACTCCGATAATCCGAAACTCATCGCGCGGCGTGCGGGAGTGCCAGCGCACATCGACTACACCGCGGACGCCACTTTCGTAGTCGATCATGACCGTCGCGCAATCTTCCACTGCAAACCCGCGCACCACGTTCGACAGATGCCCCGATACTCGAGCCGGCCTGCCGAATAAAAAATTGAGCACATCGATTCGATGGGACGCGATATCGTACAACGGCCCGCCGCCGGATTGTTTTGGATCCGATAGCCAATCCCTATGGCCAGGTTGGGCTTGAAACCAGTCATGGCAGTTAATCTCAGCCAGTACCGGGCACCCAATCGTTCCTTCAGCCAGTAACCCTCTCGCACGCTGCAGCTTGGGATACATGCGCCGGTAATAAGCGATTGCCAGCGTCCGTCCGGTCTCTTCGGCGACGCTCACCATTCCAGCAGCCTCGCCATAATTCATGGCAACCGGCTTCTCGCATAGCACGTGCTTGCCGGCCCGCAGCGCGGCTATCGACTGTGGCGCATGTAGGAAAACCGGCGTCGCCACGTAGACCGCGTCGATGGCGCGATCCCGCAAGGCCTCGGCCAGGTCCGTCCAGACAAAGTCGGAATATCGTTCACCCTTGGCGCGATCTCGCGAAACCACGCCGTACAGGTTACTGCGCGGCTCGGCCTGAATGGCCGGAATCACACGCCGAATGGTGATGTCGCCGATTCCAACCACCAGCCAATTGAGCTTTTCAACGTGTGCGGCCATCGAGCACGTCGCGAACTGTCTGCATCAGCGTGGCTCCTGAAAAAGGCTTCTGCAGCAATCGTCCTTCCAAGCCGGAAACCTTTTCGGCTGCCGGGACTACCCCGTAGTCGGACATGAACAACACCTTCAAATCCGGATGCAAGATTTTCCAGGCATCCGCCAGGTCGCGTCCATTCACGTTGGGCATCATGACATCAGTCAACAGAAGGTCCACGTGTAGCGCATCCCGCTTGGCAATTTCCAGCGCTTCGGCGCTGTTCGCAGTTTCGATCACCGTATATCCGGAACCACGCAAAGTTTCGGCTATCAACCTTAGTACGCCGGCTTCGTCTTCCACCACCAGGATAGTCTCGAATCCGCGCAAGCCTGGGGATTCACAAACTGATTCGCCGGCGAGGTCGGGAAGGTGGGGCAAGTAGATCTCGAACCGCGCGCCTTGGCCAGGCTCGCTTGTCACACGCACGAAACCGCCATGTTGCTCGATCACGCCATAGACGACGGAAAGTCCCAGTCCCGCGCCCTCGCGCTGTTCCCGCGTGGAATAAAACGGCTCGAACAAATGGCTTCGACTCTCCTCGCCGATTCCTTCGCCGGTGTCGGTTACCGCGACCATCGCATAGGGGCCCGGACGACGCGCCGCTTCCTGCCCTGAAACTTCCACATCGGCGGTCTCGAGAGTAACCGTCCCGCCCTCTGGCATCGCCTCGCGAGCGTTCAGGATCAGATTCACCAGCACCTGGTCGATCTGGCTTGGGTCGGCGCGCACAAGTCCAACAACCGGGCTGAGTTTCGTAACCAGCTCGATACGATCGCCGATCAGCCGCCGCAGCATTTTCTCCATACCGGCGACCACTTTGTTCAAATCGAGAATGCCGGGCTGCAGGGATTCCCTCCTGCTGAAAGCCATTAGCTGGCGTGTGAGTGTCCCCGCTTTTCCGGCCGATTCGCGGATCTGCTCGAGTCCCGCGTGCATAGGATGCTCACGATCAATACGATTCAGAAGGAGCTGGCTGTAACCCAGGATCACCGTCAGCAGGTTGTTGAACTCGTGCGCGACGCCTCCGGCCAGCCTCCCGACCGCCTCGAGCTTTTGCGATTGCCGTAATTGCTCCTCGAGCAGCTTGCGGTTGGTGACATCCTCAATGACCGACAGCACCGCATCTCTTCCCGCGAAATTCACCGAGCGCCAGAATACCTCGACATCGATGATCCGGCCGTTCTTGGCCAAATGCGTCCAATGACCGGCCTCACCACGGCCGCCTGGCTGTAGCTCGCGAAGGTAATCCCGAAATCGCCGCGCCTCGCCGGGTGGGCGCAGATCGGCCGAGGGCATTGCCAGAAACTCCTCGCGCGAATATCCGTATTTCGCCATCGCGGCCTGGTTCACCTCCAGGAATTGCAGAGTCTTGACGTCGAAGACCCACATTGGCATGGGATGATTGGAAAACAGGTACTCGAAATTTTCGGCGTTCTGCCGCAGGGACTCCTGGGCCTCTTTGCGGGCCGTGATGTCGCGGGCGATAGCGAGAACGCAGGACGGCGTTCCCGCTCGTTCCAGAAACGTGCTGCTCACTTCGAGATCGACTGCCCTGTCATCTTTTGCCAAAATCTGTATCTCGTAATGTCTGGACGGATCGCCATCCCACTTCCGGGCAAGCGCCGCGTGGCTCGCCCGCAGGTTTTTCGGCGCAAGCGGATCGGCGCCTTGCAGCAATTCCTGCCGGGTGTATCCTGTGATCGCTTGACAGGCTGAATTGAGGAAAGTAACCGTACCGTCCCCATCGACGGTCCAGATCATGTCCCGCGCGTGCTCGATCAGATCGCGATATCGCCCCGATGCGAGCAGGGCATTCGCGCGTTCAAGGTCGGCGACACGTTTTCGGAGAGACTCTATCTCAGCGAGAGAGTCTTCATGCAGGGACGTCACGTTGGTTTAAGCATAGTACAATCGGGCTTCATGAAGGTGCTCATCTTCTCCGACATCCACAACGACCTGGCGGCGCTGCGGCGCCTCGTTCAAATCGAGGCGGACTATTATGTCGCAGCCGGCGATCTGGTGAGTTGGGGGCGAGGTCTAGATAGTTGCGGAGAGGTCCTGCGCGAGAAAGCCGGCAAGGTGTGGGCGATTCCTGGCAATCACGAATCCGCGGAACAGATAGCCTCCTTCTGCGCCAAGTTTGGCTTACGAAACGTCCATGACCAATTGATCGAAGTGAGTCGGCGTAAGTTTGGCGCATTGGGCTATTCCAGTCCGACGCCATTCCACACACCGGGTGAATATAGCGAGGAACAGATCGCCGAGCGTTTGCGGCCCTTCGCTGGGATCGAGCGGTTAATCCTCATCTGCCATGCGCCGCCTTATGGAACCGATCTCGATCGCGTTAAGGAAGGATTGCACGCCGGCAGCCGCTCGGTGCTCGAGTTCATTGAAGCCAATCAACCGGAGTACTTTTTCTGCGGCCACATCCATGAGGCCGAGGGTAGGCAGGTTCGGATAGGGAAAACAGTCGGGATCAATGTGGGCAGGCGGGGCTATCTGCTGGAATTGTGACTGCCGGCGCGTAAAGGTGACGCCAGCGGTGGGACGGGCTTTGGCCGGCCATAACGCCCTTCATCGCGCATCCGCTCCCCAAGACATCAACCAACCTGGCGTCAGTTTTCGAGGGAATCTCGACGCGGCTTGACAGGGCTATCGGCATCTTGTATAGTTAACCACATGGTTATTTAACCTAACGGTTAAGCTACTTGATGCCGTCCGATCATCTCAGCACGATCTTCGCCGCTCTTGCCGATCCTACCCGGCGCGCCATCCTCGCTCATCTGGTGTCAGGCGAGGCGTCGGTTACGCACCTGGCTGAGCCATTCGAGATGAGTATGCCCGCCATCTCCAAGCACCTCAAGGTGCTCGAGCGCGCCGGACTGATCGCGCGCGGGCGCGAAGCACAATGGCGACCCTGCCGGCTCGAGGCGCGTCCGCTCAAGGGAGTAGCCGACTGGGTGGAGCACTATCGCGGTTTCTGGGAGCAGAGTTTTGACCGGTTGGATGACTATCTGCGCGAATTGAAAAAAAAGGAGAAGAAGCATGGCCGCAACCGCCGAAAAAAATAGAGAGCTCGTTATCACCCGCGTCTTCGATGCGCCGCGCGAGCTCGTGTTCAAGGCATGGATCGATCGAGGACAGGTGGCGCAATGGTGGGGACCGAAAGGCTTCACGAACTCTATTTACGATTGGGACGCGCGGCCCGGCGGCGCTATCCACAACGACATGATCGGACCCGAGGGAGCGGTTTATCCGATGAAGGGCGTTTTTCGTGAAATTGTCGAGCCCGAGCGGCTCGTCTTCACCACTACCGCGATTGAGGATGAACAGGGCAATCCCGGTCTTGAAAATCTTAACACTGTGACTTTCGCCGAGCACAACGGCAAGACAAAACTCACGCTGCATGTAGTTGTCATCAAGGCGACGCCGGGCGCTGCCGCAGCACTGGCTGGGATGGAACAGGGCTGGACGCAAACCCTGGACCGTCTCGACGATCTGGTGGCGAGCGCCGATCGGGAAATCGTTGCAACGCGCGTCTTCGATTCGCCGCGGGATCTGGTGTTCAAGATGTGGACCGATCGGGAACACGTGGCTCGATGGTGGGGGCCGAAGGGCTTTACGAACACTATTTACGAGATGGACGTGAGACCAGGCGGCGTCTGGCGATTCGTCATGCACGGCCCCGATGGCGTCGACTATCGGAATAAGGTCGTCTATATCGAGATCGTGAAGCCCGAACGCCTGGTCTACTCCCACGTCTCGGCCCCGCAATTTCAGATGACGGTGATATTTGAAGAGCAAGGCGCCAAGACGAAGGTTACGGCGCGGATGCTCTTCGAGTCGGCGACGCTGCGCGATAACGTGGTCAAGCAATTCGGGGCGGTCGAGGGACTGAACCAGACTCTGGAGCGGCTTGGGGAGCGGTTGTCGGAGGAAATGAAAGAGAAAGCCTAAGGAACCACCGCTCCCTGGCGCGCGCGTCTCTGCTGATTATTCGCCAGGACCAGCACGGGCGCGGGACGGCAAAAAAAGGTGTATTCTACTAGTAACGATGAGTTACGCGCGCCGGATTTCGTGGCTGATCCTTTTGCCATTTTTGTTGGGCGAAATCGCCGCACTGGCGCAGATCTATCCCGGCGGACGCTACCCAGGCGGCGGCTATCCTCCGGGCGGATATCCTCCCGGCGGCTATCCTGGTGGCGGCTATCCCGGTGGATATCCAGGAGGCGGCGGGGTAGGAATTCCAATGCCTGGCCGCAAAAAAAAGGATTCGAATAAAGAGGACACTCAGGCGCTGCAGACTGTCACAGGAATGCTGCGCAAGCTGGACGAGAAGCAGATCGCGCTCGAAGCCGATGACACGCGCCTCATCAGCTTGAAGCGGACGCCCAAGACGAAATTCCTCAATAAAGACGGCGATGACATGAAGCCGTCCGATTTGAAACCGGGCGACCATCTGGAGATTGACGCCACGCAGAGTGACGAAGGCTACTACACCGCAGTGAACGTGAACTTCGCGAAGGCGGGCTCAGCGGCGGACCGGGCGGCTGCGTCGCGACAGGTTGACGTGTCGACGCAGTCATCCGACGGCAAGGATGGCGACGACGATGAGCGGCCGAGGTTGAGACGCGCAGGATCGCCGCCAGCGCCGGAAACGGCTGAAGCTCCAGCCCCTGCGCCCGTGTCAAGCGCGCCACCGCCGGCGCCAATTGCGCAACCGCAGGCTCCCAGGCCCGCGCCCGAAGTGGCGGCCGACGAGCCGCTGCCGCCGGCCGCGCCCGATCCGGACGACCCGGGGCCACCCAAGCTGCGTCGCGGCGCGCAGAGCAGGCGGACACCGGCAAAAACCACGGAAATCGCCAGCGCGCAAGCTCCACCCCCCAGCGCTGCCCGCAATGAGCCGCCTGCCCGTTCGGAAGACGCGCGAGCTCCTTTAGAGGGGCGGCCCACTGTGATGCGGGGAGAGGCTCCTCGCGAGGCGATAGGTCCGCCGGTCGATCCAGTGATCGCCAAGGCAGCCGAAGCGGCCGAATCGTTCAGCGAAACACTTCCGAATTACGTCTGCCAGCAATTCACTTCGCGATATCAGAACCAGTCGCACATCACCAG
>Ga0210405_10002715_pt1 | contig 18091 bp, 15 predicted proteins | sample IncBWH11MmetaG_FD_155492 | JGI IMG/M metagenome (GOLD analysis project Ga0210405, IMG submission 155492) | Forest soil microbial communities from Barre Woods Harvard Forest LTER site, Petersham, Massachusetts, United States - Inc-BW-H-11-M | ecosystem: Environmental > Terrestrial > Soil >... | reverse complement strand
CGCAATCGCGTGGTCGGCATTTCCAAGCTGGTGCGGTTGGTCGAGGTTTACGCGCGGCGGCTGCAGATCCAGGAGAAGATGACGGCGGAGATCGCCGCCTGTCTGGATGCCGTGCTGAAACCTCACGGCGTCGCCGTGGTCGCCGAAGGCACGCACCAATGCATGACGACCCGCGGCGTGCACAAGCCCGGCGTCACCATGGTGACAAGCCGCATGCTCGGCGTGTTCCGCGATCATGCCGAGACCCGGCAGGAGTTTTTGTCCGCGATCGGCATGCGCGGCGGCGTCGGCAACGGCGGCGGATAGGGATTTTAGTGGCGCATGATCTTTTCGGAAAACCGGTTTCCATCACCGGATCAAGTCCGGTGACAGGCCTTTCCGGATCATGCTCTAGGCCGCCGCAGGGTTCGCCATCTTGATGTGGGGGAGACATTTGTCGTCGGCGTGGATCGCGAAAAAATTGATGCCGATGTCCAGCACCGTGTAACTGAGATTGTCCAGCCAGGCGGCGATGGCGCTCTTGTCGCTCTTGATGGTCTCGATCAGCAGGATCGGACGTAGCTTGCCGATGCACTGAGCGGCGCCGTTCAACGCGTCCATCTCCATTCCTTCGACATCGATTTTTATCAGGTCGACGCGGGCCAGATTGAGCGAATCGAGGCTGACTGTCGGCACCTCGACCATTTTGCTTTCGGAATAATCGATGGCCTGGCCGATGAACTCGGTGCCGTTGCGCGGCTTGAGCTCGAGGCTGCCGAAACTGGCGGCGGCGGAATAATTCAGCACCGGAATTTTCATCGTGCCGGCGCGATCCGACACTGCGGCGTGAATGGCGCGGGCGTTGAAGCAATTGTTGATCGCGATATTGCCGGCCAGTGCATAGTGGATGCGCTCCTGGGCTTCGATCGCCAGCACGGCGCCCCACGCGGTCATGTGCTTCGCCCATTCGATGGTGTGGACCCCGACATTGGCGCCGCAATCGATCGCCACCACGCCGTCGCCGTAGCATTGCCGGCGCAAATCCAGCGCCCGCAGCAACAAATTGACTTCCTCGGGATCGTAGTGGGCGTTTTCCAGGAGCTGCAGGCCGACGCCGTAGCCGGCGTCGCCGCTGACCATCATCTGATCGAAGCGGTTGACGATGAAGGTGCCGTGATCGGTCGAGGCGATGATGAAGGCGAGCTTGCGGGACGGATTGGACATGGCGGCCGCGCGCGACACCGGACGCGCAAACAGCGGGTCGCGAATCATTGGGAGAGTCGGCGGTTCGGGATTTGCAGTCAATGGCGGCGCGGAATCAATTGATCTTAAAATCTTACGCTGAGCGGATGGCGGCCTTGATCGCTTGGCTGCCAATTGTTCGTGTGGATGAACTTGTCAAGGATCTACGACCGCCGAAGGCGGCGGCGCCGTAGCGCGTCGAAGACGCGCGTAACCGCGCTGATGGCGCCGTCCTTGACAAGTTCATCCACACGAACAGAAACGCTGTCCAAGCGATCAAGGCCGCTTTCTAAGGCCTCACAGCCATTTTTTAGTTAGGCCGCGCGCCGAATTTCATCCGCAAGCGCGCGATACGACAGCGCCTCGGCGAGATGCACGCGGCCGACTTTGTCGGCGCCGTCGAGATCGGCCAGCGTGCGCGCCACGCGCAGCACGCGATGATAGCCGCGGGCCGAGAGCCGCATGGCGTCGGCGGCGTCGCGTAACAGCGTCATGCCGCTGGCATCCGGCCGCGCCACGTCTTCCAGCACCGCGCTCGACACCGTCGCATTGCTGCGGACGTGAGGCAGACCGATGGCGGCGTAACGGGCGACCTGCCGTTCGCGGGCGAGCGCGACGCGCTCGGCCACTTCGCGGCTGCCTTCGGCGGGCGGCGGCAGAATGAGATCGGCGGCGGTCACCGCCGGCACTTCGATGTGCAGGTCGATGCGGTCGATCAGCGGGCCGGAAATCCGCGTCTGATAATCGGCGGCACAGCGGGCGTTGGGCCTGCGGCTGCAGGTAAAGCCGGGTTCGCTGGCGCGGCCGCAACGACACGGATTCATTGCAGCGACCAGCATGAACCGCGCCGGATAGGTGACGCGATGATTGGCGCGGGCAATGGACACTTCGCCGGTTTCCAGCGGCTGGCGCAGCGAGTCGAGCGCCTGCGGTTGGAATTCCGGTAACTCGTCGAGGAACAACACGCCATGATGCGCGAGCGAGACTTCGCCGGGCCGCGCGTGCAAGCCGCCGCCGACCAGCGCCGGCATGCTGGCGGAATGATGCGGGGCGCGAAACGGCCGGCGGTTGGTCAGCGCGCCGCCTTTGATCTCGCCGGCGATCGAAGCCACCATGGAGACTTCGAGCAATTCGGACGGCGCCAGCGGCGGCAGAATGGTCGGCAGCCGCGCCGCCAGCATCGATTTTCCCGCGCCGGGCGGTCCGACCATGAGCAGATTGTGGCCGCCGGCGGCGGCGACTTCGAGGGCGCGCTTGGCGCTTTCCTGGCCCTTGATGTCGGCGAGATCGAGCGCGGGACCGTCCACTTCGAGGATTTTCGGCTGCGGCCGCGACAGTACTTGCGTGCCTTTGAAATGGTTGGCGAGCTGAATGAGCGACGCCGCCGCGATGATTTCGATCTCGGGGCTCGCCCAGGCCGCTTCCGGCCCGCACGCCGCCGGACACATCAATCCTTCGTCGCGCGCATTGGCGCCGATGGCGGCGGGCAACACGCCGGCGACCGGCGCAATCGAGCCGTCGAGGCCGAGTTCGCCGAGCACGGTGAATCCGGCTAACGCATCGTGCGGGATGGCGCCGATCGCGGCCATCAAGCCGAGCGCGATCGGCAAATCGTAGTGGCTGCCTTCCTTGGGCAGGTCGGCTGGCGCCAGATTGATGGTGATGCGGCGCGACGGCAGCGCCAGGCCCGAGGCGGTCAGTGCCGAGCGCACTCGCTCGCGCGCTTCGGAAACCGCTTTGTCGGGCAGGCCGACGACATTGAACGCCGGCAGCCCGGGCGCGACCTGCACCTGGACATCGACCGGCCGGACCTCGATGCCCTCGAACGCAACCGTTGAGACGCGTTGGACCATGGCTGCCCTGCCCTATCCGAGAGCTTAACGGAACTCCGCGACCTCTGGGGATTAGTGAGTTGACAAACCCTATGCGCTCCGGTATAGTATAAGAAATGGCCGGTTTTAAAGGATTACTGCCATGTCTCTGCTAGGCCGAAAATGCTTCAAGGATGAGAAAGCTGCCTTCGCCCATTTGGAGGCGATCTTGTGGGCCGATGGCGTCGTTTGCCCCCATTGCGGTACGGTCGATCAGGCTGGGCGCCTGAAAGGCGTGAAGGACAAAAAGGGCCGCGTCCGTCTTGGCCTCTGGAAATGCTATTCCAAGGGCTGCCGCAAGCAGTTCACCGTCAAAGTCGGCACCGTGTTCGAGTGCGCCCATATCCCGCTGCACAAGATGTTGCAGGCGGTCCACCTGCTTTGCTCCAGCAAGAAGGGCATTAGCGCCCATCAACTGCACAGGACGCTGGAGGTAGACTACAAGTCCGCGTGGTTTCTGGCGCACCGAATTAGGGAAGCGATGCGTACAGGCTCCCTAGCGCCAATGGGGGGCACCGGCGCGGTTGTCGAGGTAGACGAAACATATATCGGCAATATCGAAGGCATTTCCAAGCCTAAGCATGTGCGCCACAAAAACATGGTCATGACGTTGGTCGAGCGCGGCGGTGGTGCCCGCAGCTTCCATATGGACGGCATGGCGATCAGCGACATAATGCCCATCCTTCGCGAGAATGTGGCGCACGAAAGCCGCGTCAATACGGATGAGGCGAAATCCTACTACGATGTTGGCAAGGTATTTGCCGGCCATGACACCGTGAACCATGGGCGCGACGAATATGTGCGCCGTGAGGGTGGTAAGCTAATCACGACCAACACAGTTGAAGGCTACTACTCGATATTTAAGCGCGGAATGAAAGGCGTCTATCAGCATTGCAAGGAAAAACACTTGCACCGTTACCTATCTGAATTTGACTTTCGCTATTCAAATCGCATCGCGCTTGGCGTGAACGATGAAGCACGCACGGAACGTGCGTTGACTGGCATCGTTGGTAAGCGCCTAACCTATCGACGGCCTGACGTCACCGCAGCCGAGTAGACGCCAGAAACGCGAGGCAAAGAGGCGCGCGGAACCGTTGCAGTTAACGTTCGACTTTTGTTCCAAAAGTTGAATCCTGACAATGGGTTAACATAACCCCTTGTTACTCCTAGTAGAATCTGCTATATGGAGTACGGGCAGGCACGCGCTGGAACTACCCCGAGTCATCCCACGGATGGCAGCGTCGCAAGACGTGAAGCAGGGGCCAGGGGCCTGCTCACTTCTTTTTGAAGGTGTTCACAAACGCCTGCTGACGTTCGTCCAACTTGCTTGCTGTCACTGACGGCACAAACGTCAGACCAGAATTTAGCGCCGTACCCCCAGACGTAATAAATCGAGCTCGCAAGTTTTCTGCATAAGTAGTTTCGTAATTGCCGTACAAATTCAATTCCACAGCCGAAAAGAATGCACTATTGATGCAATCGGCTATCTGTAGTCCTGCCCACTTGCTGTGGTTTTCAACTCGAATATCATCGATGTTAAAAACGTTCCAATTAATCGAACGAACCGGCCTCATTACTTCGCGACCATCGCGCATCAATTTGAGATAATCGACCATCTTTTGATAGTCGGTCCCGCTGCGGCGGGAGAAGACGAGTCGCAGTGAACACCCTTGGTTTTGTGTATGACAATGCGTCGTGACGCGCTCTAAGAGCCAACGAAGCAGGTAATTATAAAGGTATCCCTTCTGGGCAAACGTAACCGCCCATTTTGACCCCGGAAGCGTTGCCTTGTTGGATAAAGTAAGGGCAGCCTCAATCGGAAAGTTGCCGATCACCTGAGAGGCGACGACCTTTTGAGCGTGATTGAGATTGCGAAAATGCAATTCCTTAGTTCGACGCTTAGGGAAGCGGCTCAAAATCGAGTCGCGGAAACCGGGGAGCAACTTGTCAACGTCACTGGTAACTAAACAACATCCCAGAATAAGCCAGCGCGATTGGCCGCCCTTGTCAGCGGCTGCTAGCTTGTGGAAGCCGTCATCGCCAGCCTCGTCGATATAGGCTATATATTCGACCATGGTCCAAAAAACTCAGATCCAAAAATTCCGCGAAACCGCCCGCAAAATCGAAGCGGACGATTCTGCGGAACGCTTTGACGCCGCTTTGCGTCATGTCGCCAAACAAAATCCTAAGACTACCGCTCGCGAGGATGGCGACCCCTCGACAGAAGCAAAGCCGAGAAAAGAGGGCCGCTGATCCTCGCCAGCGGCCCGTGCTTTTTGTCAGAATGCTACTCTCTGGCGAAGGCCTCAAGCGGCAATATTCTGCTGGAGCCACTGAACTCCAGGCGTCTGAGCCTGATAAGTTCCCCAGTTCGAACCCTGCTTCAATTCGACCACGAGCAAGCTGTCTTCCTTGCGGGTGACGGTCTGGAGCTGATCGCGAATCTGCTGGGCAGTTAGATTGGAGGCCAGCAACCACACAGATTCCAAAACCCGCTTGGCGCCCCAGCCATTGAGCTGGGTCCAAACGGGCGTGTAATCCCTGTCGCGGTGCTGGTCGTAGCTAATGATGTACTTCATGGTCGTAATACCCTTTCTTGGGTATGCGACCACGGCGCTATAGACAAAATCGGCTGATACGATAAAATTCGCCCCTGTTCGGAGGGAACCCGTCCACACGCCGTGGTCTTGGTTTCACACTACGGAGGGGTTGCCGCAAGCAACCCCTTTCGTATTTTCAGCCTTCAAAGGTTAGCAAATTTCTGCCGCGATTCCAAGACCTAACAAACCCTTACTTTAAGGATTGGCCCACAATCGGCCATAAATGGCCGCTGGTAAATTTAATTGAGCGGGGATTTTCGGTCTGGCAGTTTTGCACAGACTTATGCACGGCCCCCTAAAGCTGTTTTAGGCCCATCCCATGGGGGATTTGCGAACACATGCGGAACGCCCAGGGTTCCCAAAGGGGATAATTGAACACGCCATCGGGGTTTGTCAAATCCATAATCCCGGCGACCTCTTCAAGAACATTTAGAGAACAAAATGGAGCCGGTGCCGGCAGGGTCAGACGCGCGCCGCCGCGGCAAGTTCGCGGTGGGCGGCTTCGAGCATCTCGTCGGACAGCGGCATGCCTTCGACGGCGCGCGCCAAGGTCAAGGCGCCGACCAGGGTCGCCATGGCGGCAACCGCCTTGCGGCGCCGCGCCGCCTTGGATTTGCCGGGGATCGACTGCGCCAAAATCTCGATCAGCGGCGCCAAGCCTTCGGCAAAGGCCTTGCGCACGACCTTGCCGCTGCGCGCCGCATCGTTGCCCAAGGCGGCAAAGGCGCAGCCCTTGCCGGGGTCGTCGCGATGCTTTGGCGACAGATAATGCGCGAGCAGCGCCGCGTAGGGGCTATCGGGCGCCGCCTCGACCAGCTTGGTCCAGTTCGCCGCGGCGCGCGCCATGGTGCGGCGGCTGGCCTGCGCCACGAGGTCTTCTTTCGAGGCGAAATGGCCGTAAAAACCGCCGTGGGTCAGATCGGCCGCTTTCATGATGTCGGCAACGCCGATGCCGCCAAATCCCTTGGCGCGAAACAGGGCGCCGGCGGCGTCGATGATGCGGTCGCGATGTTCGGCGGCTTTTTCCCGGCTCACCCGCATGGAGCACCTCAGCTATGCAGCGGCGTCTGCTGCTTGACAAATTATATGACGATCGTCATCAATACGCAAGCATTAGATGATGGTTGTCATCTAAGCGCGTGTCTAATAACAGAACGTCCAAAATCGACGATCGGAACGCAACCATGGTGTCCTCCGCCCTCGCTGCGGCGCTCGAGCGCCGCAACATCCATTACGGCTGGGTCATCGTCGCCGTCACCTTCCTCACCACCATCGTCACCGCCGCGGCGATGAGCACGCCTGGCGTGCTGATCGTGCCGCTGGAAAAGGAATTCGGCTGGGACACCGAGCAGATTTCCTCGGCACTGGCGCTGCGTCTCATGCTGTTCGGATTGTTCGGTCCGTTCGCCGCCGCCTTCATGAACCGGTTCGGCGTGCGCGCCGTGATGGTCTCAGCCGTGATCCTGATCTCGTCCGGCATGCTGGCGTCGCTGGCGATGACACAGGTGTGGCAGCTCATTCTGCTATGGGGCATCGTCGTCGGCATCGGCACTGGCCTGACTGCCATGGTGCTCGCGGTGACGGTGGCGACGCGCTGGTTCAATCACCGCCGCGGCCTGGTCATGGGCCTGTTCGCCGCCAGCAACGCCACCGGGCAACTGGTGTTCCTGCCGCTGATCGCGCAAATCACGACGGCTTACGGCTGGCGGATCGCGCTGGTCTGTGTCTGCGCCATGTTGGCGTTCGCCGGTGTCGTCGCCTTCACCTTGATGCGCGACCGGCCGAGCGATCTTGGACTGCCGCTTTACGGCGAGAAGGCAGTGTCGCCGCCGCCGGCCGCGGGCGTTGGCCTCGTCTCGCTGCTCATGTCGCCGCTGCTCGTGCTAAAGGAAGCCGCCCGCACGCCGATCTTCTGGGTGCTGTTCGGCACGTTTTTCGTCTGCGGCTGCAGCACCAACGGCCTGATCCAGACCCATTTCGTCACGCTGTGCCACGATTACGGGTTGCCGGCGGTTACCGCGGCCAGCGTGCTGGCGATGATGGGCATCTTCGATTTCATCGGCACCATCGGTTCCGGCTGGCTGTCCGACCGCTTCGATAATCGCTGGCTCTTGTTCTGGTATTACGGCCTGCGCGGACTGTCGCTGCTCTATCTGCCCTTCACCGACTTCACGTTCTATGGCCTGTCGCTGTTCGCGATGTTCTACGGCCTCGACTGGATCGCCACCGTGCCGCCGACGGTCAAACTCACCGCCGACCGCTTCGGGCGGGAAAAGGCCGGCATGGTGTTCGGCTGGGTTTTTGCCGGCCACCAGATCGGCGCGGCCAGCGCGGCTTTCGGCGCCGGCCTGACGCGGACGCTGTTCGACACTTATCTGCCGGCGTTCTTCGTCGCCGGCGCGCTCTGCATCGTCGCGGCGCTGGCGATTCTCACCGTGCGCAAGTCGTCCGGCGCGATCATCGGGGCGGCCGCGCCGGTGCCGGCGCGCTAGCCCGGAGCCTCCGGCATCGCCACGGCATCGAGCAAACCATCGACGATGCCGTGGAATTTCTCCCACGGCGCCTCGCGGTCGCTCTGGTTGCGCACGATGATCGAATTGCCGGCGTAGAATTTCTCGTAGAGCATGTGGCGGCCGGCGAATTCCGAGCCGATCAGGTCCCAGACCAGCTTGTAGAGCTTGTAACGCGCGCCGGCCTGCATGCTCGCCGTGCCCCACCAGCGCTCGAAGCGATCCTTGAGCTGCGGATCGGCGAAAAGGTCGATGCTGGCCGGCATCTGCAGCGGCGCGGCGCCCGCGAGCGTGCGCAGCGTGTCGATGATTTCGGTGTGGTGCTCCTGGCACCAATTGAGCGTGGCGTAGACCATGCGCCGGTTCGGCGTCACAAAACCCTCCGGCCAGTTCTCGCACGCTTCGATCTGGCCGTTGACCAGGCCGCCGATGGTGGCTTCGAGCGCGGCGAGCCGGCCGAGCGTCTCGCGCACCGCCGGTACCTTGTCGACGCCGTTGGCCTGGCACATCCGGCTCGCCAGCCCGACGATCAGTCCCATCTTGGCCCAGAAGCGGATGTTGGACTGCTGGTTCTGATAAACATTGGCCGGCGTCTCGATATAGATGCGGCGCGACCAGGCGCCGTTGTTGTGCAGAAAAACCCGCTGCCACGGGATCTTGACCCTGTCGCACACCAGCACCGCGTCGTTCTCGTCGAAGCGGAAGCTGAGCGGATAATCGGCCTCCTGCCGGGCGTGACGCTCATAGGGCTCGCGCGCCCAGAACGAGACGCCGGGCGCGTTGTTGGGGATCGCCGCCGTGATGCTCTCGCTCTGCCGCTTGTCGTCGATGGCGGTGAGATTGCCGATATAAACCTCGTCGCCGAAAATAGCGCCGGTCGCCAACATTTTCATGCCCGATACGACGACGCCGGAATCGTCTTCGCTCACCACCTGCAAGGTCGGATCGTCGCGCACGACGCCGGTGTAGATTTCGCGGTCGCGGATGCCCGATGGCGGCGTCACTGCGAACGACAGATAGAGGTCGTTCAAGCGGGCGCGCTCATAGAAGCGGGTGAGATTGTCGCCGAAGCCGGGCGTCAGTTGGTTGAGCAATTCGGGCCGCATCGCCAGCCCGGTGATCAGACCGGCAACGTGATCGGGCGAGCGCCCGATCAGGCCGTAGGTGGCGTCGGCGATCGCCTTCATGGCGCGCATGCGCCGCGCCAGATCCTCGCGCGAGCGGCAGCGCAGCCATTGCAATCCGATGCGCTCGCCGTTGTCCTCGAAGGTGAAGAGATCGCGCTTGGCCGGATCGGCCTTGAGATCATAGAGCGCGGCGATCGTGCGTGCGCCATTGCGGAAGGCGGGATGGGCGGTGACGTCGTCGACCCGCTCGGCGCCGATATAGACGACGCGGCCGTCGCGCATGCGGTTTAGCTTTTCGCTGCCGGTCACCAGCATGGCATGGTCCTTATTCGGGTCGATGATGAACGAGGGTGGACCCTACGTCACCCCCGGCGACATAATCATCGCGGGCCGTCAAACTCTCGACCGTGAGGGGAGGCAACCGCCATGCCGATCATGACCGGACTTTCGGGCAACGAAATCTTCTGCCTGCAACTCAAAGGCCTGGCGCCCGGCGAATTGGTGCTCGGCAACAGCGTCGGCTCGCTCGGCTTCCTCGGCGGCGTCGGCGCCGGCTTCAGAGGCATTTTGGGCGGCGAGATCACCCAGGTCACCGCAATGATCAGCGAAGGCCGCCATCTCGCCCAGGCGCGGCTGATTGCCGAGGCCAAGCGGTTCCACGCCCACGGCGTCACCGGCGTGACCAGCGAGTTGCGGCATATGCAGGGCAATATCGAGTTCCTCTCGGTCGGCTCCTGCGTGCATTTTCCGCAGCGCGAGCCGCCGGCAAATCCGTTCACCTCGAGCGGCAACGGCCAGGAGCTGTTCTGTTTGGTGGACGCCGGCTACGTGCCGAGGGGATTTGTCATCGGCAATGTGGCCTATTCGATCGGGGTCGGCCGCGGCGTGTTCGGCGCGCTTAAGACACTGGCGCGCGGCGAGATCAAGGAATACAGCGACATTTTCAACGCCACGCGCCATCTGGCGCTGGCCCGCATCGTCGCCGAAGCGCGGCGGCTCAACGCCAACGCGGTGGTCGGCATCGAGACCCGCGTCATGCCGTTCCGCGGCGTGCACGAGATGCTCATGATCGGCACCGCCGCCAGCCATCAAGGCCTGCCGCCATCGGCGTCGCAAGAGCCGGTGACCAGCGACCTGACCTGCGAGGAAATGTGGAATCTCGCCAGCGTCGGCTATCGGCCGCTCAAGCTCATGCTCGGTACCGCGGTCTATTCGCTCGGCCTCGCCGGCAGCGTGACGGCGTTTTTCAAGAGCATCGCCCGCGGCGAGATCAGCGAGCTGACCTCGCTGATCTACGAGGCGCGCGAGCACGCCATCGGCTTGCTGCAGCAGGAAGCCAGCGACATCGGCGCCGACGACGTCGTCGGCATCAAGACCTACATCCACGAATACGGCAGCCTGATCGAATTCATGGCGATCGGCACCGCCGTCAAACGCGCGCCGCAGATGAAGCCGCAGACGCCAACGTTGCCGGTGCAGGCGATCATGAGGGACAAGGATACCTGGATAGCCGACGACGATATTTTTTCGCAGAACATCAGCAGCTGAGGCAAAGGTCGGCTAGCGCCGCTTCGCCTCGATCGCATCCCAGATCAGCGCCGCGATATCGGGGCCGCCGAGATTCTTGATCGCGCGGATGCCGGTGGGCGAGGTGACGTTGATTTCCGTCAAGAAGCCGTCGATCACGTCGATGCCGACAAAGAGTAGCCCGCGCTCGCGCAGCGCCGGTCCGAGCCGCGCGCATATTTCGCGCTCGCGCGCGGTGAGCTCGGTCGCCGCCGGCACGCCGCCGCGCACCATGTTGGAGCGCAGGTCGTCGGGCGCCGGTACCCGGTTGACCGCGCCGGCGAACTCGCCGTCCACCAAGATGATGCGCTTGTCGCCGTCCTTCACCGCGGGCAGGAATTTCTGCACCACCCAAGGCTCGCGGAACATCGAGGCGAACAGATCGTAGAGCGAGCCGAAATTGAGGTCCTCGGCCGCGAGCCGGAACACCGCCTCGCCGCCTTTGCCGTAAAGCGGCTTCATGACGATGTCGCCCTGCTCGGCACGAAAAGCTTTGATGGCGTCGAGGTCGCGCGTGAGCAAGGTCGGCGGCATCAGATCGGGAAATTCGGTGACGAAGACTTTTTCCGGCGCGTTGCGCACATGGCTCGGATCGTTGACCACCAAGGTTTTGGGATGGATGCGGTCGAGCATGTGGGTCGAAGAGATATAGGCGAGGTCGAACGGCGGGTCCTGACGCAGCAGCACCACGTCGAAGCTGGCAAGGTCGACGAGGCGTGGCTCACCCAGCGTCACATGGTCGCCGGCGACGTCGCGCACCACCAGCGGCCGCACCGTGGCCGACACCTTGCCGTCGCGCAGGCTCAGGCGATCGGGCGTGTAATAGGACAGCGGGTGGGCGCGCTTTTGCGCTTCCAGCAGCAAGGCGAACGTCGAATCGCCGCGGATATTGATCCGCTCGATCGGATCCATTTGCACGGCGACGTTCAGGCGCATGGCCAAGCCGATGGGCGATGAGGTTGGCGGTTAAGGGAAGGTAAACCTGGACCTAGCATCTTATAGCCAAGAATACATAGCCAAGAAGACCTGCGGAAATCGAACGGTTTGAGGCGGAGCATGAAATTGGCGAAACTTTCGATTGCTGCCAAGCTCTATGTCATCTTTGCGCTGCTGGCTACCATGACGGGGGCGCTGGCGGCGGTGGCGATTTTCAGCAGCAACCGGAACGTCGCCCTGACCAACGAGTTCGAATCGGCCTTTGTCGGCGCCGAGAATGTCGAGCGCATCAACAGCCTGATCTACGCCGTGGTCATGGAATCGCGCGGCATCTACATGTCGCCCGACATCGCCACCGCGAAGAAGTTTGCCGAAGGCCTCACCCGCTTCAACGAGCAGATCGGCGGCGTGATGGAGGGCTGGCAAAGGTCGGTGCGGCCCGAAGATGCCGACGTCTTCGCGCAATTCGCCGCGCGGGTGAAGCAATTCCAGGAGTTCCGCCGCGAGCTGGTGCGCCGCGGCACCGAAATCAGTCCGGCGTCCGGCAGCGAATGGGGCAACAACGACGCCAACCGAACGGTCCGCACCGCGCTGACCAACGATCTCGACGTGCTCGGGCGGCTTTATGCGAATAGATCGCGCGAAATCTACAGCCGGATCGAAAGCGGCATGGAGACGTCCGCGCTGGAGATGATGCTGCTCGGCGCGGCCGCGCTGATGCTGGCGATGTTCGGCGCACTGGTCATACACCGCTCGATCGCGCGTCCCCTTGCCGCCGTCACCCACGCCACCGAGGCGGTCGCCGGCGGCGACGCCACGCTGGCCGTACCGTATCGCGATCGTTCCGACGAGATCGGCGCGCTGGCCCGCTCGATCGCGGTGTTCCAGGATGCGATGCGCCGCAATGTCGAGCTGAACAAGACGGTGCTCGCGGAGGCCGACGCGAAGGTGCAGCGCCAGGAGCAGATCGCGGCCGAAACGGCGCGCTTCGGCAACGACGTCGAGGTCAGCCTGTCTAAGCTCGACCGGCTATTCCAACAGATGCTGTCGGCGTCGTCGCTCCTGGCCGACGCGGCCGATCTCGCCTCGGAAAAGACCGGCGGCGCCGCGACGGCCGCGGGCGAAGCCTCCGCCAACGTGCGCGACATCGCCGCCGCGGCCGAGGAACTCGCCGTCGCGGTGTCGGAGATCAATCGCCAGGTCGTGCAATCGAACGCCATCGCCACCAAAGCGGTGAGCGAGGCGGCGCGCACCAGCGATTCGGTCAAGGAGCTGAGCGAAGTCGGCCGCCGCATCGGCGACGTGATCAAGCTCATCACCGCGATCGCCGAGCAGACCAACCTGCTGGCGCTCAACGCCACCATCGAGGCGGCGCGCGCCGGCGAGGCCGGACGCGGCTTCGCCGTGGTGGCCGGCGAGGTCAAGGCGCTGTCGTCGCAGACCGCGAAGGCGACCGAGGAAATCGGCGCGCAGATCACGGCGATGCAAAGCGCGACAGGGCGGTCGATCCAGGCCATAGCCGGCATCGAACGGACGATCCGCGAGATCGGTGAGATTTCCGGCGCGATCGCCAGCGCCGTCACCCAGCAAGGCGCCGCGACCCAGGAAATTGCCCGCAGCGTCGAAGTTGCGGCACGTCGTACCAACGACACGACGGACGAGGTGGTGCGCGTCGGCGAGGCGACGGAGAACACCCGCGCCAGCGCCACATCGGTCAAGTCGCTCGCCGACGATCTCGCCGCCGCGGCCGGCCAAATCCGTGCCCAGGTCGATCAGTTCTTCAGCAAGCTCCGCGCGGCTTAGTCCATCCGCCGCCTGCGAGGTTCAGCGGCTGGCATCGAACGCATTGGCGATGTGGCGAGGCAATTTGCCCGGCGCCACCAGGATCACATCGAAGCGGATGAAGCATTGCGCGTCGTCGGGATGGCTTGCGAGCCAGAATTCGCCCGCCGCGACGATGCGTTGCTTGGCGCGCTCGGTCACCGCTTCCGCCGCGGCGTCGAGGTTTTCGCGCGCCTTGACCTCGACAAAGACCAGGTCGCGCCGCCGCCGCGCCACGATGTCGATCTCGCCGATCGGGGTTTTGAAACGCCGCGCCGCGATGCGAAAACCCTTGGCGATGAGCAGCATGGCGGCCCGGCTCTCCGCCGAAAGGCCGAGCCGGAATGCGGCGACGCGCTCCGGCCGCGGCGCGGATTTGGGCGGACCGAGCGGCTCAGCGCGGCGCGCCATGATCGGCTTCTTTCGCCAATACCAGCGCGCGCTGATAGAGCTCCCGGCGCGGCAGGCCGGTGACATCGGCCACTTCGCCGACAGCGTCCTTCAACGAGACGCGGGCCAGCGCCTGGCGCAGCAAAGTATCGGCGTCGCTTAAGCTCACTTCCACCGGCGCCGCTGGCGGCCCGATCACCACGACGATCTCGCCGCGCAGTTCGCTGCCCGCGCAGTTTTGCGAAAGCGTCTCGAGATCGCCGCGCCGGATTTCCTCATGCAGTTTTGTCAGCTCGCGGCAGACAGTTGCCTCTCGAGGCCCGAGGCCGGCGGCAAGATCGGTGAGCGTTGCGGCCAGCCGCGGCCCGGTCTCGAACAGCACCAGCGTCGCCGGGATGCGGGCGAGCTCGGCAATGCGGCTGCGGCGCGCGGCGGCCTTCGGCGGCAGGAAGCCGGCAAACAAAAACTGATCGGTGGGCAGGCCGGCGACGGCGAGCGCCGCCAAAAGCGACGAGGCGCCGGGCAGCGTCGTGACCGCGTAACCGGCGTCATGAGCGGCGCGCACCAGCTTGAATCCGGGATCGGAAATGAGCGGCGTGCCGGCGTCGGAGACCAGCGCAATCGCCGCGCCGTCGGCGAGCCGGCGCAGCAGCGCCGGCCGCGCCTGCGCCGCATTGTGGTCGTGATAGGGCGTGAGCGGCGTGGCGATGACGTAGCGGTCGAGGAGTTTTCGCGTCACGCGCGTGTCCTCGCAGGCGATCAGGTCGGCGCCCGCCAGCGCCGCCAGCGCGCGCAAGGTGATGTCGCCGAGATTGCCGATCGGGGTGGCGACGATGTGCAGCCCCGGAGCGAGGCGCGCGACGTCGGTCTGGTGGCCATCCACGGCATAGCGGCGGGGCGCGGTTGGCTCCCGGCCAAGCGTTTTGCGCGGCATTTCGCTCATTGCGGCAAGTCTAGCGCCGCTGCCGGCGGGCGTCATGGCCGGTCGGTCGGATTTCATTATCCTTTCCATTCGGTTAACTATTCGCCCCCAGAATGACAGATTAGCGCTGCCCTAATGCATGGGGCGCCTAAGGCTGCCGTGAGGGAGAACCGCCGTGTCTGCGCAAATGCCGCGCCATGCGTCGGTCGTCCTGTCGTCGCGGCGCCGGGCGCTGCAAGGCTTGCTGACCGGTGCGGGCACGCTCTTGGCGGGCTGCTCCGGTAATTCCAGCCTGCTCAATTCATTCACCTCGCCAGCGCCGTCGCCGCAGAGCGCGCAAGTACCCGCGGGCGCCGCGATTGGCACCGGCGAGGTCAAGGCCGGCCTCATTCTGCCGTTGTCGGCGGGTGGTAATGCCGGCGTCGCCGGGCAGTCGATGCGCAATGCCGCCGAGATGGCGATCGCGGAGTTCAATGCCCCCAATATCACGCTCCTTCTGAAGGACGACGGCGGCACCGCCGAGGCGGCGCGGCTCGGCGCCCAGCAGGCGCTCGACGAAGGCGCCGAGATCATCCTCGGGCCGCTGTTTGCGCAATCGGTCAGCGTCGTCGGGCAGGTGGCGCGGGCGCGCAACATCCCGGTCATCGCGTTTTCGACCGACGCCAATGTCGCCTCGGCGGGCGTCTATCTGCTGAGCTTCCTGCCGGAATCCGACGTCGAGCGCATCGTCCAATATGCCGCCTCGACCGGAAAACGCTCCTACGCCGCGCTGATACCAGACAATCCGTACGGCACCGTGGTCGAAGCCGCCTTCAAGCAGGCGGTGGCGCGGCGCAACGGCCAGATCGTCGCGCTCGAGCATTATCCCCATGACAAGGCCGGCATGGCCGGGCCGGTCAGGAACGTGGCCCAGGCTGCGGCCCGCATCGATGCACTGTTCATCCCCGACGGTGGCGACACGGTGCCGGACATCGCCCAGGCTCTTGCAAATGCCGGCGTCAATCTCAAGAAGATCCAGCTGCTCGGCACCGGGCTTTGGGACGACCCCCGCATCAGCTCCAATCCGGCGCTCGACGGCGGCTGGTATGCGGCGCCGGACGGCGCCGGCTATCGCGGCTTCGCCGACCGCTACCGCGCCCGCTACAAGCAGGAGCCGGGCCGCACCGCGACGCTGGCCTACGACGCGGTCGCCCTGATCGCGGCGCTGGTGAAGACCCAAGGCACGCAGCGCTTCAGCACGGCGGTCCTGACCAATCCGTCGGGTTTTACGGGGATCGACGGCCTGTTCCGCTTCCGCAGCGACGGCACCTGCGAGCGCGGGCTCGCGATTTTGCGGGTCACGGCGTCAGGATCGCAGATTATCGCGCCGCCGCCGCGCAGTTTTGGCAACGGAACATAAGCTAGCTTATTAAATTTTCGGGGGCGAAACGCAGCCTATCGTCCCACCCGCAGCTAATAATTGCAGGTGACACCTGCCGCGCAGCGCCGCACGGCTCGCCGTTCTGCGCGCCGATGGACCCCGGCTACACTTCCGGGCGTGGCCGGCCGACCGATCTCGGCTCGTGCTTGGTCAACCGACAGCGCGATGCCGGATACCGAAGAAGTTTTGACCGATATGGGCGTCGCGCAAAACAGCACAGCAGCCGCAGCTGACGCGCAGATAAGACCTGCTTTCTTGGCGACTGTCTTGGAGATTACAAACATGATGTCCTCCTTGTGTTTTGTGAGGCTCTTGGGCCGACTATTCTACTTGGGCGAGTCACTGCCGGATTGATCCATATCAAACTCACGACAAGGGCCATCCTTCACGTGTTTCGGCTCAGGGAATGCTATTCGCGGCCGCATGGCGGACACCGCGTTGCGAAAGTAGCTAGGATTGACAAGATCGACGCCGAACTCAGCAAATGGCGATCCGAGGCCGCTGGAATGGCCGATAGATGCCGGTTAAAATACTAAGGTAGCTTATGAATGGCCGTCCGTTTTTACCGGAATCCAAAAAGCAACCAGAAACGCAGCCTTTAAGCCGCCAAATCGGCAACGACCGCATCCAGCACCGGAAAGCCGGGCAGGGTGACGCGCAGGCGGCCGTCGGCCGTCGTCTCGACCAGGCCGTGTTCGTGCAGCATCGCGATGCGCGCCGGGTCCAGCGACCGGCCGGCGAGCGCCCGGAAGCGCGCAATATCGATGCCTTCGGCGAGCCTCAGCCCCATCAGCAAAAACTCGTCGGCCATGTCTTCGCGGGTGAGCGGGTCGTCGGTGGTGAGGCCGTGGCCGTTGGCCTCGACGCGCATCAGCCAGGATTCCGGTCGTTTTTCCGTCGCGGTGGCGTAACGGGTGCCGTCGATATCGAGCCGGCCGTGGGCGCCCGGTCCGATGCCGGCGTATTCCTGGGCACGCCAATAGACGAGGTTATGCCGGCATTCACCGCCGGGCCGGGCGTGGTTGGAAATCTCGTAGGCCGGCAGGCCGTGGGCGGCGCAAATCTCCAGGGTGGTGTCGTAGAGCTCGCGGCCGAGATCATCGTCGGGAATGACGAGCTTGCCCGCCGCATGGAGCGCGGCAAACGGCGTGTCCTGCTCGATGGTCAGTTGATAGAGCGAGAGATGATCGCCGGCTTCGGCTAGCGCCCGGGTGAGCTCGGCCGCCCATGCCTTCGGGTCCTGGCGCGGCCGGGCGTAGATCAGATCGAACGAGTAGCGGTCGAAAATGCTGCGCGCGATGCCGACCGCATCGAGCGCTTCGCGCGACGTGTGCATGCGGCCGAGCTCGGCGAGCACGCGGTCGTCGAGCGCCTGGACGCCGAGCGAAACGCGGTTGACGCCGGCGGTGCGGTAGCCGCGGAAGCGGGTGGCCTCGACGCTGGTCGGATTGGCTTCGAGGCTGACTTCGACGTCGGGCGCGACGCGCCAATGCTTTGCAATCGCATCGAGGATCGCCGCCACTGTGGCCGGCTGCATCAGCGACGGCGTGCCGCCGCCAAAGAAGATCGTCGAAACGGTGCGGTCCGGCACCCGCGCCGCGGTCGCTGCGATCTCGGCCGTGAACGCGCGCACGAAGCGCGGCTCGTCGATCGGTTCGCGGCGCACATGGCTGTTGAAGTCGCAATACGGGCACTTCGACAGGCAGA
>Ga0210405_10002712_pt1 | contig 18103 bp, 18 predicted proteins | sample IncBWH11MmetaG_FD_155492 | JGI IMG/M metagenome (GOLD analysis project Ga0210405, IMG submission 155492) | Forest soil microbial communities from Barre Woods Harvard Forest LTER site, Petersham, Massachusetts, United States - Inc-BW-H-11-M | ecosystem: Environmental > Terrestrial > Soil >... | reverse complement strand
GAAGCTCGAGAAGATTCGCGCAGCAATGCCTAGGGCTGCCATCGGGGCCGACGTGATGGTGGGATTTCCCGGGGAAAGCGAAACTGATTTCGAACAAACCCGGCGGCTGATCGAAGAACTGCCTTTCACTTACTTGCACGTTTTCACCTATTCCTCGCGTCCGGGAACCCCAGCAGCGGCTATGCGAGATCAAGTACCGGTGCAGATCGCTCGCGAACGCAATCGGATTCTGCGTGACCTGGCCGCGGAGAAAAAACTGGCCTTCATGCGGGCTTTTGTTGGAAGGACGGTTGAAGCGATCACTTTGAATGTGTTCGATGGCAAGTCTACCGAAGCGCTCACCGACAATTATCTGAAGCTGCGGCTGGGGGGGCAGCACGAAGCGAATCAGTGGGTAAGTGCGCGGGTCGAGCAAGTCAAAGCGGGCGCGCTGATCGCGGTACGCGTAAGTACATAATTTTTCTGTGTCGCTTTTGCGCACGGTAATGAGTTACCGCTATCCGTTACCGCAGCGCTGTTCAAATCACCAGCGAGATCCTGCCGCTTTGCATTACATTCCTTCATCGGAGTTTCTGGGCTGATCGGAAGAACCACGTCATGCCCCATGAATAGAAGGCAATAATGATCAGAATGTTTACCGGCATGCCAAAGATAATGTAGAGCACGGGCATGAACAGAACGGTTTTTTGCAAGAACAAAGCTTGCAGAAGAACTTGAAGGGGCAGAAATAGCGCGAGGTGAACCATGGTTACGGCCGTGAGGAAGGCCTTCTTCAATAAGCCGAAATCGAAAATGTAGTAGGTCAATCCGAATAAGAGCGGGACGATCGATATCAAGGCTATCCCAGCGGTGACGAGGCCTTGCATGTAGCTGTCGGGAGTATGAGGAAAACGCGCCGGCAGAAGCGCGAAAAACAATAGCGCCGTAGCCGGTACGATCAAAATTCCGCGCAGCAGATAAACGATGGGAATTAGCCTGCTGGGCAGAAAAAACGTGGCGACGAACAGCGCCAACGTGACGGCAAGAGTTAGCCACCAAACCTCGGCGCTTGGCGGCACCGATTCCATGCGGAGGTAGGGAATGTCGAAGCGGATGAAGCGCGTGAGATGATGTTGGGCCATGCCGATTTCAGCATGTAAAGGTAGGACGCGGATTCCGAGTGTCAGAACACGATTCCAAAAGCGGCAAACCCTCGGCAGAAGCAGTAACCACACGGACAGAAAGAACACAAAAAGAAAGATAGCGGTAATCAGGTTCATCGGACCGAGACGGAAGTGGCGAGGGCGCGGTGCATGGGGATGACACCGCCACGATGTCCTCGAGTACGGAGCGTACCCGCCAGCTTCAAGGCATCGGGTCCGATGGCCGCAATCTCGCGGCGCTCAAAACTCCCGGAAGATTCCAATGCTCGTTCCACCTCTCAGGTAAAAGGGGCTGTGATAGTAATCACCCACCAGATTCACGCCTCAGTTTGTGCCTACCCACTGACGCCACGTAGCAGTGAACGTCTGACTCTGGAAATCATTCAGTGCCACTGTGGGCCCAACGAGTTGATACGCCTCTACGCCAAAACCAGCGCGAACCGTAATGTAGTGCTGCTGATTTCGCCCCTGGGTCACGGCCACAAAACCGGCCGGGGAGAAGACGGATCCCGGATTGCTGACATTGAAGCGAATCCCTTCTTCCAGAATCCACGGCTTGGCGAAGTAGTAAGTGCTGCCCACGAAGAAACTGTGATCGCTGTGAACGTCCTTAGAGGCGTAGTAACCGAAGCCGAAAGTCGTGATGAACTGCTTGCGAGCCATCCATTTCCGGTTGATGAATCCATCGCCCCGGAAGCGGGGCCAGAAAAAGCCTCCTACACTCGAACCCACGGTCAGCGAGCCGTACCAGTCAGGATTGAAGTTATAGGTATCGCCCGCGGCGAGATACACACCAGCATCGCCGAATTCGTGTTGTCCATTGACCTCGGCGTTCCAGATATTTTTTCCCTCGGTGACCACGCCGCGAGCGTATCCGCCCGCCCAATAGCCGAAGCCGTTGGTCAGAGTCAGATAGTCGCCGCCAGCTTCAAAATAGTTGGTCAACTGCTTTGGTCCAGGTTGCGGCGGGATTTCCGATCCCGGTTGCTGCGGGGAGGCTTGCTCGGGACTGGCCGCGGCAGCGCTGACCGAAACAGCACTGGCTGAAGCGGCTCTATCCTGCGCTGCGGAGCCGCATACCAGGGTACAGTGCAAGAGTAGGAGCCTTGCAGCGAATGCGCGCCACCATGGATGAATGATCGTCATTCGGTCAGCGTTTCAGCCTCAAACCGAAGGTCCTTCCCTTCTCCGGCAATGACCATCCAGGCATCGTCATCTCGAGCTATCTTGGCGGAGCCCTCGACGATTTTTGGTTGCGCGAAACTGCTGGCTGGAATCGTCCAGGTCTCGTGATTAAGGCTCCGGGGATGAGTGGCTTCGACCGTGACCAGACCATGGTTGTCCGACACTCTCCACTTCACTTGCTTGCGCGAGTTCAGGAAGTTGGCAAGTTCGGTCATGGTGTACCACCGAAACCGTCCGTCGGCCTTCAGACGCCCCGTCTATTCCAGCCAACGATTCACAAGATCGTGGTATTGCAGAATTCCGGACGGATGGAAATACATTAGCCTCACCGAGCGGTGGGCGGCCGTGAATTCGGTGACGGCTTCAAGCCAGACCTCGATCTCGGAGCTGGAATATCCTTCCGTACTCATTTCCTCGAAGCCAGCAGCGCGATCCAAATGCAGAATTGGAAAAGCCCAAAGATTGCGGGCTTCGCGTTCCCCGTTGCGATAACCTTGGGTTGGGCCCATTCCGGTATCGCCGGTGAAGTAGTAGGCGACAAAACCGTGTGCCTCCAACCAGCGCGTAACCCATGGTGGCTGATTGCCATTCGGAGCAGAATATTCGGCGACCGGCTTTCCGGTAACCCGCTCCAGCGAATTCTGGTTCAGGGCCAGAAACTGTTCGAGGTCTTTTGGATTATCGGTTTCGACGTGCGCGGAAAGTAGTCGTGAATCCATCCGCCGTGGCTGCCAATTTCATAGCCGAGGCCCATGTATTTACGGATCAGATCGTCGCTGATGGGATTGTGATCAACGTCAAAGCCTTTCTTGTCACCAAACTTTCCAGCATCGGGTCCCGCGGTGATGTGAATCGAGTACGGCCCCTGTTGCAGCAATGTCCACGAACTTATTTCCTGCAGCGGCTTGATGGCGGCGTTGGAGTCAATGTGCCAGTTCAGAACCAGTCCCCCGACTCCATCCGGGACCGGCATTAAATAGGGTAATGACAATGCATGTCGCCCGAAGTACTTGAGAAACGCGTGCAGGAGCAATCCGTCAGTACTGCCTTTCAGATATCCGAGAGGCAGATTCACAAACAGCACGGAACCTTTCTGATACGACTGTTGACCAGCTACGAGTCCGTTGTTGTACTGAAACAGAACCTTGCCCGAGTAGTTCCCCGAAGTTACGAAGCTGGGATACTGAAGATCGCCATACATGTAGCGCCTGAGCTCGACCTCAAAGGCTCCACCGGCGGGAATGGGTGCACCACCCTTCGGCACGGAGGCAGCGTCAGCCGCGTGGAATGGATAGTATTTGCCGGGCGGTATTTCCAGCTGACTGACGATTGCATTGGTGCTCGTGACCTTGCTCCATTGAATCGTCTTGTCGCCAAGCTGGTTGTAGAGCGCGTAGTTCACTCCCGCCAGATCGGACAGCCGGGAACTCCCCGATGCGTAGGTGCCATTCAACGAGAAGGTGCCGGCATCGTAGACCAACATCAGTTTTCCCCCGTCCGCCACAAACTGATGCAGCGTAGCGACGAAGAGATCGCTGGCCTGTTGGTGGATTGAATCGGGCAGAATCAGCCCCGCACACTTCGACTCTCCCCAAAGAGGGCGGAGGAATTCGGAGTCATGAACCGGGACAACATGCAGCCCTTCTTCGCTGCCCGCGTCCAACCACATGGCAACTTTGGGATTCGAGAAGCTGATGTCGTCGGGCACCAGCAAGAGCAGGCGGTCTGTGGTTGAACGAAACCGGTCGTGCGTAGCCCAGGACCATGCGATCAGGGCTGCGAGAATTATGCCGATGGTTGCGACGATGGCATGGAGGCGCCTCATGGGCTCGCCACCACCTGGCCTCGTTCGCGAGCCCACATTGTGCCAAACACCAACACCCCTTCTTCCACCTCGATACTTGGTGCACTGACCGTTGTCGGATGTTCCCAGGCGCCGCAACGAGTTCCGGCCGCGATTGCCAGAACACGTTCGGCGACGACGGGTCCGTGAATCGTGCAGTGCGGGCCAATGCTTAATTTTTTTGCGCCGATCAGGCTTCCTTCCACTGAGACGCCGTCCTCGAGCACCATGTCGTCGAGGCTCTTGACGCTGCCGCAAATTCGGACTCCTGAGCGCAAGAGCAGCCTGCCGCGAATCACCATGTTGCTCCTTATAATCTGGCCGGCACGAACCTCGAAGTCGCCGTCGTGCAGGAAGCGCGGAAGAACTCCGGCGTTCGACGGGAAGCCCGAGTCTGACAACCCTTGCTCGCGATTGACGGCGTGCCCGACTTCAATGCGGGGAGCGTTCAGCCGCAGGAAGCTGCAATTGGCGTGCAGGCGCATCAGCGAGTCCGAGGAAATGCGCCCGAAGAGGCTACAGCCCAAATCCGCCGTGAACTCTCCGACGGCATGAACCCAACGCATCACCCGGCTCGAAGCGCCCAGCCGGACATCTTTCTCTCCGAGAATTGCCCGGTAATTATTGTTTTCTCCTCCCTGAAATTTGGCGCCGGCATAGATGTCTCTCGAAAACGTTGCGTGTGGGGGCGCGATGAGATCGGCGCCAGCCGCGATTACCACCGGGTGGGTTGCGCTCGCTGCGCGAGCGCACGCACTAACGGCTCGTCGAGCCGGCCGAGCACAACGTATTCCTCGCCGTCGGGAAGAGTGCCGGTAGCGGACGTCCCAGCAGCCACGCAGCTCTGCATGATTGGCTCAAGGCCTTTGATGTAGTCACGAAAACTGTGGGCAAAATGGCGAATCTCTCCCGCATTTTGCTGCACCACGCTGAGCGGCAGCGCGTCCGACTTGCGCCGCAGTTCCACAAGGGCAGGAAGAAGAGGCAGCATGAGCAAGAGACTGACCGTGCAAACCAGAACGGCCACCGCAAGTAAGGGATTCACAGGACCTTCCTGAAGCGCTCGGTCTTATCCCAATGGAACTCTGCCCCAGTGACCAGGTCGCTGAGTTGCGATATTGCGGCACGAGAAACCGAGAAGATGCTCACCGCAAACCCAAGAATGAGGAACGGCAAAAGGGCAACACGTTTGCGCGTCCCATCCAGTCGGGCGGCAGCCGCAATCTCGAAGAAAGCCGCAAGATTACCCAGGGCGGCATAGGCGGTCAGGGAGAGCACTGCTATCACACCGTGCAGCGGAGCGACACCCTGGTAGAACACCGCCAGTGCGAGCGCCCAGCCGATCAACGTGATCGGCGCCATGGCATACACGCCCAGCAGCAAGGTCCCATCGATCCGTTCCCGAAGGGTGGCCCGGTGTTTCCCCAGGAGCAATCGAAAACCATAAGTCACCATGGCCTGGTTATGCCCCTTGGCCCAGCGCATGATCTGCTTGATGCGGACCGGCCAAACCTCAGGAACCTCCTCGTAACACTCGGAGCGATTCTGATACACGGTTTTCCAACCGTTCAGCAAGAGTCGGTAAGTCAGGTCGGTGTCTTCGGTCAGCGAATTCTCATTCCAGCCGCCAATTTCCCGTAGAGCGCTCAACCTCACTCCCGCCACCGTGCCGCCATGTTGGGGCACGAGGCGCAGGTTCATGCGCGCCTGCTGATCCACCTGGTAGCCGCCCGACCGCTCCAGATCCAACAGGCGTGTCAGCAAATTGGTATTAACATTCATCGGCACGACCCGCCCCATCACGCCGCCCACTTCGAGATCAAAGAACGGCGCCACCAGTTGCTTGATCAACCCCGCACCGGGGATGTAATCGGCATCGAAAATCAGAATCACTTCCGTGTTCACCAATTCCATTGCATCTTTCAGTGCAGCTGCTTTACCGCTTTTGCCTCCAACGCGATGAAACGGCTGAATGTGCCCGGGAAAGTCCTCCACAAACTTGTCGATGATCTCGCGGGTACGGTCGGTAGAGCGGTCGTTCACCGGAATCACCAGCATTTTGTCCGCTGGATATTTCACCGTCATCAAGGCGTCGAGAATGTTCGCCATGACTCTTTCTTCGTTGTGAGCAGCTACCAGCACGGTCACCGGCGGCCAGTCGGCGGTGTCGATGTCTATGTAAGGATGTCTCTGGAAACCGAAAAGCCGGTTGAGCGTGAACCAGTAGTGGCGGCCGGTGTAGACGCAGATGACAAAAACAATGCTGTAAAGAACATAAATCATGGCGCGCAACCGCAGCCCCGACCGAGGTTCTTCGTGGTCACTGCTTACCTGCCGCGGCCTTGCGAGCACTTTCTTCCAAGTCTGTTTTCCGACGACGCGGCAGCGGTCGCGGTGCCAGCTTGAATTGCTTATCGGCCTCTAACAGTGGGGTCTTCTTCGCGTACCAGCGCCCGACCGCCTCCACGATGCGCTCCGAACTATGTCCGTCACCGTAAGGATTCTCGCCCTCGGACATGTCCTGATACGCTTCCGCATCGTTGAGCAGGTGGCTGGTCTCGTTCACGATTCCCTCACGCGACATGCCGATGATTTTCGCCATGCCAAACTGCGAGGCCTCCGGACGCTCCGTAAGTTTGCGCAGCACCAGCACCGGTTTCCCGAACGTCGGCGCCTCCTCCTGAATGCCGCCCGAATCCGTCAGCACCAGAAAACAACGCCGCAGCAGGCTGACGAACGTGATGTAGTCAAGCGGTTCAGTCAGATGAATTCTGTCCGTGTTCTGCAGCAGCGCATTCACCGTGGTGCGCACGTTGGGATTCATGTGCACCGGGTAGACGATGCGAATGTCGTGATGCTGCTGAACCAGATCTTTGAGCGCCATGCACATGTGTTCCTGGTCCGCACCCCAGGATTCCCGACGGTGTGATGTGACCAGCACCAGGCGGGAATTGTCATCCGGAATTCCAGCCAGGGGAGTGTTTTCCCAGGAATGCGGCAGAACGCTCAAGGCACGCAAGGTATCAATCACGGTATTCCCGGTCACCACGATTTTTTCGGCGGGAACGCCTTCGGCCAGCAGGTTGTCCCGGGCCAACGCAGTGGGAGCAAAGTGAATCTCGGTCAGCACCGAAGCCAGCCGCCGGTTGGCCTCTTCGGGAAACGGGTTGTAGTTGTCGTGACTGCGCAGGCCCGCTTCGATGTGGCCTACGGCAATCTTGCAGTAGTACGCTGCCAGCGCGGAAGCAAAAGCGGTCGTGGTATCGCCCTGGATTAGCACCATGTTGGGCTCGAAACGGTGGCACGCGTTCTCGACCGTGTCTAGAACGCGCCCAGTCAGGGAGTTGAGCGTCTGATTGGGACGCATCACGTCCAGATCAAAGTCAGGCCTGATCTTGAAAAACTGCAAGGCATGGTCCAGCATGGTGCGATGCTGACCGGTGTGAACCACCGCCGTCTCAAATTCCTGCGATCGCTGGCGCAAGGCGTGAATCACGAGTGCCAACTTGATGGCTTCCGGCCTCGTGCCCAGAACCGCGATGACCCGACACTTCATACAGATCGCCCGCTGTTTCCAGTAACCTAGATTTCACCATCCAGGCCTCCAGAAACTTTTTTCGGCGCGGACTTCGTGGACAAGATTGAAGTCCACTGATGAACTTCTCATCCTGTATCGCTTATGTCGGTCGGGGAAAGATTACGAAGGGCGCTGAAGGGCTCGCTGGGGCGAAAATCTCGCTCGTTTGGTCGTACTTCGTGAGCTTCCAGAGCCCGCTTTGTCTGTCCTGCTGCACGCGAACCCACCAACAAATTCCCTAGTCGTGCTAATCTTTTTAGTTGGCCGCCGTCTAATCCTGATTGGCTGTGTTCCGCCGCAGCTTCCTTGGAGCGCAATCTTATGAGACCTACTTCTTGCTTTCCTTACCGGATCTTCGCCCGCGCCGCCGCCTGCGTGCTTTTAGCTCTATCTGCACTCGCCGCTCTGTCGCAGGACGCGTCCAAGCCCGACACCCATGGCATCGCCATCGACAACATGGACCCTTCGGTCAAGCCCGGTGACAATTTCTACGAATATGCCAACGGCGCCTGGATCAAACGCACCGAAATTCCGCCCGACCGCAGCCGCATTGGCGTCTTCTCGACTCTCGATGACCTAAGCAACAAACGCACCGTCGGCCTGATCGAAGAAGCCGTTAAGTCCAACGCGCCCGCGGGTTCGAACACCCGTAAAATTGCCGACCTCTACACCTCTTATATGAACGACGCGGCCATCGAGGCCAAAGGTCTCGACCCGCTTCGTCCGCAGCTCGAAGCCATTGCCGCCATCCACGACAAGCATGAGCTTGCCCGGGCGCTTGGCGAGAGCCTGCGAGCCGACGTCGACGCGCTCAACAACACCAATTTCCACACCGCAAATCTTTTCGGACTGTGGGTCGCGCCCGGTTTCAACGACTCCGAGCACTATGCCGCCTACCTGATGCAAGGCGGTCTGCAACTGCCCGACCGCGAGTACTACCTCGCCGACAGCGCGCGGATGCGCGACATCCGCACCAAGTACCAGGCGCACATCTCAACCATGCTCAAGCTCGCGGGATTCACCGACACCGCCGCCCGCGCCCAGCGCATTGTCGATCTCGAGCATGCCATCGCTGAAAAACATCTGACCCTCGCCGAGAACGAGGACATCCAGAAAGCCAACAACCCCTGGAAGCAAGCCGACTTTCCCGCCAAAGCCCCCGGCTTGGATTGGGCAGAATACTTTCGCGCCGCCGGCCTCGGCAACCAGGCCAGCTTCATCGTGTGGCAGCCTACGGCCTTCGCTGGCGAATCCGCTCTCGTCGCCTCCACCGATCTCGAAGCCTGGAAAGACTGGCTGGCGTTCCACTTCATCGAGGCCTATGCCGCCGTGCTGCCGAAAGCCCTGGCTGACGAACGTTTCGCCTTCTTCGGCAAGGCACTCACGGGCACGACGGAACAGCGTCCACGCTGGCAGCGCGGCGTCGCGACCGTCAACGTATTCCTCGGCGACGCCGTCGGACAAATCTACGCCCAGCGTTACTTCTCGCCCGAGGCCAAGGCTCAGGCCGAAGCCATGGTCGCAAACCTTATCGCCGCATTCCGCAAGCGCATCGACGTCCTCGACTGGATGAATCCCGCCACCAAGGCCGAAGCTCAGGCCAAGCTCACCACTCTATACGTCGGAATCGGTTACCCCGACACCTGGCGCGACTACTCCGCCTACGATGTCAAAGCGGATGACATATTCGGCAACCTCTGGCGCGGCCGCCTATTCGATTATCACCACGATGTCGCCCGTCTTGGACATCCCATCGATCGCAAAGAATGGACGATGGAGCCCCAAACCGTGAATGCCGTCAACCTGCCGCTGCAAAACGCGCTCAGCTTTCCCGCCGCCATCCTGCAACCACCGTTCTTCGATCCGCTCGCTCCCGCCGCTGCGAACTATGGCGCCATCGGCTCCGTGATCGGACACGAAATCAGTCATACATTCGACACCGAAGGCAGCGCCTTTGACTCCAAAGGCCGAGTCCGCGATTGGTGGACGCCCTCCGACTTCGCCCATTTCAAAGCCGCCACCGCCAGGCTCGCCGCGCAGTACGACACCTACAAACCTTTTCCCGACCTTTCCGTGAACGGCAAGCAGACGCTCGCCGAAAACATCGCCGATAACGCCGGCATCTCCGCATCCTTCGATGCCTACCACGCTTCGCTCGCCGGCAAACCCGCCCCCGTTCAGGACGGATTCTCCGGCGACCAGCAGTTCTTCATCGCCTTCGCACAAAACTGGGGATCAAAGGAGCGTGAAGCCGCGCTCCGTCAGCAAGTGATGACCGATTCGCACTCCCCTTCTGAGTACCGCGCAGACATGGTGCGCAACGTCGACGCCTGGTACCCGGCATTTAATGTCCAACCCGGAGAGAAGCTCTATCTCGCACCGCCAGACCGCGTGCAGATCTGGTAAGAAATCGACGGATGGTGCGCACCCACGCGATCCCTGGGTGCACACCCGTCTTCAAATTAACCGTGCAATAGGACGCCGCAATAGGACGGCAGAGTCTAGCCGCAGCGCGGCGTAAGAATGCAGCCCACAGCGCAAGCTGTGGGTGGGACAAGCCAGGCGCGAAGCCCCAGCGGGGCGAAAGAGGACACGCGCGCTATGCCCGATCCCTAGCTTCCCTGGCTGGCTCCGCCCTCACTCGCCTCTTTTTTCTGCAGCGCAGAAGCCCCCACGCCTCGATGTAGCGATGATATTTCTGCTTCTTGCGCCGCGGAGACAACAGAATGTTGTATTTCTGCCGCGTCGCAATCTCAGACGGAATGATGTACCAGACGTCCTCCGGTATCACGTAGATGGCAAAGAAATCGACCTGCTCCCGGCGATAAGGCGGCGTGCCCGTCTGTATGAAGCTGCAGACATATCCTTTATAGCCCGACGTGGATGCCGTAGATTTCACCTGCACCCGCAGGAACTTGCCCCCGCTCTCGACCGTCACGTCATAAGCCTGGGACTCGCCCCAGGGCTTGGAAACGCTAAAACCGTGCTCAGCCGCTCGCGCCATGAACAGCAATTCTATTCTTGACCGCAGGTGGGAGTGAGCGAACTTTTTTCTTGTGTTCGATACCAGACGGTAGTTCTTTCGCGTCTATGGTATACCTCCTCGTCAGTAAGTTTGAGGGGGAGAGCGGGCCCCGGTTCCTCCCGGTTCGGGGGAGGGCGGGGAGGCTCTGGGGTCCGCCTTGCGAACCGCGACTAGGGGGAAGACACTCAACCCCCACACTACCACCAGCCGAAAGGGTGGCCCAGCCTTTAACGTTCTTTGCGAAGACTGGGGCAGTTCAGTCGGGGAAGAAAAACTGAACCAGTCCCCGCTGCTACTTAGTAGCGGCCTTCTCCTCTTGGCCTAGCTTGCCGACCGAATGCCTCTCAGTCCCAGCTTTCCGATGAAACCACAATCTGCCATGTTATAATCTTCCATCTTGGTTGCTGCTATAGCCGACGGAGGATTGTATCGATAAACGTTTTATCCGCACGAACGACCGTATTCGAGCGCGTGAAATCCGAGTCATAGGGGACGAAGGTGAACAGATCGGTGTAATGCCCCCGTACGAAGCGCTCAAACTGGCTCGCGAAAAAAACCTGGACCTGGTTGAGATTTCACCCACTGCAACCCCTCCCGTGTGCCGCATTATGGACTACGGGAAATTTCTCTACCAGCAGGAGAAAAAAGAACGCGAGGCTAAGAAGCATCAGAAGACGATCACGGTCAAGGAAGTCAAGTTCCGTATCAACGTGGACGACCACGACTACGAGACCAAGAAGAATCACGTACTGCGCTTCCTGGACGAAGGCGACAAGGTCAAGGCTACAATTTTTTTCCGCGGACGCGAAATGACCCGCACCAACCTCGGCCGCCAGATCCTCGAACGTCTGATCAAAGACGTCGAGAGCCAAAGCATAGTAGAGTTCCGCCCACGCCAAGAGGGCAACACACTTCATGCCATCCTGGCGCCTAAGAAGGATACCGGGGCAAAGCCGCACGCGGCGCCGCCAGCCCAAAAGAGCGCGGGGCAGGCGTAGAGAAAAAAGCATTCAGCATTTAGCATCCAGCCAGGTATTCTTGCTGAGTGCTGACGGCTGAATGCTGACAGCTTATTTTCGAGGACTTATGCCAAAGTTGAAAACTCATAAAGGCGCTGCTAAGCGCTTCAAGAAAACTGCAACCGGAAAGGTAAAGCGCGGGCATTCGCATTTGCGCCACATGCTGACCTCCAAGTCTCATAAGCGCAAAAAGAAGCTGGGCCACGCCGTACTGGTCAGCGACGCGGACACCCCCAAGATCAGGCGAATGATTCCGTACTAGCGTACGCTAGTGTGGTAGCGGGCGAGTCGCCCGCTTTTTGTGGGCTGCGAATCTTTGATTCAGCGGCTCCCGGCGTGTGAAGAGGTGATAAAGACTGCTTCAGTCTCCTACCTCCAGCCGCCGTAAATCGAAATAAAAAAGGAGCAACACCATGCCTCGTGTAAAACGTGGGACTAAACGGCGCGCCAAGCGCAAGAAGATATTAGACCGCGCCAGCGGTTACTTCCTCACAAAATCCAAGCTGTACCGGTCGGCCAAAGAGGCCGTCGAGCGCGGGTTGAAGTTCGCCTACAGCGGGCGCAAACAGCGCAAGCGTCAGTTCCGATCGTTGTGGATCGTGCGCATCGGCGCCGCCGCCAAACTGAACGGGATGAGCTACAACACGTTCATCCACGGCCTGAAGAAAGCTGGCGTGGAATTGGATCGCAAGATTCTGGCAGATCTCGCGGTCAGGGATGCGGCCGCGTTTACCAGCCTCGCCGAGCAGGCGAAGGGCGCCCTCGGCGGGGCGGCGTAGAAAACCAGCCTTTGGCAATTAGCACTTAGCATTTAACCAATTCAGAATTGTCATTCCGAGTGGGCGTCAGCCCGCGAGGAATCTGCAGTTTGTAGCGCGTGATGAAGACTGCAGATCCCTCTCTTGCCCTCGCCGCGCGTTGCGCGGCTTGGGCGGCGCTCGGGATGACAGAGTCTTGTTGATTATGAGCCCGAAGAAAAAATCGGCATACACCGTCGCCAAGTTGAGGGACTTCTCAGCGGAAGCTCTGGACAAAGAGGCTACCAAACTGCGTGCCGCCCTGGAAGAAGAATCGAAAGCGGTCAGCACTGAGGACGAATGGAAAGTATTTCGCGACCGATGGATGGCGCGCAAGAACGGCGTGCTTACGCAAATCAATGATCTCTGGCTCAAAGCCGCTCCGAAAGAGGCGAAACGAGACGTCGGTCAGTGCGTTAACTCTTTGAAAGTGCAGATAGAAGAGAATGTCAAGAAAACGACGAGGGGAGTCTCACGGTTGGCCGTTGGGGCTCGATATCCGAAGGACCCGGTCTCCGTGACGAAGGAGTGGGCCTCCCTCGTCACTCCGACGCGAGATATCGACGTCACCCTCCCAGGCATTCGACGTCCTCTGGGGGCGGAACATCCTGTCATCAAGACCATGAACGAGATGGTCCGGGTGTTTCGCAATCTTGGGTACTCCGTGGAAGAAGGGCCTGAGATTGAGACCGATTATTACAATTTCGAGGCGCTGAATTTTCCTCCCAATCATCCGGCGCGGGATACGCAAGATACGCTGTTCATCGCTAACCAAGAATCGAAGCCGCTGCGGGAGCGGTTGCTGCTGCGCACGCACACTTCCCCGGTGCAGATTCGCACCATGGAAAAGATGAAGCCGCCCTTGCGCGTAGTTTGTCCGGGGAAGGTGCATCGCAACGATGCGCCGGACGCGACGCACTCTCCGATCTTTCATCAGATCGAAGGGCTGGCGGTAGATACGAACATTACGTTTTGTGATCTGAAGGGGACGCTCGATCACGCGATGAAAGAAATGTTTGGATCGAGTGTGCGGACGCGGTTTTATCCTTCGTTCTTTCCTTTCACCGAGCCCAGCGCGGACGTGCAGATCAGTTGCATTTTTTGCGGAGGGCGGGGATATCGGGATGGCGGTCCTTGCCGGAACTGCAAGGCTAGCGGCTGGATTGAGCTGCTGGGCTGCGGCATGGTGGATCCGAATGTGTATGGGTTTGTGGATTACGATGCGAAGAAAGTCAGTGGCTTCGCGTTCGGCATGGGCGTGGAGCGGATCGCGATATTGAAATATGGCGTGGACGATATTCAGTTGTTCTTCAATGGGGATGTGCGGTTTCTAGAGCAGTTCGGATAGAAAGTCAAAGGCGTTAACCACAAAGGTCACGAAGGTACACGAAGGAAGGCAGAAGTCATGACGCTTCTCGAAATTGAGCAGTCGTTGCCGAACGGACTGCACGATTCTGAGGTGCACAAGATCACAATTGACTACGAGCGTCGCAAAGTAACCGTCGACCTGGCGGTTTGGGTCGGCGATATGAATGACCCTCCAGAACGAAGAGAGGCCTACAAGGAAGGGCAGTTGGAGCTCTCTGGATTTTTGTTCATAGCCATGGAGGCACCCGACTTTAGCTATCCATTTCGGAGCAATCCCAAGCTGATCATCGATGCGTGTGACACGAAAAAGCTCATTAACGAGAAGCTTCTGAATTCGCTCCTCCCCGATGCCTTTGTGCGTAGCTTTTTCGTGAACGAGTGGAACTCGTTCATTCACATCGCGGCGAAAGATGCGGTGCTGGCTTGGGAAAATGACGGAGCAATCACGTATCGGAGCAGGTGCGAGCATTTTAGCGCCAGCGAGACAATGACTTCGGATAAGAAAGTTACTAGCTGAAACGATGAAGATTTCTCCTCAATGGTTGCGTGATTTTGTTGACCTTGACGTCAACTACCATCAGCTTGCTGATGATTTGACGCTGGCTGGGATCGCGGTCGAGTCAGTCAACGGCGAGGGTGATGGCACCATCTTCGAGATGGACATCACTACCAATCGTCCGGACGCGATGAATCACTTCGGCGTTGCGCGGGAGTGTTCGGCGATTTACGACCTGCCGCTGAAGCCGATTGAGCCTCAATTGCCTGTTCCGATCCCTCCGGGCGGGGACGCCCGGTTTCCATTTCCCATCGAGATTCAGGACGAACAAGGTTGTGCGCGGTTCACAGCCCGCATCATTCGTGATGTGACGATTAAACCTTCGCCTGAAAAGATTGCACGGCGGCTCGGGCTGCTGGATCAGCGACCGATCAACAATGCCGTCGACGCCACGAACTACACGCTTTGGGAGATGGGCAAGCCGACGCATGTGTTCGACCTGGACTTGCTCGAAGGTGGCAAGATCGTGGTGCGGCGGGCGCGGGACGGAGAAACGCTCAAGACACTCGATGGGATCGAGCGCAAGCTGACCTCCGAGGATCTCGTGGTTGCTGACGCCAGGAAGCCGGTCGGATTGGCCGGAACCATGGGCGGCTTCGACACCATGATCACGGAGAAGACGCGCAACATTCTGATTGAATCGGCGTGGTGGGATCCGGTTACGGTTCGCAAGATGTCGCGACGGCACGGGTTGCATACGGATGCATCCCATCGCTTTGAGCGTGGCGCTGATTATGAGTCCACGGTGCTTTCGTGTGATCGAGTGGCCGAACTGATTTTGCAGTCGGGTGGTGGTGAACTGGTTGGTGGCCTGGTCGATGTAGTCGCACGGCGGCTCGATCAAGCTCCCTTGGCGTTACACCTTTCCGAGGTGCGGCGCGTTCTCGGGGAGAAAGTGGAGGCGGCGGAGATTTTGCGCATCCTGCGGCGGCTCGGTTTCGAGTTGATCCCGGAACCCGGAGAAGACCTTGAGTTCACAGTACAGGTTCCGAGCTGGCGGCTGGATGTAGAACGCGAAATTGACGTGATCGAAGAGATCGCTCGCCTGCACGGGTACGACAAGTTCGCCAACACGCTGCCAGCGTATGTTGGTGCGGTCGTCGAACTGCCCGATGCGGAGAAAGAAAAGAAGCTGCGGAATTCCCTGCTGGCTTTGAGCTACGACGAAGCGATTTCGCTTACTTTCATCTCACATCAGGATGCGGAACAATTTTCCTCGGTACCGGTGATTGAGCTGGCGAACCCGCTGAGCGAGGAGGCCTCGGTGATGCGCACCTCGATGGTGCCGGGCATGTTGACCATGCTGGCCTACAACCTGAACCGGGGCACTAACAATGTTCGCTTGTTCGAGGCAGGGAATGTATTCGAGGCGGCGGGCGAGAAGACGGCGGAATTCAAGCGCATCTGTATGGGTGCAACCGGTAGCGCTGTGAAGGCTGGCGTGCATCAGGCGGCGAGGCCGATTTCTTTTTTTGATCTCAAGGGCGATGTGGAAACATTGTTGGCTGCCTTTCAGCATAGCGGGATCGAATACAAGGCGGATGCCGCGGACTATTACCATCCTGGGCGTTCGGCGTGCGCAGTGATGGACGGCGAGGTTGTGGCTCAGTTCGGGCAGATTCATCCGGAGATCGCGGCAGGGCGCAAGCTGAAGCAGGATGTTTTTGTCGCAGAGATCTATTCGGATCGGCTGTTCAAGCGCGGGCTGCGTGCGGTGCGCTATGAAGCGTTGCCACGATACCCGGCGGTGGAGCGCGATTTTTCTTTTGCTTTTGACAACTCCGTGACTTTCGAGCAGATAGAAAGAGCTGTCACTGCATTGCGAGTCAAGGAGCTACGGAGTTTCGTTCCTGTCGAGATCTTTCACGGTGGCTCGACTGTCTTTGTCACAACAGGCGCGTACTCGGTCCTACTCCGAGCTACTTTTCAGTCCGGCGAGCGGACCTTGCGGGAGGATGAAGTGGCGCGATGGTCGGGAAAAATCATCACGGCTCTCGAGGTTTTGGGCGGCACGCTGCGGGCGTCGTAGTTCGACAAGCCAAGCGCAGGGTCCCTCGACTCCGCTCGGGATGACAGTTCTTTGTGCTGGCCGCCGGCCGAGCTTCGCTCGGCGGGACAGCCGGGGCGGCTGTCCCCACGTGTTCTTGATGAATCCTGGTTCTTTCCTGTGCTAGTCTGACCGCACTATGGCTGATGTGGTTATCCAACCGAAGCATTTTCTCAGCGACAAAGTTGAGCATTTTACTGAGTCCGTCATTCGCGAGATGACGCGGCAGGCCATGCTGCATGGGGCGGTTAACCTGGCGCAGGGCTTTCCGGATTTTCCTGCTCCGGCCGAGATCAAGCGGGCCGCGCAGGAAGCAGTTGCCGCGGACGTCAATCAATACGCAATTACCTGGGGCGCGAAGAATCTGCGGAATGCGATTGCTCGGCAGATGCAGGAATGGCAAGCGATCGCGGTTGATCCGGAGACGCAGATCACGGTGTGTTGCGGCTCGACCGAAGCCATGATTTCGACACTGCTGGCGGTTTGCAACAAGGGCGACGAAGTGGTGATCTTCGAACCGTTCTACGAGAATTACGGGCCGGACTCGGTGCTGTCCGGGGCGAAGCCGGTATTCGTGAAGCTGCGTCCGCCGGTTACAGCCGACGGTGAATGGGCGTTTGATGAGCGCGAGTTGCGAGCGGCTTTTCATCATCGGACCAAAGCGATAATTCTCAACACGCCCAACAATCCAACTGGCAAAGTATTCACTCGCCGCGAACTGGAATTGGTTCGCGACCTGTGCGTTGAGTTCAACGTTCTGGCCATCACAGATGAGATCTACGAACACATTCTTTACGACGGCACGCAGCACATTTCGATGGCGAGCCTCGAAGGGATGAGCGATCGAACGGTTACGATTAATGGTTTGTCGAAAAGTTACAGCGTGACCGGATGGCGGGTGGGGTGGGCAGTTGGACCGCCGGCGATCACAAATGCGATTCGCAAAGTTCATGATTTTCTTACCGTGGGTGCTCCCGCTCCTCTGCAGGAGGCTGGCGCGGCTGCTCTGGGTCTGCCGCGTGCTTACTACGAAAATCTCGCTAATGGATACCGTGCGCGACGTGATCGTCTGATACCGGCTTTGGAGGAGGCGGGATTCCGGTGCTTTCGTCCGCGTGGGGCGTACTACGTGATGACGGACATCAGCGCGTTTGGGTTCGACGACGATGTTGGGTTCACGAAATATCTGGTGAAAGAAATTGGTGTGGCCGCGGTTCCGGGATCGAGTTTCTACAACGATTCACGGGATGGGGCGAAGCAGGTGAGATTTGCGTTTTGCAAGCGGGATGCAACGCTCGATGAAGCAGGGCAAAGGTTGAGGAAGTTGCGAGAACGATAGTCGGCCAAGTCCTGTCAATCTTCGCTCGACCGGACAGCCGGGGGCGGCTGTCCCCACGCAAGTAAAGTTCATCCACAGGGTTGTGCGGTATACTGCGCTGAAGATCAAAATCTTTGTGGGGAAGAAGTGCAATCATGGTGGTGAGAATGGCTGAAGAAGTATCCGCGCAGGTTCCGTCTGACGATTTTCACGCGCTCGAACAGAA
>Ga0210405_10002711_pt1 | contig 18115 bp, 11 predicted proteins | sample IncBWH11MmetaG_FD_155492 | JGI IMG/M metagenome (GOLD analysis project Ga0210405, IMG submission 155492) | Forest soil microbial communities from Barre Woods Harvard Forest LTER site, Petersham, Massachusetts, United States - Inc-BW-H-11-M | ecosystem: Environmental > Terrestrial > Soil >... | reverse complement strand
CTGGCGCGACAAGTTGAGCGACGCGCAGATCGAAATGGTAACCCGGTATGCCGGCGAAGCCTTGCTGCGGGCCGGTTATCCCGCGGGCCTTGGCATGCCCACACAGCGCGAAGAAGTTGGTTCCGAAGTCCGGGCGTAACCGAGCGCTGATGACTTTGGTACTCAAGCGAATTCCTCCTGTTCTGGCGATCATGATGCTGTCCGTTTCCCTCGCTTCCCCCCAAACGAAGGACGCCCGGTCAGAAAATGAGACTCTGCGCCAGGCTGCCGGGAAGACGCACTTCTGGGTGGGTACGACGATTCAGGGCAGGATGTGGAATCGCGATCCTGAGTACAAGCCGGTATTGAGCCGTGAATTCAATGCTGCGGTTTCCATTGTTTTTCAAGGCATTACCCAGCCGCAGCGCGGTCGCTTCAACTGGGATCCAATGGACGAAGCCATGAGCTTTGCCAGGCAGCACGATATGAAGCTCATGGGCCACTGCCTGGTATACAAGAACGCTGTTTCAGCGCCCTGGCTGAACTTTAATAATGGCACTTGCGGGGGATGGTCGGCGAAGGCCCTGGACGAGATACTGAAGGAACAGATTCAGCGCGTGGTCCATCACGGCGGGGATAGCTACTACGCCTGGGAGGTAGTGAACGAGCCGACCGAGCCCAATCACAACGGTTGCTGGTCACGCATCCTGGGCGAAGATCAATACATGGTGAAAGCGTTCCAATACGCGCGTGAGGCGAATCCGAATGCATTGCTGCTGCTAAACGATACGTTCGGCCACGCCGGAATCGACAAAGCGCGGGCTGATGAGTTCTGGGCCCTGGTCAAGAGAATGAAAGATGCAGGCGCTCCAATTGATGTTGTGGGAACCGAGATGCACTGGGACATGGCCCAGTTGGGGCCCTCGTATCTTGACGAATTCAAGGACTTCCTGGCGATGGCGCGAAAGGCCGGCGTCAAAGTGCATGTGACCGAAATGGACGTGAGACAGGGCTCGACAAATTCTTCCGAGGCGTCCGCCAAGCAGAAAGAGATTTACTACAACGTGGTGCACACCTGCATGCTGGATTCGAATTGCATAGGCTTCATGACCTGGGGCATTGCCGACCGTTACAGCGAGGCGAAACCCGTGTTATTCGACGACGACTTCAAGAAGAAGCCCGCCTACGATGGCGTGCTGCAAGCGTTAAAAGAGGGACGATGAGCTTCAGCGTTTTAGATCGGACCGAAGAACAGAGCCTGGATGTACGGCGACGCACTCCACTTTGGCTGCTCCTGGTGTTTGTTCTGTTCGGGTTTTCCATCGCGGTTCTTGTGTCGGTACTGGCGGGTTCCCGCCCCTACGGCGTCTTGATGGCAGCGGGCGGCATCTTGGTGGCCATCCCCCTGGCGGCGTTGCTGAGCCAGGCGCTGCCGCAGGGAGTAGCAAAGGCGCGGGTTCTGGCTCAGAACTGGACTTGGTGGCATCCGCTATGGTTCCTGATTTTCTTCAGCATGCTGGTCTTCCGCATCCGCGATGTCGGCGCCGCCAAGGCGAATCCTCTGGATGTTTACGCGATGACGCGGGTTCTTCCCGAAGCATTTGTCGCCCTGGCGCTGATCATCCGGCTGTTGTTAAAAAAACCCAACTGGCTGCGCGCGTTGTTCACCGGCATTCCTGGGGCAATGGCGGTTTATTGCCTGGTGTGCGTTGCCTCCTCGGCCTGGTCGGTCAACGCGTCGTGGACGGCTTACAAGTCCCTGGAATTCCTGGCTGACGTTTCTTTGCTCGCCGCCATCGTGGCCAGCGCGGATTCATCTCTTACGTATCAAAACCTTTTGGATTGGACGCTCACCTTCTACGGACTCTCGCTGGTCGGAGTCTGGATCAATCTCCCCATCTGGCCTAATGAGGCGATGGATGGGGGCCGGCTCACCGGAGTGCTTCCGGTGGAAGCTTCCAACAGCGTTGGAACTTCGGGCGCCGTGTTGGCGCTGGTCGCTCTTTGCCGGCTGATGCCGATGTTTGGCCACGCCAAGAATCGTGCCTGGTACTTCTTCCTGCTGATTTTCGGTCTCATTTCCATGGTCATGTCGGGAACCAGAAACTCAGAAGGCGCGTTTGTTTTTGGTGTGGGGCTCATCGTGCTCTTTTCCAGGCGATTGCGGAAAATTGCGCTGATCGGTACTGTCGCCGCGCTTCCTGTTCTGGCCATCGCAACTCTATTGAGCGATAAGCTGTGGCAAAAGGCGTGGACCGTTGCCGCGAGCTTCGCTCAGCGCGACCAGTCATCGGGTGCATTTGATTCCTTGAGCGGCCGTACCGCCTGGTGGGCCTATGGCATGGACCAGTTAATGCATCATCCATTCACCGGAATGGGAGCTTACGCCGCAGGCCGTTTCGCCGTGCTCGGCAAGCTTGGCGTCGGGGCGGCGGCTATGATGCACAGCGACTGGATTGAAGTCGCCATCGGCACCAGCTTCTGGGGTATCATCCCGTTTGCCGGCGCATTGATTGCTGCCTGGTATTTTCTAATTCGATGTATCCGCAGCAACGCTTTCGCTCCTGACCAGCGCCAGCTCGGGCTTGAGTTCTTTGCGTTACTTGGCATGCTTACGTTGCATTCGTTCTTTAATGATGAATTAAGCTGGCATTGCCCTCTCCTTTACTTCGCAATCCTGGGTTACGCCGAGTTTGTGCGCGTACAAAGCAAGGCTGCGCCGGTATACGCGTCGATGGAGCCTCGACCCTGGCAGATTTCTTGATCGAAGAAGCAGTAATGAAGTACTGAAATAGATTTTCAAGTCCGCAAACAAACACAAAACTCTTAGGGGGAGTTAACAACATGGGAAGCAAGACTCGAATTCTGGTAACTGGTGCCGGTGGCTTCATTGGTCATCATCTGGTCAAGCGGTTGAAGGCGGATGGTCACTGGGTGCGTGGCGTGGATATTAAGCAGCCGGAGTATGAGAAGTCCGCAGCCGACGATTTTCAGGTTCTCGACCTGCGCATCTGGGAAAACTGCCTGGAAGCCACGCGCGATATCGATCAGGTCTACAACCTGGCTGCCGACATGGGAGGAATCGGTTACATCACCGCCTTCCTTGCCGACATCTCGAAGAACAACATCCTGATCAACGCGCATATGCTCGAAGCCAGCAAGCAGAACGACGTAAAGCGGTTCCTGTTCTCGTCGTCGGCTTGTGTCTACGCGCAGTCGAAACAGAAGTCGGCGGAAGTCACGCCATTGAAAGAAGAAGACGCGTATCCGGCCGATCCCGAGCCCGGTTATGGCTGGGAGAAGCTCTTCGCGGAAGAACTCTGCCGCTACTACTACCACGACTACAAGTTCGAAACCCGCATCGTGCGCTTCCATAACGTGTACGGCCCGCTCGGCACCTACGACGGCGGCAAGGAGAAGTCCCCGGCGGCTATCTCCCGCAAGGTCGCGAAGGCTACCAACGGCGGCGAGATCGAGATCTGGGGCGACGGCGACCAGACCCGCTCTTACATGTACGTGGACGATTGCGTCGAAGGCCTGATCCGCTTGATGGCTTCCAACCATCGCGAAGCTCTCAACCTCGGCACCGACGAAATGGTGAGCATCAATCACCTGGTCGACATAATCTGCGGCATCGCAGGCAAGAAGCTGACCAAGCGTCACGACCTGACCAAGCCGCAGGGCGTTCGCGGACGCAACAGCGACAACACTCTGCTTCGCAAAGTGCTGGGCTGGGAACCGAACATGCCGCTGGAAAAAGGTCTGGCCATCACCTACAAGTGGATTGCCAGCGAGGTGAAGAAGAAGGAAGTCGGCGAACTGGCTGAAGTTGCCGGCGACTAACTTTACGAACCGCGTCTCGAGCACTGCTATGCCCGCTCTCATGACTGACAGTTGCGTAAATATCCTGGGCGTCAAGGTCCATGCCACTGACATGGACCGCGCCCTGGCTCGGATCGAATCCGCGCTTGCAAGTGGTGACAAAGGCTATGTCTGCGTCACCGGCGTGCAGGGCGTGATGGAAGCCCAGGTCGATTCCAACCTGAAGCGCATCATCAATCACTCGGTGCTTACCACGCCCGACGGCCGTCCAACCGTCTGGGTGGGGTGGCTTCGAGGATTCTTCAGGATGCGCCAGGTGACCGGACCCGACATGATGCTTCGGATTTGCGCGCTGTCAGCCGAGAAAGGCTATACGCATTTCTTCTACGGAGGAAACGACGGCGTCGCCGAACAATTGAAAGAGTCTCTGACGCGGCGTTTTCCCGGCATGAAGGTTGTCGGCACCTACACTCCCCCCTTCCGTCCTTTAAGCGAAGAGGAGGAAGCAGACCTTATCCGGATAGTTGCGGAAACCAATCCAGACTTTTTCTGGGTGGGGCTGAGCACCCCGAAGCAGGAGAGATTTATGGATCAATACCTCTCCAAGCTCGACACTAAATTGATGTTCGGTGTGGGCGCGGCCTTCGACATTCACACCGGCCGAATCAAGGACGCGCCGTATTGGATGAAGGTGACGGGCGTTCAGTGGATGCATCGGATTTATCAGGATCCAGCGCGCTTGTGGCGGCGCTATTTGGTTAACAATCCGAAGTTCGTGTACCGCATCACGCTCGAGCTGCTTGGCATTGCGAAGCAGGAGAGCTTTGGTGAGTCGCAGCCAACTTAGCCACGGATTTCCACTGATCTTCACGGATATTTCTCTGATCCTGGTTCGTATTTGATCCGTGTGAATCCGTGCAAATCCGTGGCCAACTGCATTTTCATGAGAGTTCTAATCGTACACGGGGCTTACCAGCAGTTCGGAGGAGAGGATTCCGTAGTGCGGGCCGAGCGGGAATTGCTCGAGCGCCACGGCGACGAGGTGCTGCTCTACTCCCGGCACAACGACGAGACCAAGTCATTTAGCGCTTTTCAAAAGGCGGCGTTTTTCCCCCAGACTGTTTATTCCTGGAAGAGCAGCGGCGAAATTGCCGACGTGGTTCACGGCTTCAGGCCTGATGTGGCCTTCGTCCACAATGTTTACCCGCTGCTTTCGCCGTCGGTTTATCACAAGCTGCATTCGCTGGGAGTGCCGGCGGTGCAGGTGCTGCATAACTTCCGTCCCTTTTGCCCGAACGGTTTGTACTACACCCAGGGACAGATTTGTGAAGCGTGCAGAGGCGGCAACTACCTGAACGCGGTTCGCAAGCGTTGCTACAAAGACAGCTACGTTCTCAGCGGATTGTACGCGCTGACGCTCGGCTCCAACCGGCTAGCCGGGATGATAGACAAGGTCTCCGGATTCATCTGCCTCACCGAATTCTTCAAGATCAAGATGCAGGAAGCGGGCGTGCCGGACTCAAAACTGTTTGTCCGGCCCAATTTTGTTTATGCTCCGCCCTTATCCGGCGGGGGCGACGCCGGCAAGTACGCGATCTACATGGGGCGCTTGTCTCCGGAGAAGGGTTGCTGGACGCTGATTCATGCTTTCGAAAAGCTGCCTCAAGTTCCTCTGAAGATTCTCGGAACCGGGCCCTTGGAACAGGAATTGAAGGACTACGTCAGCCGCAAGGGAATCAGCAACATTCAATTCCTGGGTTTCAAGAGCGGCGACGAGAAATGGCAGCTTCTGCGAAATTCTCTTTGTTTAGTCGTTCCTTCAGAGTGGTACGAGAATTTTCCGGTTACCGTCCTCGAAGCTTTCATGGCTTCAAAGCCAGTGATTGCCGCGCGCATGGGTGGATTGCCCTACATCGTCGAAGACGGACAATCGGGCCTTCTGTTTGAGGCCGGCAAAGTAGAGGAACTGGTACAGAAAATTCAACGCCTTGCGGGAGACCCCGCAGGCGCGGTTCGCATGGGTGCCCAAGGACGAAGCTTGAGTGAGACAAAATATGGTCCGGACCAGGGCTACAGCAATCTGATGAACATTTTCTCGCAGGTCCAAGCCACAGCATGACAACCGCTGTCTACATGAGGATCGAGAGCCCAAACTCCACCCAGAGTTTCGGGCCGAGCGCTGGGCAGAACACTGGTCCAATGAGTCCGGGCCCGGTTTTCGTGGTGGGCATGTGGCGCTCCGGTACTTCGCTCTTATACGCATTGCTCAATCAGCACCCGCGGATCGGCCTCATGTACGAATCCGATTTGCCTTTGCTCTCGTCGCTTTTTGTCCTGCCGCGAAAAAGTTCTTCCTGGATTCCAAAAGTCGATTCCTGGAACGGCGCGTTGACCCGGCACAAGATTGACGCCGCCGCCATTCCCGAGAACACCGTCGGATTGCCCAATGCTTTTCACGCAGTTGCCGAACAATATGCGAGGAAGAAAGGCGCAACGATTTGGGGATGCAAGTCGCCGAACTACTACGATTGCATGAACCAGTTGGCCGACTGGTTTCCCGATGCCAAGTTCATTGTGATCTGGCGCGATCCGGCGGACGTTTGTCGAAGCATTGTGCGTGCGGCAGCAAAGTCTCCTTGGTTCGCGCGTTCGGGAATGGACCTCCGCGCTTTGCTCGGTTGTCACCGGATGAAACAAGAGGCAGATCAGTTGGTGCGTCGCGGCGTTGCCATTCACCAGTTGCAATACGATGACCTGGTGCGGGAGCCCGTGCCCGTCTTGACCGGCATCTGCGACTTCATCGGCGTGCCTTTTGACCCCAGGATGAATTCTCTCGAGGGCGCGGACCGTTCGGCCATTTACAACGGCGACCATCATTCCATGGTAAAGAGTGCGGCCATCGTTGCGGATCGTGAGCGCCCCGAGGTCCTTTCTCCGGAACTCAAGAACAAGGTGGAGCGCTACGTCGCATTCTGGCGAGAACAATATGACGGGAAGTGGCCGGTTAACGCGGCCGCAAGTGATGGGACCAAGCCGGCTTCGTGGTTGGAACGAAGCCGTGACCGGGCACGGCATCGGCTGCTTCGGAGCTTCGACTTGATGGTCCCAATCTTGTATTCCTTAATTCCAATCGCAGTCTGGCAGAAATATCGGCAAGTGAAATCCCGCTACCAACAACAAGTTCGCAGCTAAGCCTCACGGGAGCGAAGTTGTTTAGCCAAAGATTACTTCCAACGATATCGTTCTTAAGCACGTAATGATTGCCCGCTTTTCCGGCAGAATGGAACCTCAGAATGCAGCGTCTCTTAGCACTTTCTCCCCACGCAACTTTCAACAAGGAGTTCCACCCCTTGACTCGAGCGGCTAAGTTGATGACAGTTCTCGCTTGCCTGGTTCCATTCTTATGCGGCCACGGATTTGCCCAGACCATGAGCACTTTCGCCGGGCTGAACACGGTTGTGAACAGGTCGAACCCAACTGCGGCCCCGGACGTTACGATTGCCGTAGGAACCCTCGAATATTGCGAGCACGTCAACAGTTCTTATCAGTGCTGGTACAAGGGCGGCGCCCAGGCCAACCAACCGGTCAAATTTCTGGGCAATACGAACCCCAAGTCTGATTCTGGCCCCTGGAGCCAAAGCAGCAACAACAGCGGGAACACTCCGAATTGTCCGACGGCGTTTACTCCCAACTCGCAATTGCTGCACGACAACGTTTATAACCTGTGGATTCTCGAGAAGCGCATCAGCTCGATGCTCAACGGCCATAACTACATGTGCGTGGCCATCAGCAATGTCGAGGACATTGCTTCGACTTCACCCGCGTTTGGTTGGTTTGCCTTCGAATACGACCTGGATATTGTGATTCCAAAGAACTCCCACGGGAATTTTTACTACCCTGACTATCCTCAATCCGGATTGTGGCAGACCTCCACCAGCACGACTCCGCCCTACACCGCCGCCACCGACCAGGCGATGTGGATCACCTACGATCTGCAGGACACCAACAATGCCAGCAACATCAACGGAGTCCTCGTTTGCGCTGTCGATTTGGCCGGACTTCGTGCCAGCACTGCGAGTCCGTGGGTGAACAATTCGAAGACTCCGGCTTGTGTTGTGGCTCATCCCCTCGTCACCTTCAACCAGCGCCGCAGCTGGGTTCCGGCAAACAACTCCGACACAACGCCTCCGGTCGCGGCGGACGGAGAGATGTTTACCTACATGATCGAGCCCCCGAAGGACGGCCACAGCTATCTCACCGACCCTCTTCACACGCAGGGCGTGGAACAGTGGACCATCAACTGGACGGCGCCGACTCCCACGCCGATGTTCGTCAACAGCTGGGACTTGCCTTCGACGCAGTCTGGCGGCGATCAACTGGGCTGTTTCATTCCCGGCAATTACTACGACACGGTTTGCGTTCCCCAGCCTTCGACAGCCACAACGGGTATTCACATCGATTCCGTTGCCGACCGTATGCAGCAGTTCTTCCACTACACCGCCAACGGCGGGCAGGGAAGTGTTTGGACTTCCGCTCACGCCATTCAAATTATTCCCAGTTCGAGCAGTTCGACGCAGACCGAAGCGGATGTTCGGATTCTGCAGCGCAATAGTGCGTCCCCGAACGCCGTCTATCTTGCCGAAGACTATCCCATCGTTGATCCCGTCGATTCCAGCACCTTTGTTTTCCTGCCCAGCGTGGTGCGTGATCGGCCGGGCAACCTACAGGGCATTCTGGGAATTTCAGGCAGCGGCATCAGTGAGCATCCCGGGCTCGATAGCTGGAGCTTTATTCCCAGCACTCTCACCTCCAGCACCTACGGCTACATTGCCAGTCCAGTCAACGACGGCGACGCCGAAGATACGGATGCCTTGAATTATCGCTGGGGAGATTGGTACAGCGCGGTGCTTGACCCAAGCGATTCGTGCACGGTCTGGGTGGCTGGAGAATATCTTCCCGTAAACCGGACCACAGAGCCGTACTGGTACACAGAAATGGCAAAGCTTCCTCCGATGAGCACGTGCTCCGGCGGGCCAGTCTTGCTTTCCAGCGTCAGCCTGAATTTCGGCAGTCAGCAGGTGGGAGTGAAGAGTTCGGCGCTGGTCGAGACAATCACAAACAACCAGGCGGTGGCTCTGAACATCACCGGCATTTCTGCCGGCGGGGACTTCACTCAAACGAACACCTGCCAACAACCCGTTTCCCCAGGCGGTAAATGCACAATCAGTGTCTTCTTCGACCCATCGACCACCGGCACACGCACCGCCACACTGACGATCACCGACGATGCCAGCAATAGTCCGCAGTCGGTGGCGCTCTCTGGCAGCGGTGCTACATCCTCGATATCGATAACCCCGACCAGCCTGACTTTCAGCGCCCAGGTTTTGAACACAACCAGCGCTGGCCAGAAAGTCACGGTGACCAACAACGGCTTCGTGACCTTCAGCATCAACTCGGTTGCCGCGAGCGGCGGCTATGCTCAAACTGGTACTTGTTCCGGAGCGACACTCACGCCGGGACAGAGTTGCACTGCCACGGTCACGTTCACTCCCGTGGTCGCCGGGTCGGTGCCGGGCGATCTCACCATCAACGACACCACCACGGGCGCGCCGCACGTGGTCAGCCTCACCGGGTCGGGACAGATCCCAGTTTCAATGTCGTCGAACCTGTCCTTCGCCGCCACCAATGTCGGGACTACGGCTCCTGCCCAGAACATGACGGTGACCAACAACCAAAGCAGCACGCTTAATTTCACCTTCGCAGCCAGCGGCGACTATTCGGCTGTCGGCAATGGCTCGTCTCCGTGTAACGGAACATTGAACGCCAAAGCCAAGTGCACCGTCGCCGTGAGTTTCACTCCGACCACCAACGGACTTATTAAGGGAGCGTTGACTATCACTCCGAACGGGTCCGGCAGTCCGATCGCGGCCGGAGGCATGACTGGCACGGGTCAGAACGGTCCCACTTCGCCATTGAACTTCAGTCCGGGGAGTCAGAGCTTTGGGAATGTTGTCCTGAATACCTCCAGTTCCAAAACCACCACCATCAAGAATGTGAGTGCTTCGGCGGTGAACATCAGCAGCATTACGGGCAGTGGATATTACACGGCGACGCCTAGCGGTGGCACTCCTTGCGGTGGCACTCTGAATGTCGGCGCGTCCTGTACGGTTACGGTTACCTATACTCCGTTGGTGACCGGCTCAAACATCGGTGGCGTGACCGTGATCGACAATGCGTCCGTCAGCACCGAAGTGCAGAACGAATCGGGCACCGGCGTTCTGGCGGTCACGATGTCACCCAATTCGATTTCGTTCGGGACGGTTTCGGTGGGAAGCACCAGCGTGGTGAAGGTCATTACTGTGACCAACAATATGACGACGGCGGTTCCCATCAACAGCGTGGCCGCGAGCGGAGACTTCGTTTCGACCACCGGAGGAAGCCTGCCTTGCGGTACAACTATTCCCGCCAACAGCATTTGCACTCTTGGGGTGCAGTTCAGCCCGACTGTTACAGGAGCGATCAGCGGAGAGCTGACTCTGAGTTACGCCGCGGGATCCTCGCCGCAAAACGTGAACTTATCAGGTACTGGACAATAGAGCGGCGCAAGTCACAGATAACACAATAATGGCCTGCCACGAAGTGGCGGGCCATTTTTGTTTTCGGCGTCACGGTTGCGCCAATCAGTTTAATGTGCGCCCACGACTTTGGCGGCGGCTTCAAAGGCTTGCTGGTATTCCTTATGGTGGCGGTCGTAGTCCGGGTCGCTGGGATCGTAAGCCACGAGCCAGTCTTGCACGTAAATCTCGAAGATCTGCGCGCGAAGGCGCAGGGCGAAGGGCAGTAACTCGACCATCGAACCCACGGGGCCGTTTCCGTCAGGATTGCTTTGTTTCACAGTTTGCAGTTCCAGAGGAACTTTGCCGGCGGCCTCGCGGAACATGTGGCACCAGTCCACAGCACAGGGAGAACCGGACTGATCGGCGCGAGCATCTTCGATAGATAATCCCTGGCTGCCGATGGCAATTTTGTTCCGGACGGCACGCCGAGCCACGGCGTCGGCAAATTCAATATTCTTCGGAGTGCCAAAGCTGTTGATTCCCACCATGAGTTGCTTGGGCGAATTCAGAGACGCCTCGTAGTCCAACATGTCGAGGATGTACTTCGTCCATCTCCCAGGCGTGAAACCTTTGTTCTTCATCGCATACATGCAGGCGGGGAAGGTTTCGCCTCCCAGGCCCAAACCAAAACGGATATACCCGACAGAAGAATTGTTCCCGAAGTGCTGCACGATGGCGGCCATGAACTGCTGATAGTTCTCCACGAAACCTTTTTCCCAGAAGACGGGCACTTCGCCGGCGTTCTCGCAAGTCACCGATTGCACCTGCTTGAAAACATAATCGGGCGTGAGCCTGCGCTTTCCTCCGTAACCTGTGGCCCAGGAGATGAGGTTCACTTCTTTGCCGGCCTTGATCCAGGGCCGCATCTGCTCCTCGACTTTGGAGAAGTCGTAGCGCGGATTTGCGCCGGGGCCGCGGTCAATCTCGTTCCAGATCAGGTACATGTTGGCGCCGCAAACGACCGGGTTGTGCAGCAGGAAGTGTTCGGCCTTTTCTTGCAGCTTGACGTTGGGAAAGATAATGGCAAAGAGCCCGTGCGGCCCGTCGGGCACCGCGACAGAGGCCAGGCTGTCAGTGCAACTGGAGAATCCTGCACTCGTCTTGGAAGCAGCGGGCGGAGTCTGCGATTCTGCGAGCGGGATTGCAGCCAGGGCGATCGAGAGAGCTAAAACCGCCAGGCAGGCAAGATCCTTCATCTTCATTATTTTGTCTCCTAATAGTATTGTGCCCCTTTTGAATCAACCCGTCTTATTGGCTGACATCTTCCTAAGGACTTTCAGCACGGGCCGCTGACTCTTTACAAAACTCGGTTCCAGTTCGCCCACGGTCATCCACTGCGGCGAACCTTCCCAGGAATTCTTCAGCTCTCCAGTGGCGTGCACTTTGAATATTGCAACGTTGCAGGGGATGTCCACTTCGCTGTAAAACTGCAACATCAATTCCTTTCCAGTGACGGTCAATCCCGTTTCTTCGAGGATCTCGCGCCCGAGCGTCTCCTCTGCAGTTTCCTTCCAACCAGAGATTCCGCCCGGAAGGCAGAGTCCGCGGCCATCGTTGCGATGGATTACCAGGAACTTTCCGTCCCGTTGGATGATGCCGAGCGACGCCCGCAACTTCCCGAACACAGGGAACCAGCGATAAAGCGTGAAGCAGGTACGCGCGACAATCCAGAACAGCGGGCGTTTGAGGTCATCGAGCACAGTCTGCAAGGGAAAAGTTTATCAAGGGGCCGGTGTTCTGCGCATCTCACCCAGAACTACTCACCCTTTCCGGTGAGTGCCACCTTCTGTGGAGAGGCTCCGCCATCGTCGGAGATGAGGAGCAAGGCGCTGCGGGGTCCCTTCGCGCTGGGCGTGAATGCGACCAGAACAGTGCAGCTTTTTCCGCCGGCCAGAATAGAACAGTTGTTTCTCTGGCTGAAATCGCTAGCGTTTGTCCCTCGGATCGTTACGCTCTTGAAGGTTAGCCGCCTGACGCCAGTGTTGGTGGTCACTACAGAAGCGGGGGCGCTGGTGACCCCAACTTTTTGAGGCGGGAAGTTGATATTTCCGGGCGAGAGCGTCACGACCGGGTCTTGCAAAGTAATCCATCCAGAGCCATCAGAATCGGTGAATGCAAGATCAAGCAGCCCATCTCCATTGAAGTCTGCGGCAACCGCAAATTCGGTATCGATAGAATAGGTGAGAGGAGCCTGAAACGTGCCGTCACCGTTGCCCAACAGAACGGAGAATCCGTTTCCATAGGATGGGACCGCCAGGTCGAGTTTTCCATCGCCATTCAAATCGCCCACGGCAATCGATCTGGGTGAACCCCCAGCTAGATAGTCGGTACGCGGCTGGAATGTCCCATCGCCATTGCCCAGAAAGATCGAGACTCCTAAACCGCTGTTGGATGCATTCGCGACCGCCAAATCCAGTTTGCCGTCGCCATTGAGATCGGCCGCAGAGACCCACGTTGGCCCACCACCGGCAGGAAGACTCGAAGCGGTTTGGAATGTTCCATCGCCATTTCCAAGCAAGATGGAAACCGAGTCGTCGAGTTCATTACTGGAGGCCAAATCCAGATGTCCATCGGCGTTGAAGTCCCCCACAGCGAGCCCGTAATTACCGTTGCCAACCGTATACGGCTTGAAGCTTTGAAACGTGCCATCTCCATTGCCCAGTAGAACGGCAACCGATGTCCCCGAGTCCTTAATCGCTACATCCAGCTTTCCGTCCTCATTAAAGTCAGCGACAACGAGCGATAGAGGCTCACCGGCGGCGTTGTAATCGACTCCCGGCTGAAACGTGCCGTCACCATTGCCTAAGAACACCGAAATCGAACTCTCAGCTCCGTTCGCGACAATTAGATCGAGCTTTCCATCCCGATTGACGTCTCCGGCCACGACTGCTCGCGGCTGTACCTCCACGCCGAAAGTAATTCCTGGTTCAAATGTCCCGTCGCCATTGGTAAGGAAGACGGAGACGCTCGCCCCAGCACCTCCTCCGGCAAAGTTGGTGACGATGAGATCCTGTTTCCCGTCGTTATTCAAATCGGCTAAAGCCATGGAGGATGGTTCAGAACCGGGATTGAACCGATTTGAAGAGTACGAAAGCACTGACTTGGGCAGAGCGATGCCGAGCGACAAAGCGTTCGACGTGCCGCTCCCAGCAGTCACCACTGTCACCAAGGCCGTACTACCAACCGCAACATCAGCTGCCGAGATCTCCGAAGTCAGCTGCGATCCGCTCACGAATGTGGTGGTCCGCGGGCTGCCATTCCAATAGACCGTTGATCCCGAGACGAAGCCCGTACCATTGACCGTGAGCGTAAATCCGGGGCTGCCCGGAACCACTGTTGTGGGCACGAGCGGTTGATTCAACAAGGGAACAGGAATCGACTGAGCCAGCATTGCGCCGCTCAACAGAAGCATGCTGATGAAACCAGTGCGGCCGATTCCCATTGGTTTACTCCGGGTTCGCTCACGTTTGTCACGCGACTATACTCACGGGAGTGGAGGGAGGCAGTCAACCTGAAAGATTTTGCACACTCCTGTGGTGGCTGGCCTGGTCTTTCCTGCTGCCTCATTCGCGCATGAGCTCTCGGTGATTTATCGTTCGCTAATGAAGCACCACCGGCTTGATCCCGACCGGAACAACATTTCCTGAAATCGCAATCGCAGTGCTGGCAGTGGTCATGTCCTGATACTCCGTCCAGTTCGGCGCAACGATTTGATTCGCCGTGGTGCAGGAACCGCTGGCGCAGCTTTGCGCGGTGTCCCACACAATCAGGTACAGCACCCCTGACTTGGTGATTCCGCAGGACCATACCGTTCCGATGGCGGCGCAGGGCGTTGACAGCGTGGATCCATAGAGCCAGTTGTAGGTCTGCTGATATGACGTCTGCACGGCGGCCGGCGAAATCGACTCCCAGGTGTACCAGTGCATGGCGGAAATGCCGAGCGACCAGTTGATCAGCCAGTAGCGCGGCATGAACGAAACCTTCATGTCGGTATCGGCATAGGCGTTGGTGAATCCTGATTTCGAGTAGGATGCTTCCCCATTCCACATCGGTTTCGCCAGCTCCGCAGGTTGCAGAATTGCTTTGATGTTGGATACGTACCACTGCATGCCTGACTCTGGAGTGCAGGGAATTGGCGCCGGGCAGTTGTTGCCGCTTTCGTTGCCGGGCTTCAGGTGGAAGTTGATGATGTCCACTGCCGCAGCAATGGCGTTCGGCGGATTCGGACATGGCAGGCGATAGCCTGTGGGAAAGGCGGTGCAATACAGTTCGTTCTGCGCGTAAGTAATCGAGACACCCTTGCCGTGGGCCGCCGCCATGACGATTTTGGCCGTGGGATCAATCGCTTTCGCAGTGCAGGGAGTCGCGGTTCCGTTGCCGCTCTCGTGGATCACGCCACGCCCGGTGATGATGCAGTTTGCATCTTCAGTGAGGCGGGCGAGTTGCGCGATGCTGCCTGCCCAGAATGCCTGCGTGTCGGGCTCGTTCCAAATTTCCCAATACCCTATGTGGGCGTGCGTCTTTAAATAAGTTGGATCGTTGACGTGGGCGGCGATCGCGGTGATCCAGGCCTTCCAGATGGCGTTGGTTCCGCTGCCGTCGCCGGTCAAATCGTTGGGAGCGTCGCACTGGCCGGCGCCGCCTCCGGATTTTGCCGTGGCGTAGTTGCACGCTGTATCCGACGGGGCGGAAGTGGCCCAGGGCGGAGTGCGGGCGAGGGTGTACATGCTTTGCATTACGCTGCCGGTGTAAGCCTGCGCCAACGCCGAATCCAAAGCTGAGAAATCGAATACTCCGGATGCGGTGTTAATGGACGGCCATTGCAGCGGCGGCGAATCCCAGAAGCGTTGGAGTCCGAAACTCACCGTTGGGAAATTACTCTTCGAGGTGTTGTTCTCTGTGAATCCAAACAGAGCTGCATTGATGGCGCCGCCATTTCCGGTTGAACCGTTCACCGTCAGCGCGAATGACTGAGTTGTGGCTTGCGCGGGCGATGAGGAATCGGCCACCTGAATGGAGAAACTGAATAGCCCGACTTGACTGGCCGTGCCAGCCAGCGATCCCGGCGATTGCACAGAGATTCCGCTGGGCAGTGTGCCCGAGGCAAGCGACCAACTGTACGGTGCTTTGCCTCCGGTGGCGCTCAATCCGGTTGAATATGCGGTGCCGGCGGTGGCGGCCGAGAGAGAGCCTGTAGTAATGACAAGGGGCGGTGGCGGAGGAGCAGTTATGGTCACCAACGCGGCGGCGGACTTGGTGGAGTCCGCGGCGCTGGTGGCGGTTACGGTTGCGGTTGAATCGGCTGACACTGTGGATGCCTGATAAAGACCACTTGCGGAAATGGTTCCCATCGTGGCCGACCAGGTTACGGCGGTGTTTGGTGTATTCGATACCAGAGCGGTTAAGGGAACGCTTCCCGCTGATGGCACAGTTGCCATCGTCGGAGTTACGGTCACCACTACGGCGGGCGAAACCGTGATCTGGAAGGTTTGTGATCCGCCTACACTCTTGGAGTCTGTAACGTTGACGCCAAAATTAGAAGTTCCGCTGGTGGTGGGTGTTCCGGAGACCGTTCCGCTGGTTGTGGCGAGAGCTAGTCCGGCGGGTAGTTGTCCCGAAGAGATCGCGAACGTGTAAGGCGCCGTGCCGCCGCCAACTGTGAGCGGGACGCTATAACTGAATCCAACTTGAGCGGAAGTGAAATTGCCGGAGAGGGTCAGCGGAATGGCAGTTATGGTGACCGATGCCGATGCGGACTTGGTTGGGTCGGCACTGCTGGTGGCCGTCACCGTTGCGGTTGAGTTGGCGCTGACCGCCGGTGATTGATAGAGACCGGCGGCGGAAACAGTTCCCAAAGTAGCTGACCACGTTACGGTCTGGTTCGATGAGTTGGTCACTGTGGAGGTGAATGCAACAGTTCCTGGGGATTGGACTGTCGCAGTCTTCGGAGAAACGGTCACCACCACGGCGGGCGAGACTGTTATCTGGAAAGTCTGTGATCCGGCCACATTCTTGGAGTCCGTAACGTTGACGCCAAAATTAAAAGTGCCAGTGGTTGCGGGTGTTCCGGAGACCGTTCCGCTGGTTGTGGCGAGAGCTATTCCAGCGGGTAGTTGTCCCGAAGTGATCGCGAACGTGTAAGGCGCCGTGCCGCCGCCCACTGTGAGCGGTACGCTATAAGTGAATCCAACTTGAGCGGAAGTGAAATTGCCGGAGAGGGTCAGCGGAATGGCAGTTATGGTGACCGATGCCGATGCGGACTTAGTGGGGTCGGCCGTGCTGGTGGCGGTTACTGTCGCGGTTGAGTTCGCGTTGACTGTGGGGGCTTGATAAACGCCGGTTGAAGAAATGGTCCCTGTTGTTGCCGACCAGGTCACGGTCGGATTCGATGTGTTGGTCACGGTAGCAGCGAATGAAACGGTCTTGGCGGATTCGACAGTCGCCGTCGTCGGAGTTATGCTCACCACCACGGCGGGCGAGACAGTAATCTGGAAAGTTTGCGATCCGGCTACACTCTTGGAATCCGCGACACTGACGCCAAAATTAAGAGTTCCGGTTGTCGTGGGTGTGCCGGAGACGATTCCGCTGGTCGGGCCGAGTGAAAGTCCAGCTGGCAGTTGCCCCGATGAGATCGCGAAGGTGTAGGGCGCGGTGCCGCCGCTCACGACGAGCGTAACCGAATATTTTAGTCCCACTTGAGCCGCAATAAAATTGCCGGAGAGAGTCAGCGGAATGGCAGTGACGGTTACCGACGCCGATACGGACTTGGTTGGATCCGCAGCGCTCGTGGCGGTTACCATCGCGGTAGAGTTCGCATTGACCGTAGGCGCCTGATAAAGGCCGGCGGTGGAGATGGTTCCCAGCGTAGCCGACCAGGTCACCGTTTGATTCGATGTGTTTGCCACCGCAGAAGTAAACGCAACGGTTCCGGCGGACGCGACTGTCGCCGTTGCAGGAGTTACGGTCACTGCCACTGCGGTCGAGACGGTAATCTGGAATTTTTGCGATCCCCCTGCTCCTTTGGAATCCGTGACGTGAACGCCAAAATTGGAAGTGCCGGACGCTGTGGGTGTCCCGGAGATTGTTCCGCTGTTGGCGCCGAGGACCAGTCCGGCAGGCAGTTGCCCCCACGAGATCGAGAAGGTGTACGGAGCCGAGCCGCCGCTGGCAACGAGCGGGACGCTGTATTTCAATCCCACCTGAGCCGGAATGAAGTTGCCGGAGAGAGTCAGGTGGGTGGAGGCTGAATAAGCATTCGGCAATAGGAAGCACATCAGTACCGTGCTCAGCGTGATGGATGCAAATAAATTGCGTTGATGGGACTGCCCGTGGTTGCGGGCCGGGGGAAGCACGGCGGATTGCATTTTGTACTGCCTTTCGAATGGGGGCTCGACCGGACCCTCGATTGCGAAAGTCCTGCAACGACTCTAGAGACGCGGGGTTGGAGTTCACAGATACCGAACGATCACAAGCGTGCGTAATTGAAGATGAGAAATGGCTGAGAAGGAAGTGACCCAGATCGATACAGCGGGGCATCCAAAGCAAAATCCCCACTTCTCGTCAAAAGATGTGTCAAGTCCCACGACATGCTTTACAGTTTGTCCCGGGACATCCTTTACGCTTTTTGCTTATGTTTCGGAGTTGGGAAGCCAGCGCGCGACCGCGGTCGCGCGCTGGCTTCCCAACTCCAGTTCACG
>Ga0210405_10002710_pt1 | contig 18116 bp, 15 predicted proteins | sample IncBWH11MmetaG_FD_155492 | JGI IMG/M metagenome (GOLD analysis project Ga0210405, IMG submission 155492) | Forest soil microbial communities from Barre Woods Harvard Forest LTER site, Petersham, Massachusetts, United States - Inc-BW-H-11-M | ecosystem: Environmental > Terrestrial > Soil >... | reverse complement strand
CGGCGTCGATCTTCACCCGCACCGAGATGACGGCGGGTTTCACCTTGGCGACGATATCGGCGAAGCCGGACGGATGCTGCAGGGTCGAATCGGCAGCGCTCGCGGCCGCCGTCCAGGCCGGCAGACTATTGGTGTGATAGACGCCGGGTCCGCCGACCAGCAAGGCTGCGCCGACAGCGGCGACCGAGCCCAACAGCACGAGGCGCCGGGCCGAGAAGAAATTGCGATTGTTCGGAAGCATCATGGTTCTCCATCAGAGAAGGCGGCCCAGCCGCCCTTGTCGCTACACATGGGGACCGCGGCGTTACGCCAACCTGACGGGCGTATTAATTCTTCGACAGATTCATTGCATGAAATGAATCGGCTGCCGCGGGGCGGCGGACAGCGGCCGAATTCGCGCTGCGACAATCGCGCCGCAAAGGGTAAAATCCCCATGCTTGACAATATGCGGCGGACATTGCTCGTTGCGCGGCCATAGCGGAGGAAATGGATGCGAGGCGCAATCGCTCAGGGCTCGGCGCTTTTTGTCGCAGCGGTTCTTGCCGCCGTACTATTCGCCAATGCGCCTGCATCGGCGCAGGCGCTGCCGGGCCAGGCGCTGGCGTTCGACCGCAGCAAGGGCAATTGCCTGACCTGCCACGATATCAAGGGCGGCGATTCGCCCGGCAACCTCGGGCCGCCGCTCTCCGATATGAAAGCTCGATTCCCCGACCGCAAGGAATTGGCGGCAATCGTGTTCGACGAGACCAAGCGCAACCCGCAGACCGTGATGCCGCCGTTCGGGCGCAATCTGATTCTGACCGACGGGGAAATCGAAGCGATCGTCGATTTTCTCTATACGCGCTGATTGAGCCGGAGAAGGATGTGAGGATTTCTCGTGCCAGTGTCGTCGTGACGATCGCAATCGCGGCGCTCGTCGTCGCCGGCGCGCGGCCCGCCGCGGCGGCCGACAGCATCGATCCCGCCGCCGATTTCAAGGCATTCCGCGACTATTACACCAAGCGCTTCCCCAACGTGCCGCTGAACGATTTCGTCAACGGCCCCTATTCGATGGACGCCGAGTTGCGCAAGCAATGGGAGGCGATCGACGATTTCCCACCGTACGATTTCGCCGTCGACCGCGGCAAGGAAATGTTCGCGACGCCGTTCAAGAACGGCAAGAGCTACGGCGATTGCTTTCCCGACAAAGGCATCGGCATTCGGCAGAATTATCCGTATTTCGACTTGAAGAGCGGCGAGGTGATCACGCTCGAGCTGGCGCTTAATCGTTGCCGGGAAGCCAACGGCGAGGAGCCTTATTCCTACGTCAAGGACGAGATGGCGTCGCTGACGGCTTACATGGCCTTCACCTCGCGCGGAAAACCGTTCGACATCAAGATTCCGAACGATCCGCGGGCGCTGGCGGCCTACCAGAACGGCGAGGAATATTTTTATGCGCGGCGCGGCCAGCTCAATTTTTCCTGCGCCTCCTGCCACGTGCAAAACCCCGGCAATCACATCCGCACCGAAGTGCTGGCGCCGGCGCTCGGCATCGTCGCGGCGATGCCGATCTACCGCTCGGAATGGAACGGCATGGGCACGATGAGCCGGCGGCTCGTCACCTGCAACAGCCAGGTCCGCGGCGTGCCGCTCAAGCCGCAGGACGAGCTCTATCGCGACGTCGAATATTATCTGTCCTACATGAGCAACGGCCTGCCGATATCCGGGCCGGGCGCGCGGCCGTGAGGAAACATCCCATGCGCACGTATTTGTTTGTGGCGGTGGTGTGTTTGTTGACGGGCGCGGCACGAGCGGCGAGCACCGAGGCCGATTTCAAGACCGCGCTGGCCGCCGCCGAAGCCGCCGAGCAGGACGCCGGCGCGCTGAAAAACCAATGGATCCCGACCGAACAAGCCTTGGCCGCGGCCAAAAAAGCCGCAGCCGCCGGCGACTTCGACGCCGCCGTCGTCCAAGCCAAGGAGGCCGAGGCTTTGGCGAAGGCGTCGATCGTCCAGGCCAAGGAGCAGCAAAGCGCCTGGAGGGCTGGCGTTATTCGCTGACGAGGAGAGCACGCACTTGGACCGCCGGAATTTCCTGCACTGGCTTGGCGTCGCCGCGGCTTCAGGCGTCACGCCGCGCCTGGCGCTGGCCGCCGACGATGACCTTTACGACGTCGGCCGCTTCGGCAATGTCCGTATCCTGCATCTGACCGACAGCCACGCCCAGCTGCAGCCGGTTTTTTTTCGCGAGCCGAGCGTCAATATCGGCGTCGGCGATATGCGGGGAAAACCGCCGCATATCGTCGGCGGCGCTTTCCTCGAATATTTCAATATCGTGCCGGGCGGCAGGATCGCCCACGCCTTCACCTTCCTCGATTATCAGGACGCCGCGCACCGCTACGGCCGCATGGGCGGCTTTGCGCATCTGAAAACCTTGATCGACCGGCTGCGCACGGAGGCCGGGCCGGGCAACGCGCTCGTCCTCGACGGCGGCGACATCTGGCAGGGCACCGGCCTCGCCAATGTGTCGCAAGGCGCCGATATGGTCGAGGCCGCAAATCTGCTCGGCATCGACGCCATGACCGGGCATTGGGAGTTCACCTACGGCGAAACGGCTTTACGCAAAAACCTCGCCAGCTTCAAAGGCGAGTTTCTGGCGCAGAACGTTTTCTTGACCGAGGACGCGTCCTTCAGCGACAAGCCGGCGTTCGACCCGTCATCCGGCCGCGTCTTCAAGCCGGCGACGGTGCAAGAGGTCGGCGGCATGCGCGTCGCCGTCATCGGCCAGGTCTTTCCCTATGTGCCGATCGCGCACCCGAAGCGTTTTACGCCCGATTGGACGTTCGGCATCCGCGAGCAGGAGCTGCAAACGCTGGTCGACGATTTACGCAACGCGCAGCACGCCGACGTGGTGGTGCTGCTATCGCATAACGGCATGGACGTCGATCTGAAACTCGCCAGCCGCTGCACCGGCATCGACATCATTCTCGGCGGCCATACCCATGACGCCGTGCCGCGACCCGTTATTGTTCCCAATCCCTGCGGCAAGACCTTGGTCACCAACGCCGGCTCGAACGGCAAATTCCTCGGTGTGCTCGACCTCGACGTCGGCAAAGGCGAGCTGAAAAACGTGCGCTACACGCTGCTGCCGGTATTCGCCGACCTGATCAAGCCGGACGGCGCCATGGCGGCGCTGATCGAACGGCTGCGCGCGCCGCACGCAGCGCAATTTTCCGAGAAACTCGCGCGCTGCGATCAATTGCTCTTCCGGCGCGGCAATTTCATCGGGCCGATGGACCAGGTGATCTGCGACGCGCTGCGCCAGCAACTTGGCGCCCAGATCGCGCTGTCGCCGGGTTTCCGCTGGGGCACCACCATGCTGGCGAACCAGTCGATCACCCGCGAGGACGTGCAGGCGGAGACGGCGATCAGCTATCCGGAGACCTACGTCCAGGACGTGACCGGCAGCGCGCTCAAAGCCATCATGGAAGACGTCGCCGACAATTTGTTCAATCCCGATCCTTACCTGCAGCAGGGCGGCGACATGGTGCGGGTCGGCGGCATGGATTACGCCTGCGCGCCGAACCAAACCGCGGGCAACCGCATTTCCGACATGACGCTCGACGACGGCACGCCGATCGAGGCCGGCAAGACCTATCGCGTCGCCGGCTGGGCGTCGGTCAATCCGCAAAACGGCGAACCGGTGTCGGCTGTCATCGAAAAATATCTCGGCGCCAACAAGACGCTGACCATCAAGCGTGCCAACCGCGTGACCCTCAAGGGCGTGGTCAATAATCCCGGCATTATCGGTGGTGGCTGAGATGGCGCTACGAGGCAACCTGCAACGCACCGCGCACCAGCGCGGCATAAAACCACTCCGTCACGCGCTTCGGGCGCGCCAAGCCGAGGCGATCGAGGCAATCGGCGTAGCCGGCGCGCACGCCAAGCCCGCGCATGAACAAGGCCGCAAGCTGCGCGGGCGACGCGGACTTGAGGACTTGCAGCGCGGGAATGAGCTGCTGCTCGATCGCGGTGAAATCGGTGCCGAAAGGAAATGCCGGCAACAGGCCGGCGTCGGCTGCGGGTTTCAGCGCGCGCATGATCGCTTCCGGCGTGTTGTCGCGGGCCGACTTCGGCAGCGCGTATTCACGCTCGATCTTGCCGGCGTCCTTGGCCTGGCGCAGCAATTCGTGCTGAAACCGCGAGTCGGTGATCGCCAGCATGGCGGCGATCACGTCGCGGTCGGTTTTGCCACGGATGTCGGCGATGCCGTATTCGGTGATGATCATGTCGCGCAGGTGGCGCGGGATGGTGGTGTGGCCGTAGCGCCAGAGGATGTTGGAGCGCTCCCTGCCCTTTGCGCTGCGCGTCGCGCGCAGCGCGATCGCCGAGCGCGCGTCCGCCAAGGCAAAGCTCTGGGCGATAAAATTATATTGTCCGCCGACGCCACTGACGATGCGGCCGTCGTCGAGGCCGTCGGAGATCACGTCGCCGAGCGCGGTCGCCATCATGGCGTCGTTGAGGAAGCGCGCGTTCTTTCGCGCGCGCCGTTTGTTGTCCTCGTCATGATAGAGTTCGTTGACGTAACCGATCGCGGTCATGCTGAATTTCTTGACGACATCGCGCGGCATCTCGCGCAGGCTGCGGTAAAAGTCGCGCGAGCCGAGGAAGAAGCCGGCATGCAGCACGATGCCGTCGACCTCGCGCTTGAGGATGCCGGCGCGGTACAGATCGAGCATGCCTTCGACGAACATTTCGCTGCAGCCGTAGAGGCCGGCGTCGAATTTTTCCACGTGCACCGCGGCGTCGCGGGCCGGATCGTAGCCGAGCCGCGACAGCAACGTACGGAAAGAGTCGTTGTCGCGCTGGCGCAGCACCAGCGCCTGCGCCATCGCCTCGCCCAGCGAGCCGATGCCGATCTGCAGCGTGCCGCCGTCGGGCACGATGCTCGCCGCATGCAGGCCCGCGGCATAATCGGCGAGCGCCACCGGCTCGCGCGGCGCCGCGAACAACGGAAAATCGGCGCCATCGAGAATGAGATCGAATTCGTTTTCGCCGATCGCCGCGTCGCCGGGCATGAACGGCAATTCCGAATTGATCTGGCCGGCGAACAAGAAATCGGCACCGCCGTCGCGGCGCCGCGCCAACAGATCGAGCGTCAGGTCGGGATTGCAGCTCAGGCTATAGGCCTGCGGCGCTTCGTCGGCGCGATGCGCCACCAGCTGCGCCACCACGTTGACGCCGCGGTCGAGCACATAGCGCAGCGCATGAGTGTAGTTCGCGCAGATGTAATGCTGCTGCGCGTAAGGCGAGCCGAGCCATTGGCCGGCCTCGAAGAAAAACTCATTGATCACGATATTCGGCGGCACCTGGTGATTGTGGATCGCCGCCGCGTAGTCGAGCGGCGGATAACCGGCGAACAACCGCAGCGAAATGGGATCGAGGAACCGGTGCTCCAGCTCGCTCTTGGCGCGCGGCGGCTCGAGCGTCAGCGCGGTGAAGATCGTCAGCCGGATCGAGCTGTCCGCAACCGCCTTGGCGTAGAGCGCATTGGCGATGTGATTGGCCTTGCCAAGGCCGAGCGGCAACGCGAGCACGATGGTCTTGCCGACCTTCTCGACAATTGCGTCGGCCAGTTGCGCCGGATCGGAAAAGCGCGCCGGCCCCGCGCCGGAATGGATCATTGCAAAGAGTCCCAGCCCGGATCGGGCTGGAAACGCGGCCCGTATTTTTGTGCAAGGCTTTTGAGCGTGTCGCGCACGTTGGCGATGCCGCGGGAGCGCGCATAATGCATCGGTCCGCCACGAAAGGGTGCAAAGCCGGTGGCAAAGATCATCGCGCCGTCGACGATCTGTTCGTCGGCGACGATGCCTTCGCGCAGGCAAGTGACGCAGACGTCGAGCATCGGCAGGATCAGGCGGTCGATCATGTCCGCCGGCGGCGCGACGGCATCGTCCTTGGCTTTGACCGCGTGGCCGTTCTGCCAGGTATAGAGGCCCTTGCCGGTCTTCTTGCCGAGCTCGCCCTTGGCGACTTTATCCTTGAGCCATTGCGGCGGCTCGGGCATGTCGCGGTTGATGCTGCCGCGCAGCATCTCGGCGACGTGCAGGCAGATATCGAGCCCGACCTCGTCGGCCAATTCGATCGGCCCCATCGGCATGCCGAAATCTTCCGCCGCCTTGTCGATGGTCTCCTTGGGCATGCCGGCGTCGAGCATCAGCAAAGCTTCGAGCAGATACGGCGTCAGCGCGCGGTTGACCAGAAAGCCCGGCGCGCTTTTCACCGGCGCCGGCAGCCGGTCGATGCGGCCGAGGAAGCCGCGGGCGTCGGCGAGCACGTCGGCCGAGACCTGGTCGTGGCTCACCACCTCGACCAGCTGCATGCGCGACACCGGATTGAAGAAATGGATGCCGACCAGCCGCTCCGGCCGCGGCAGGCCTTCGCGCAACTGTTCCAGCGGAATGCTCGACGTGTTGGTGGCGAGAATGGCGTCGGCCTTCATCTTCGGCTCGATGCCGGCGAAGATTTTCCGCTTGAGCTCGAGCACTTCGGGCACCGCCTCGATGATCAGGTCGGCGGTGGCGACGCCGTCGCCCTTGAGGTCCGGGATCAACCGATCGAGCGCGTCGCGCACCTTGCGGCGGTTGTCGCGGCCGATGCTGGCGTAGAGCGCGCTGGCGCGCTTGATGGCGCCGGCGATCGGCTCCGGCTTGGTGTCGCCGAGACTGACGACAAACCCGTGCCAGGCGCACCACGCGGCGATGTCGCCACCCATGGCACCGGCGCCGATGACGTGCACGCGGCGGCCATCCCATTTGCCGCCAGCGAGTTTTTTCAGGTTTTCGCGCAGGTAGAACACGCGGACCAGGTTTTGCGCGGTCTCAGTGACGAGAAGTTTTGCGAAGGAGGACACTTCCGCCTTTTGCATCGCGTCGCGGTCGCCGCCGTGGGCGGTCCACAGATCGATCAGGGCGTAAGGCGCCGGATAAAACCGTTTCGGCGCCTTCTTCGCAGTCTCGCCGCGCATGCGCGAGGCGAGCAAGCCGCGCACGGGCTCCATGTTCATCAATCGACCGATTAAGTTCTGCTTGGCCGCGATCATCTCGCCGGTAACGGCAGATTTTACTGCGGCGCGCACGTGGCGCTCTTGAGTCACCGCATCGACCAGATGCAAAGCACGGGCCCGGCGCGCGCGCTCGGTCTTGCCGGTCAGCATCATGGTCATCGCCTGCACCGGGCTGATCAGCCGGGTCAGCCGCACCGTGCCGCCGAGGCCGGGATGCAGTCCGAGCAGCACTTCCGGGAAGCCGAAACTCGCGTCGTCGATGGCGATGCGGAAATCGCAGGCCAGCGCCACTTCGAGCCCGCCGCCGAGGCAATAGCCGTGGATCACCGCGACTGTCGGCAACGGCAACCGGTCGAGCCGGTCGAGCACCGCGTGGCCGCGCGTCAGCGTCGCCTCGATCTGCGCGGGGTCGGTGACGCCGCGGAACTGGGCGATGTCGGCGCCGGCGATGAAGCCGGAGCGCTTGGCGGAGCGGATCACCAGTCCGCGCGGGTGGTCGCGCTCAAGTTTTTCCAGCACCGCGTTGAGTTCGGTGAGCTCGCCTTCCGACAGGGTGTTGGCGCTGGAATCTTTTTTATCGAACAACAGCCAGGCGATGCCGTCTTCGTCGGTGTGCAGCCGCCAATTGGCCCAGGGGCTCGGCTCCGGCTCCTCACCGATCGCGAACGGGCCGAGCTCGAGGTCGCGCTTGCCGAGAATGGCGAGTGTCGGTTTTGGCGCGGGGGAGGTTTTCATGCGCTGCCCCTCACACCGCTTCGATCAGCATGGCACCGCCCTGGCCGCCGCCGATGCACTCGGTGGCGATGCCGCGCCTATAGCCGAGCCGTTTCATGGCATTGACCAGATGCAGCACGATGCGGTTGCCGCTGGCGCCGACCGGATGGCCGACGCCAATCGCGCCGCCGTCGACGTTGAGGCGGTCGCGCGCGATTTTTCCCGCGGCGCCCGGAAGGCCGAGCGCCTCGCGGCAGAATTCGGCGTCGTCCCAGGCGGCGAGGCAGCCGAGCACTTGCGCGGCAAACGCCTCGTTCAATTCCCACAGCTCGATGTCGCCGAGACCAAGCTGATGGCGTTTCAAGATCGCGGTCGCGCAATAGACCGGCCCGAGCCCCATGACCGACGGGTCGAGCGCCGACCATTCGCTGTCGACGATGACGGCCTTCGGGGTGAGCTTGTGCGCCTTCACCGCGTCTTCGGAGGCGAGAATAACCCACGACGCGCCGTCGGTGATTTGCGACGAGTTGCCGGGCGTGACCTTGCCCCACGGCCGCTCGAACGCGGGCTTCAGCTTGGCCAGCGTATCGGCCGAGCTGTCGGGCCGCACACCGTCATCGTGATCGAACAACGTGCCGTCGCGGGCGAAGGCTGGCTCGATCTCGCCTGAGAAATAGCCGTTCTTCTGCGCCGCAGCGAGGCGCAGCTGGCTTTCGGCGGCATATTCGTCGGCCTGCCGCCGCGAAATATGAAACAGATGCCCGACCAGTTCCGCGGTCTGGCCCATATTGAGCTCGGTGATCGGATCGGTGAGCCCGCGCTCGAGCCCGATCACCGGCGTGAAGAACGACGGACGCCAGCCGAGGAACGCCGCAAGTTTTGCGCCGATGCCGCGCGCGGCGAACAGTTTGGCGTACCAGTTGACCGCGCTGCGGCTGAACACCAGCGGCGCATGGCTCAGCGATTCCGCGCCGCCGGCCAGCACCAGATCCGACACGCCTTCGCGGATATAGCGATACGCGGTGTCGATCGACTGCATGCCGGAGCCGCAATTGATCTGCACGGTGAAAGCGGTCATCGCTTCGCCCATGCCGAGGCGGAGCGCGGCGACGCGGGCCGGATTCATCTCGTCGGCGATGACGTTGACACAACCGAGGATCACCTGGTCGAAGGCGTCCGGCTTGAACGGTTGGCGCAGCAACAGCGGCCGGCCGCATTGCACGGCGAGATCGACCGGCGTGAACGGCCCCGGCTTGCCGCGCGCCTTGATGAACGGCGTGCGGCTGCCGTCGACGATATAGACCGGGCGGTGCCCTACTCCGCCGCTTCCGACGTCGTTCCGGTCGGCGGCAGGGTCGGGACTTGCTCCGGCGGAGGCAACAGGTCCGGGGGTATTGGCGGCGGCATCGGTATCGCTTGAGATGGCTGATCTCCTTTATGAAAAGCGCCCCGGGACGTCAGTTCTTCCGGTGCAAAATCATTGACCGCGATCGCCGCGGCGACGGCCGCTGCGGTGGCTTTGAGTTTTTCCGCTTCGTCGGCGGTGATGGTGCGCTGCTTCACCGCCTGTTCGACGTCGCGCACCCGCGCCGCGTGCATACGATCGCGGATCGGCTGCACCGCGACCGTCATGGCAAAGGCGCGCTCAAGAAGCGCAACGCCGTTCTCGGTCTGCGTCGCGGCCGGATGGAACAGATCGACCGTAAGCCGGTCGCGCGCCGCGCTGGGCGTGGTGATGAGCTCGGCGCATGTGTCGGTGATGCGGTCTGATGGGCCGCGGCGGCGCGGGCCGAGCGGCTGGATCAGGAAGCGCAGCAGCCAGGCCACCGGCCGCACCGGAAAATTGGCGAGGAGTTCGTCGAACCGTGCCTCGATGGTCGCGAAGCTCGCCTCCATGCAGTATTGCAGCAGCGGAAAATCGTCCCGCTGGCGGCCTTCGTCGTTCCAGCGCTTGAGCGCCGCGCTGGAGAGATAAAGCTCCGAAAGAATGTCGCCGAACCGCGCCGAGATCATCTCCTTGCGCTTCAAGGCGCCGCCGAGCGTGAGCAGCGACAGATCGACGGCGAGCGCAAACGCCGCGGCATGGCGGCTGAGCTGCCGATAGAATTTTGTCGCCGCCCCGGCGTCGGCCGCCGGCGCCAGCAAGCCGCCGGTCCAGGCGCGGCTCCACGCGCGCATCGTATTGGCGAGGCTGTGGCCGACATGGGCCCAGAATGTCTTGTCGAAGGCATCAAGCCCGCGCTCGCGATCTGAGTCTTCGAGCGCCTGCATTTCCTTGAGCAGGTAAGGATGGCAGCGGATCGCGCCCTGGCCGAACTGGATCAGCGCGCGGGTGACGATATTGGCGCCTTCCACCGTGATGGCGATCGGCACGCCGCGATAAAGGCTGCCGAGATAGTTCAGCGGCCCTTCGATGATGGCCTTGCCGCCGTGCACGTCCATGGCGTCGTTCACCGTGACCCGCATGCGCTCGGTGGCTTGCGCCTTCATGATGGCGGTGACCACGGCCGGATGATGGCCGTCGTCGAGTGCCGCACACGTCATGCGCCGCGCGGCGTCGAGCAGATAAGCAGTGGCGGCGATGCGGCCGAGCCGCTCCTGGATCGCCTCGAATTTCGCGATCGGCACGTGGAACTGCTCGCGGATGCGCGCATAGGCGCCGGTGGCATGAGCGGAAAATGCCGCGCCCGCTGCCGACAACGATGGCAGCGAAATGCCACGGCCCGCCGCCAACGCGCTCATCAGCATTTTCCAGCCCTTGCCAACTTGGTCGACGCCGCCGATGACGTTGTCGATCGGGATGAAGACGTCGCGGCCCCAGTTCGGCCCGTTCTGGAAAACCTGCATGGCCGGCAGATGACGCCGGCCGATGCTGACGCCGGGAAGGTTCGTCGGCACCAAGGCGAGCGTGATGCCGATGTCGTCACGGCTCCCGATCAGGTGATCGGGATCGTGCAGCTTGAAGGCAAGACCCAGCACGGTCGCGATCGGCCCGAGCGTGATGTAGCGCTTGTGCCAATTGAGACGGATGCCGATGGTTTCGCGGCCCTCGAACGTGCCGCGGCAGACCACGCCGGAATCGATCATCGAAGCGGCGTCGGAGCCGGCTTCCGGGCTGGTCAGGCCGAAGCAGGGAATCTCCTCGCCGCGCGCCAGCCGCGGCAGCCAGTAATCCTGCTGCGCCTTGGTGCCGAATTGCAGCAGCAATTCACCCGGGCCGAGCGAATTCGGCACCATGGCGGTAACCGCAACGCAGATCGAGCATGACGACAATTTGCGGATCACTTCCGAATGGGCGTAGGCCGAGAAGCCGAGCCCGCCATACTGCTTCGGAATGATCATCGCGAAGAATTTGCGCGATTTCAGAAACTCCCAGACCTCCGGCGGCAGGTCGTGCCATTGCCAATTGATCTTCCAGTCGTCGATCATCCGGCAAAGCTCTTCGACGGGGCCCGCCAGGAACTGCTGTTCCTCCTCGGACAGCTTCGCCGGAGCGAAGGCCAAAAGCTTTCGCCAATCGGGATTGCCGGTGAACAGCTCGGCATCCCACCAAACGTCGCCCGCCTCGATGGCTTCGCGTTCGGTGTCGGACAGGCGCGGCAGCGCGTGCTGTGCCAAGCGAAAGATCGGCTTGGTGAGGTAATCCCGCCGGAACGATGATTGCGACATCGGCTTGCCCCGGGCTTTGCCGGCGACCGCTTATGGCGCCGCCGTATCGATGATTCGCTGCAAGACTATAGGTTCCGTGCCGCGAAATGTTACAATTTCGCGTGGGTGACGGCCCGTGCAGGGCTTGGACCGGACAAAGCCGGCTGAGAGGCCGAACGCCTTTGTCCGCAGATACCTTTGTCCGTAGGTAGGATTACGGCTCATGTTCGACAAGATCGAGGCCTATCTCACTGCCAAAATCCTCAAATATTTGGCGCAGCCGACCGGCCGCTATGCGCCGTTCTATGCGCCCGACCCCGACGTCGTCCGCAACGCGCTGCAGCCCGGCGACATTCTTCTGGTCGAGGGCAACAGCCGGCTTGCCGCCACCATCAAATACCTGACCCAGAGCACATGGTCGCACGCCGCGCTTTATGTCGGCGAGCGACCGGGCGACGTTTCGCGGCACGGCGAGCCGAATGTGCTGTTGGAGGCCGAAGCCGACACCGGCGTCGTCACCGTGCCGCTGTCGAAATATGTCCACTTCCACACCCGAATCTGCCGCCCCGTGGGCGTCGACGACGCCAACCGGCAAAAGGTCATCGACTACGCGCTCAAGCGCCTCGGCACCAAGTACGATTCGCAACGCATCGTCGACCTGGCGCGCTACCTGTTCCCCTACCCCCCGGTGCCGGTGTGGTTTCGCCGCCGCATGCTGTCGATCGGTTGCGGCGATCCGACGCGCGCGATCTGCTCGACGCTGATCGCGCAAGCTTTTGCCTCGATCCACTATCCGATCCTTCCCGAGCGCGCCGCGATCAACGGCAAGACCTATGGCATCGCGCCCTATGTGCAGAGCGAAATGGACCACATCCGCACCTACGGCCTCTACACGCCGCGCGATTTCGACGTGTCGCCGTTTTTCGCCATCGTCAAACCGACGCTTGCAGCCGGCTTCGACTATCGCACCGTGCAATGGGGACCGCCGGAGGTTTCGCCGGCGGATTTGCAGCACGCCGCGATCGTGCCCGCGCCGTGATGCGGCAATTCGCGGCTTGCGGCGAGCGGCAATGCGCCGTTTGCGTCTGCAAATAAGACACACGTTGGAACTGCGTCGGCTTTTCCACCGGCATTTTGAGCGCCACAGCTTTCCGCAATCGGCGTTTTGTGACAGCGTGACAGTGTGCCGGAAGTAACGTGAATCGAAATGCGCACCGTTGCATTGCTTACGCAAAAAGGCGGAGCGGGAAAGACCACGCTGGCGGCGTCGCTTGCCGTCGCCGCGGCAGGTGCGGGCGAAAGAGTAATTGCGCTCGACCTTGATCCGCAGGCCTCGCTGGTGCGGTGGGGCAAAAGGCGTGAAGCCGCGCACGCTCCCAACACCGTCATCACGGAGCCGTTCGAAGCTGAGCGGCTGCGGCGGCTCGGTGCCGTTATCGATGGACTTGCCGGCGCCGGCTTTACGTTTGCAGTCTTCGACACTCCGGGCGCCGACAGCGCGGCCGTCCGGCTCGTGGCGGAATCCGTCGACCTTTGCCTCCTGCCGGTGCGTCCGACGCGCCTGGATTTGGAGGCGACGGCGGCGACATTTCGTACCGCCTATCTGGCCAGACGCAACGCCGCATTCGTCCTCAATCAGTGCCCGCCGACCCATCGCAGCGCGCGGTCGAGCGAGGCCGCAACGGAATTGTCGCGACTCGGCGTTCTTGCCGAGCCGATGATTTCCGCGCGCATCGATTTCCAGGATGCGATGGCTGCCGGTCTCGGCGTCACCGAGCGCGCCGGCGCCGGCCGGGCGGCGCAGGAGATCGAGGCGCTGTGGAACTGGATTCGTCTTCAGCTCGAAAGCGCCAAGGGTAAGACCACCGTCAAGGCCCAACCGGGCCAACAGCCGGCCACCTTGAGCGAGCGCCTGGCGCGCGTTGGCCGTACGACACACGCGTCATAAAGCGTCCGCTCGCGAACGCCGGCATCCGCGGATGACGGGTGCGGATATTGACAGTCTGCAGCGTTCCCACAAGCAACCCGGCCGCCGCGAGCTTCAGGCCATCGCGCGCGCCATCAGCCGGCGCCGATCGGCTGCGGCCGGCCGTCGGGACCGACGCGCACGTAAGTGAACAACCCTTCCGTCACCTTGATCGGCGTCGTCCCGGTGCCGCGCAGCGCCCAGCTCTCGACCTTGACGGTGATCGAGGTGGTGCCGATCTTCTCGACGCTGCCGTAACAGGAGACTTGGTCGCCGACGCAGACCGGGCGGTGAAACGCCATGGCGGTGATGGCGACGGTGACCACGCGGCCGCCGACGCGGCGCACCGCAACCGATGCGCCGGCGAGATCCATCTGGCAGAGCAGCCAGCCGCCGAAAATGTCGCCGTGCGGATTGGTGTCGGCCGGCATGGCGATGGTGCGGATCGCCGGGTCGGTATCGGGCGGCACTTCAACGGCCGGCGCGGCGGTCGGATCGGGCATTGTTCAATCAACCTTGGGCTCTAGTCCGCCTTGATGGACGCGAATTTGACCACCTTGGCCCATTTGGCGATTTCGTCGGTGACAAATTTGCTGAATTGGGCCGTGGTCATCGGCGTCGACTCGACGCCCAATGCCACCAAGCGCGATTTGAACGTCGCATTGCCGCCGGCGGCGACGATCGCGGCCGCAAGCTTGGCGACGATGTCGGCGGGCGTGCCCGCGGGGGCGGTGATGCCGTACCAGCCGGCCGCCTCGTAACCCGGCACGAATTCGCCAATCGCCGGCACGTCCGGCAATGCATCCGATCGCGTCGCCGTGGTCACCGCAATGGCGCGCAGCCTGCCGTCGCGGATGAACTCGATCACCTGCGCCATCGGTGCGACCGCGAGCTGAATCTGGCCGCCGATCAGATCGGTGGTGTAATTGGTCTTGTATGGCACGTGCACGAGATCGACGCCGGTGAGCATCTTGAACAATTCGGCCGACACATGCGGCCCGGAGCCGACCCCTTGGGTGGCAAAATTGACCTTGCCCGGGTTGGCCTTGGCGTAAGCGATGAACTCGGGGACCGTCTTGGGTGGGAATCCCGGATTGGCGGCGAACACGAAGGGCGTGCGGCCGATGCCGGCGACCGGCACGAGATCGCGGCCGAAATCGAAATTGAGGTTGGTATAGAACGTGGCGTTGACCGCGTTGGTCGACACCGTCGTGAGCAAGGTGTAGCCGTCCGGCGCCGCGTGCGCGACGATTTCGGTGCCGATATTGCTCGACGCGCCGGGCCGGTTGTCGACGATGAATTGCTGGCCCATCGATTCCGACAGCGCTTGCGCGATGAGGCGTGCGATGATGTCGGGCCCGGCGCCCGCGGGATAGCCGGCGACGATGTGCACCGGCCGTGTCGGGTAATCGAGCGCCGCGGCGCTACGCGGCAGCGCCGCGACCGCGACAGCGCCCGCGGTGAGATGCAAAAATTCGCGGCGCGGCAGTTTTCTCATGCATTCCTCCCATCAAGCGGCGGCGGTTCGGCAAAATCAGTCCGCTTTCATACCGGTCGCAGTGATCACTTTCGCATATTTGGCGATTTCGTCGGTGACATATTTCCTGAACTCCTTGACCGGCATCGCGACCGTCTCGACGCCCTGACCGAGCAGCTTCGTCTTCAGTGCGGGATCGGTGACGGCGGCGCTGATCGCCGCGTTCAGCTTGTCGACGATCTCGTCCGGCGTGCCGGCCGGCGCGCACATGCCGTACCAGCCGGCCGCCGCATAGCCCGGCACGAATTCGGCGATGGCCGGAATATCCGGCGCGGCGGCCGAGCGGGTCGGCGTGGTGACGCCGAGTGCAATGAGCTTGCCGGCTCTGACGTCCTCGATGATCTGCACGATCGGCGCGAACGCGATCGGGATTTGTCCGCCGAGCAGATCGGTCATGTAGCTGCCCTTATACGGCACCTGCACCATGTCGGTTCCGGTCATCATCTTGAACAACTCGCAAGCGACATGCGGCCCGGTGCCGACGCCGGCCGACGCGATATTGATCTTGCCGGGATTGGCCTTGGCATAAGCGATCAGCTCGGGCACCGATTTCACCGGAAATTGCGGGTTGACCACGATGACAAAGGGGGTGCGGCCGATGGCGGCGACCGGCGTGAGGTCGCGCGCGAAATCGAAATTCAGATGCTGATAAAGCGTGGCGTTGATGGCATTGGCCGAGACGATGAGGAGGAGCGTATAGCCGTCGGGCGTTGCGTGGGCGACGACTTCGGTGCCGATATTGCTGGCGGCGCCCGGCCGATTGTCGACGATGAATTGCTGACCGAGCCGTTCCGACACCGATTGCGCCACCAGGCGCGCGATGATGTCGGGCGACAGACCTGGCGGAAAACCGACGACGATATGCGGCGGGCGCGTCGGATAATCGAGCGCCGACGCGCTGCGCGGCGCCAGCGTCAATGCAGCGGCGCCTGCGGCCAGTTGCAGAACTTTTCGGCGTTCCATGGGTTTCTCCCCTTTTTAATCCGCCTTGATGCCGGCGAATTTTATCACCTTGGCCCATTTCTCGGTCTCGGCGGCGATGAAGGCCCGATACTGCGCCGGCGACATCGATAACGGAACGCTGCCGAGGTCGGCAAGTTTTGCCTTGATCGCCGGGTCGGCGAGCGCGGCATTCACTTCGGTATTGAGCTTGTCGATGATGGCTGCCGGCGTGTTGGCCGGCGCGCCGATGCCGTCCACCGCGGACGCCTCGTAGCCCGGCAAAAATTCGCTCACGGTGGGCACATCCGACAGCGCCGGCGAGCGCGCCGTGCCGGTGACAGCCAGCGCGCGCAGCCTGTCGGCGCGGATATAGCCGAGCGACGACGCGATCGGGCTGAATGTGACCTGCACTTGCCCGGCCAACAGATCGTTGAGCACCAGAGCCGCGCCGCGATACGGTACGTGCACCAGGTCGACGCCGGCCATGAACTTGAACAGCTCGCCGGCGACGTGCTGGATGGTGCCGATGCCGCCCGAGCCGTAATTGATCCTACCGGGATTTTGTTTGGCGTAGGCGATGAATTCCGGCACCGTATTCACCGGCACCGTGGGATTCACCTCCATGACCAAAGGAAAACGGTCGATGGTACCGATCGGCGCGATGTCGCGGATGAAATTGAAGCCGAGATTATTGTAGATCGTCGCATTGGTGGTGTTCGCGGTCGTGGTCCACAAGAGCGTATAGCCGTCGGGCGCCGCGTGGACGACTTCTTGGGTGGCGATGTTGGTCGCAGCGCCCGGTTTGTTGTCGACCACGAACGGCTGGCCGAGCCGCTGCGACAGCCACTGACACAATACCCGCGCCACGATGTCGACGGCGCCGCCGGCGGCAAAGCCGTCAACGAGGCGCACCGGCCGCGCCGGATAATCGAACGCACGTGCAAAACGAGGCGACAACGGCGCAAGCGCCGCGCCTGTGGCCAGATGCAGGAATTTTCGCCGCGGAATTTTCATTCGGCTTTGATGTTGGCGAACCTGTTGACCTTGGCCCACTTGTCGGTCTCGTCGGCAATGAATTTGCCGAACGCGGCCGCTGTCATTGCCGTCGGCACGCCGCCGAGATCGGAGATCTTGGCCTTGAACGCGGCATCGGCGAGATCGGTGCCGACCGCCTTGTTGAGGCTTTCAACGATGTCCGGCGGCGTCGCTTTCGGCGCGCCGATGCCGTGCCAGCCGCTGGCGTCGTAGCCCGGCAGGAATTCGGCCACGGTCGGCACGTCCGGCAATACCGCAATCCGCGCCGTAGAGCCGACGGCGAGCGGCCGCAGCTGGCCGGACCTGACGTAGCCGATCGATGCCGGGATCGGCGAGAACATCACCTGCACTTGGCCGCCGATCAGGTCGGAATAGGGATTGCCCGTGTATGGCACATGCACGAGATCGACGCCGGCCATCATCTTGAACAGTTCGCCGGCGACATGCGGCCCCGAACCGACGCCGTTCGAAGCCATGTTGATCTTGCCCGGATTGGCTTTGGCATAGGCGATGAACTCGGGCAGCGTCTTAGGCGGCAGCGAGGGCGTCACTTCGAGCACATAGGGCACCAGATCGATCAGAGCGACCGGCGCGATATCGGTGGTGAAATTGAAGCTGAGGTGCTGGTAGAGCGTGGTGTTGACCGCATTGGCCGAGGTCGCGAGCAATAGCGTATAGCCGTCAGCCGGCGCGCGTGTGACGGCTTCCGCCGCAAGATTGGTGGCGGCGCCCGGCCGGTTCTCGACCACGACGGGCCGGCCGATTTGTTCGGATAATTTTTGCGCGATCAGACGGGCAATGATGTCGGACGCGCTGCCAGCGGAAAATCCGACGAGGAGATGCACCGGGCGCGTCGGATAAGCTTGCGCCAGCGCGAGCCGCGACGTGGCGGGGAGCGCCGCGGCGCCCGTTGCCAGCGACAGAAATGTCCGGCGCGACAGTGTCATGGTCATTCCGCCTTGATGTGGCCGGCGCGGATCACGTCCGCCCATTTTTCCGTTTCGTCGGCGACCAGCTTGGTAAACGCGGCCGGCGACAGCCGAAGCGGCGCGTCGCCGAAGTCGGCGATCCGCCGCGTGATCGCCGGATCGTCGAGGGCGCGACTGAGGGCTGCGCCGAGCGTATCGATGATCGCGGCGGGAGTGCCGCGCGGCGCGGCAAGTCCGACATAGATGCTGGCTTCGAAGCCCGGCAAAAATTCGGCCATGGCCGGAACGTCGGGCAGCACCG
>Ga0210405_10002709_pt1 | contig 18118 bp, 20 predicted proteins | sample IncBWH11MmetaG_FD_155492 | JGI IMG/M metagenome (GOLD analysis project Ga0210405, IMG submission 155492) | Forest soil microbial communities from Barre Woods Harvard Forest LTER site, Petersham, Massachusetts, United States - Inc-BW-H-11-M | ecosystem: Environmental > Terrestrial > Soil >... | reverse complement strand
GTTGCGGTACAGGCCGAAGGCTGCGCGCCAATCGTAAAAGCGTGGGAAGCGCAGCGCGCGACCTCGGAATTTTTCCAAAACGCCGCGACTCTAGCCTCGGGTCTTCGCGTCCCAGGACCGCTCGGCGACTTTCTCATTCTGCGGATGCTCAAGCAAACTAATGGTACGGCTCTGACGGTGACGGACGAAGAGATGCTGCAAGCAGGGAAGGAGCTAGCGTCGCTCGAAGGGATTTTCGCTGCACCGGAAGGCGCCGCCACCGTGAGCGCCACGCGAAAGCTCGCGGCTTCCGGCTGGATCAAGCCACACGAGAGCGTCGTGCTCTTCAACACCGGCACGGGTTACAAATACTCGGAAGCGTGGCAACGCGCCTTGCAGGCATAAGCTGCCCAAACTCTATGAAGACACACCGGATCTATTATGACGACGCATACGTGAAAGAGTTCGACGCGCGGGTCATGCATTGTGAGGTCCTTCCTCCCGATGTGAACTCCGGAATTACCGCGCAAGTCTGGGGGCTGGTTCTCGATCGCACCGCCTTCTATCCCACCTCCGGAGGACAACCAAACGATTTAGGCAGAATCGGGGACGCGAATGTGTTGGATGTCCGCGACGATGGAGACGAAATCATTCACTTCGTCGACCACCGCCCCGCAAGTCCGGACGTCCTCGGCTGCGTCAACTGGCCGCGCCGTTTCGACCATATGCAGCAGCACTCCGGACAGCACTTGCTCTCGGCCATGTTTCAAGAGCGATATGGGAGGACGACAGTCTCTTTCCATCTCGGCGCAGACTTCTGCACTATCGATCTGCGAGGCCCGGAACCTTCGGACGAAATACTGGAGGGAGCAGAACGCGCGGCGAACAAAATTATCTTTGAAGACCGGTCCCTAACCGTTCGTTATGGCACTGCTGAAGATCTGGCGGAACTCGGAGTGCGCAAAGAAGTCGACCGCCCTGGAATCTTGCGCGCTATCGAGATCGAGGGCGCTGACCTCCAACCCTGCGGCGGAACGCACGTCAAGAGCACCGGGCAGATCGGAACTCTCCTTGTGCGGCGCTGCACGAAGATGAGGCAAGACTGGCGCGTGGAATTCGTATGCGGCGGCCGAGCCGAACGGGCCGCCCGCCAGGATTTTTTGCGCCTTCGCGCGGCCGCGGACAAGATGAGTTGTGCACCGGAAGAACTAGTTGCCGCCGTGGAGCGTGTCATCTCGGAGCGCGACGCGAATTTTAAAAGAGTGCGTGCTCTTCTCCAACGCCTCGCGGAAGTCGAAGCGGCAGAGGCCGTACGCGAGGCTGCGCCGAGGTCCGATGGCCTGTGCGTGGTTCATCGTGTTTTTGAGGACGTCGAACCCGAATTCCTGGGACACTTTGCAACGCACGTAGCGAAAACAGAAAAGTCGATCGCGCTCCTGGCAAGGCTGGGTTGTGGACACGTCCTCTTCGCGCAGCATCCCACGGCAGCGAAAGACATGAACGCCCTTCTAAAAGAAGTTTTGGCAAAGGTGGGAGGCAAGGGCGGTGGCACGCGCGATTTCGCCCGTGGGCGACTCGACGACGCCACGCAGGCTGAGAAAGCCTTGGCACTCGCGCGCGAACTGTTGTCCAGCAGTCAGGCCGCTGACTAGGGCGAGCACGGCTCGAAGAAACAGCTAGAAGAGCCTCGTGCGAACGCGATCCGGGAGGCGCTGCAAATCGATCAGCGTAAGAAAATCAATGGTCTTGAATTCGCGGTCAATCGCGGGCGGACCGCAGAGTCGCGCGGAGATCTCCAGGTAGGCACGAAACAGGCGCGGTGTAGCCGGCACCGGCGTCGTTGCGTTACTGGTGCGGCATTGAAACTCAGGCTTGGGGTTCGTGCGCAGCGCCGGCTCTATCAAGTATTTTCCTCGCAGCTCCTCATAGAGGGCCATCCCCTCGTTCTCGTCCTGCGAGGTCACTGAACTACAGCCAAGCAAGTATCGCGCCCTGCAACTTAATGCGTATCTCACAACTCCTTTCCATAACATGTGCAGCACGGCAGTATTCCGATAGTCCGTGTGCACGCACGCTCTTCCGAGCTCAAGCACTTCCTCCCGAATCCCATCGAATGGCGCGAAATCGAAAAACTGCTCGCTGTAGTATCCGAGATTTCCTTTTGCACGGAAACCGCTCTGCATACGATACGTTCCCACTAATTTTCCTGAACTGGTATCGCGGACCATCAGATGGTCGCAAATGAAATCATATCGGTCGTGATCGAGCCCGATCCGTACGGAACTCGCGAGCCCCTCTCCCAGCTCGCAATTAAACACCAGATAACGCAGGCGCTGGCAATCGATCAGGTCTTGCAGGGTTTGTGCCATGCGGGCTCGAAACTGGTGCGTGGAGGCGAGCGGATTCTCGCAACCGTGCTCTAAGACTGCCGTCGGTGCCATGCGTGAAGTGTCGAACGAGGCAAATTACAGGAATGTTTCAGGAATGTGATTTGCGAGTTTCGGTGAGGTATCTGATGCGATACGAATTGCTTTGGTATACGAGAGGGGAATCTGAGCATACTTGCGGGCGGAGCATCAGCCGACTGGCGGATGCCTCGCCCGCTAAGTTTCAAGGACAGATTAAGGCTTGGGAGGCCTTGCCTGAGCCTGGTGCTGCGGCGGCGTCTGGCGTTGCTGTAACTGCTGTTGTTGCTGAGTGTGCTTTTGCGCCAGTTGCTGTGTTTGCTGTTGGTGTTGTTGTTCTACTTGTTGTCTTTTTGCGTCGTTAGCTTTCTGTTGAGTCAACTTCTGGTGGTCCTGGTCCTGCTTCTGTTGCAGTCTCTGGCGTTCTTGGTCCTGCTTCGCTTGCAGCTTTTGCTGCTGCTGCTGGTATTTCTGGTCCGTTTTCGCGTTCCCCGTGTTTGGCGGAGCGGGGCGTTCGCCAGCCGGAAGGTCATTGGGATGCACGGCAGGGTTGGGGCGAGCAGCGTTGTTCTCTGGACGCGCAGCCGATTCATGAACCGCTCCGCCCTCTCTGGCCGCTACGACTCCGCCACCTTTCAGTTCTCCGGGTCTGCCAGTCGCCGCGATTGGCGGCTTGCCGTGGTTTGCGGAAGCGCGCAGCTCCGAGTTTGAACGCGCGGCCTGAATATGTTCCGTTTGCGCGGCCACCGGTGGGATATGGCGCTCATGCGCAGCCGCTTCTTCTTGCGCTGTGGCACGAGCGTTGATGCCGCCATTGCCACCATTGAAGCTGACGCGGGTGACGGTGGTTTCGTTGACCCGTGTGTTGTAGACGTTATGAATCACGTTGACGTTCACGTTCAAGACCGCGCGGTTATAGAAAAAGTGCCCGTTGTCCCAGCGCCCGCCCTCAAAGCCGTGGCCGAAGTAACCGAAGCCATAGTTAATCCCGCCGTAGAAACCCACTTGGGGACCCCAATAGCCGTCATAGAAAACGTATCCGCCATCTGCCCAACCCCAATAGCCCGGGGTCCAGAGAAAACCGACTTCGGGAGCCAGGACCCAAGTTCCTGGTACCCAATAATAATCGTCATCACCGTAAGCCCAGTATCCGGGCGTCCAGAGATAACCGTCGCCGGGGCATATCGGTTGTTCGTAGACGGGAAGCTCTGGCGGAGCGATTGTTATAGCGACTCCGACACGAACCTGCGCCGAAGATGCCACGGACATGAGCAGCATTCCCAAGATCAACATCAAACAACGAATAGAAAGATTGATACGCATTGTGCTTCCTTCTGCCTGATCATCCATCGCTTACCCGGTGTTGCTCTTGAGCTGCGGGTTGCGCGGACTGCGAGGCGCGGTTTGTGGACGCGAACCGGAGAGCGCCCAGTTGCATGAACCGCATCCTAGCGGTCGCTCGAAGCGTCTCCCATCGGGTGATGGGAGTAGAAACTAAGGAGGGATGCCGTATTCGGCGAGGATCAGAGGGAGTGGCACGCGATGGGAGTTGGGCGCCTAGGTAGACAGATAGAGAAGTGCATGAGTTTCCTCGAGTGGGAAATACAGCATTTACCCGATAGCTTGGCAACGGCTGGAACATTACATTTCCCGATTCGATCATAGACAGCTCCGCGAGACGCCCAAGGGATTCTTGTATTTAGTGGTTCCGGCACCGAATGAGTGTGTTACTTTCAAACGGAAAGCTGGAAAGAGTTGCGGCATGAAGAGCGATGACCCAGCTGGGTCGCCCCAGTTAAACGGTTCAGGAGGGGTGCTCACAACCGCTGGGCAGGAGAATGAAATGAGCACCAGCGCTTTAAGCCCGGACCCCAGGAATTCGGCGATGCCACAACGAAGCGACGGTGCTCCTCAAGGCGAACACGTCGTTTATTTTTATCAAGGGAGTGATTCTCTGCTCGATTCTCTATGCGACTTTATCGGTTCTGCTCTCGGCGCCGGCAATTCGGCGATCGTCATCGCTACCAAAGTACATCTCGACGGATTGCAGCAACGGTTGAGGGCTTGCGGTTTGGACACGCAGAGGGCCAGCGGGCAGGGGAGATACGTGGCCCTCGACGCTTCTGGACTGCTATCGCAAATCATGGTGGATGGGATGCCGGACGCAGAGCGGTTCGCGGGGACCGTCGGTCGGGCAATAGGCCGAATCAGTGCCGCGATGAAAAGTCCGCGTCCCGAGATCGCCGCATTCGGAGAGATGGTTGCGTTGCTGTGGACGGAGGGCAAAATCGAAGCCGCCATCCGGCTCGAACAGCTTTGGAACGAACTGGCAAAAAAATACTCTTTCTCACTGCGGTGCGCATATCCAATGACGAGTTGTCACGGTGAAAAGAACATTCAGCCACTGGTCAGAATTTGTGCAGAACACTCGGCTGCCATGTTCCAGGATGGCGACACGTTTCTCAAAGGTAGCGAGGGTAAGATTGCGATGCGCCGCACGGAAGAACGATTCCGGCTATTGGTGGATGCCGTTCAGGACTACGCCATCTTCATGCTAGATGTGCAGGGCCACGTCAGCAGCTGGAATACGGGAGCCGAACGCATCAAAGGATACGCGGTTTCCGAGATCATCGGGAAGCACTTCTCCGTCTTTTATCCGGAGGAAGACCTGCAAGCCGGTAAACCGGAGCGAGAATTGGAGATCGCCGCCAAGGAAGGGCGGTTTGAAGATGAGGGATGGCGGTTGCGCAAAGATGGTTCTCGCTTCTGGGCCAATGTGATCATTTCGGCGATAAGAAACGAGAGCGGGGAGCTGATCGGATTCGGAAAAGTGACTCGTGATTTTACGGAGAGAATAAGCGCCAACGAGGTATTACGAAAAGAGATTGCGGAGAGAACGGAGGCGCAGCGAAAGTTGCACGATTCGGAAAAGTCGCTCCGCCAACTTTCCCTTCGGCTTTTGCAAACGCAAGACGAGGAACGCCGGCGCATCGGCAGAGATCTCCACGATAGCGTGGGCCAATACCTTGTCGGGTTGAAGATGAAGGTGGATTCGCTGAAGTCCTCGGCGGAACGAAGTCAACGAGGGGATAGCCGCGAGTTGACCGAGTGTTCCCAACTGATTGAAGAGGCTATCTCGGAAGTTCGTACAATCTCTTATCTGTTGTATCCCCCGATGCTTGAGGAACTGGGTTTGAAATCGGCGGTTCCCTGGTATTTGGAGGGATTCACAAAGCGGAGTGGAATCAAGACCACTCTGGAGGTTTCGCCAGAGTTTGACCGCATTCATGGGGACATGGAGTTGGCAATATTTCGCGTGCTTCAAGAGAGCCTGACGAACGTGCATCGACACTCGGGCAGTTCCACGGCGATTGTACGGCTGCTGACGAAAGAGCAGGCGGTCGTCCTGCAGGTCATTGACGAGGGGAAAGGAACGCAGTCTAAGAATCTGGAAGACCGAACGCAGGACTGGATGGGCACGTTTGGCGTTGGGCTGCGTGGCATGAATGAGCGCGTAAAACAACTGGGAGGAAGCCTGGAGCTAGCTTCCACTGCGGAAGGAACCACGGTCACTGCTACGCTCCCGCTGCCTGACTCCGCATTAGAAAATAGACAAGAAAAATAGCATGTCGAATGTTAGGCGCCTCGTTTGAGGCTGGCCAAATAACGTGTAGCATCTCATCTGGGACCTTCTCAAGTTCTAGTACGTGACTGACGAGCAAAAAATACATATTGAGTCAGAAAAAGTTCGCATTTCGATACACCTCAGCGCATCGCTCTCCTCGCCTTCCATCCATAACTGATTGATTTTGAAAACATTTAATTCCATTGTGCAAATGGCGCGTCGGTTGCCTTTATCTCCAGCAGTCAGAACAAAACTGATTCGGGGGGAAATCATGGGTGCGAAGTTCGACATCTTCAAAAAACTACCCGATGGTCACCCGCTCTGGGTGAAGGCTGTGGAAGGGCTGGAAGAGGCCAAGAAGCAATTGGCGCGTCTGGCGGCAAACTCGCCGGGCGAGTATTTCATCTATAGCGTTCGAAACGGCCGCGTGATTCACGCAATGATGGCTCCCGAGAGATAACTCCGGAGAGGACGCTTAGGAAAAGCAAAGCCCCAAGCTAATAAGCCAAAATTTGAATGGCGGCGTACACGCCTGCGCGGCTGTCCACGCCTGCTTCAGCCTAATCTGCGGATACAGAGCTCAGTTAGCCCACAAACTCCACTATCGATTCTCATCCGGCTTTCAAACACCAGCTGCGCGTTCGTCTCTCAGTTCGCGGGAGGGAGGAGAACAGGCGCCTGTGTTCGGTCAGGCACCTGCTCTCGGTGGGTGTGTCAGAGGTGTTTCTGGAAATCAGGGTAGCGAGGCCCGGCGCGCGCAACCATCGGGTTTTTCCTGTAAGAGGGCATCGCGATTCTTGTAGAAAGAGAATAGCTATTTCAAGAATGAGATTTGGATTGCGAGGACACGAGCCACGTTCGATAGAGGACAGTGAACAAGAAAAAACGCAATGACATCGTGCTAATCTTGCCCAGCGGTGAATTGTTGTTCTCTTTGGTGGGGCAGAGCGAGCGGATACTTGTTTTTGAGGAATTGAACCAACTTTTCTCTTACATAACATCGCAGATCGAAGGCCGCTGGGCCGTTACGGGCGCTCATCAAAGCTCGGATTTGGATGGTACGCTCCGTCGCATCGGTTACTTGCAGGGCCCAAGTCTTCTTGTCCCACAGTTCGGTCGATTCAAGAATGCGATGTAGTTCCTCGCGCAATTCCTGAATGGGAGCAGTGTAGTCCACGTAGATCATCGCGGTCGCGAGGAGGTCGGCCCTGGTGCGAGTCCAGTTCTGAAATGGTTTCTCAATGAAATAGCTCAGTGGCACGACCAGTCGGCGGAGGTCCCAAAGGCGCACGACAACGTAGGTGGTATTAATTTCCTCGATCCACCCCCACTCGCCTTCCAGAACCACAGCGTCCTCGATCCGGATGGGCTGTGTGAGGGCAACTTGAATACCAGCAATTAGATTAGAAAGCGTGGAGCGTGCTGCCATGCCGACAATCAGGCCCGCAAGGCCGGCGGAAGCGAGTAAGCTCACCCCGAGGTGACGGACCGCGGGAAACGTCATGAGCATGACGGACGCCGTTACGATGCTCACGCTCAGTGTGGCAATCCTTTGCAAAACTTGTGTCTGTGTGCGAATCCTGCGGGCGGTGAGATTATCCGGAGCATCCAAGGAATAGCGAGCGAAGATAAAGTTTCCTGCCAACTCCGTCAGAATTATGATTGCCCACCCGATCGAAGCAATCACGCCCAGGCCTAGAGCGTGTTGCAGCATGCTCTTCAAATCAGGAGGGAGGGGTGCAAGCGGCATGGCGAGAACAAGCGCCAGCAATGGAAAAATGAGACGCGTTGATTTCTTTACACGTTTGGCAAATAGGGATTCTGTAGCCTGGCCTTTGCGTCGGACGAGTCTTTCGGCCACAAAGAACAAAACAAAATGGACAACGAGCGCCAAGACAATGGCGCCCGCCAAGATCGCGCCTGAAATCAACCACGTGCGAGTGTCGCCCCACAGGAATTGCATTTGCTGGATACTCCTTGAAGAGGATTAAGCGGCCCTCTTCACTATGTGCACGCCTCATTCCTTTGTTGCCTTACCGGCCGGAACGGAGCAGTACCGTTGAAGCTAATTGCACCCGTTTCCTGAATCCAGAGGGCGGGTATCCATCGACTCAGCGGGAAGTCACGGCCCACCACATTGTCCCATTTTTAACGGTTTACTTTGGTTGGAAAGCTTCTGCGGATGAAAGGAACCGTTTTGTAGACAGCTTCTCGGGTTGGATGAATCCAAGGTGACACAGGGTACGGGGATTCTGCAAGAAGGTTGGAGATATAAGTCTCCTTATCCCTTACGATCGACTGATCTTTCCAGCGCCAGACCTTTTGAACTGGCAAACTGTGCCTGCCCGTCTCGCCGACGGCGAGTCGTCAGATTTCAAGTCCGCCAGCAACTTTAGATTCTTCCAAGAAGTAATAAAACGAGAAGAATTACGACGACAAGGCCCAAGCCCCCGCTCGGGTAGTATCCCCAGTCTCGGCTGTGCGGCCAGGTCGGCAGGCTGCCCAAACTCATCAAGAGCAGGATTACAAGAAGGATGATCAGCATTTTGGTTTGCCCTCCGTGGTCTATTCCAATTGAAGGCGTTGGTTCCAACAATCGAGGTAACCCTGTAGAGGTTGCATTGCGTTAGGGTATGCGGATCAAAATCGTGAAGAGGACACAGCCATGCTTTCGGGCCTGGCTGGCGAAATGGGTCGAGGAATTGTCTAGGGAGAGTAAAATACAGGGAAAACGGTATAGGGTTGCGGGCGCAAATGTAATATTCATGGGTTGTACATCATGAAAGGTCTACAGCAAGCTAAGCGTGCCAAGCGACCTGGATTGCATGTAAAGGCACCGAGCAGCTGAGAGGATGAATACGGTGAAAATTCTCGTTGCAGACGATCACGACATCATTCGCCGAGGCCTAAAACAGCTCCTCACTTCACGTCCTGGTTGGGAAGTGTGCGGAGAGGCCAAGACCGGAAGAGAAGCCGTTGCGCTTGTTGAACAGCTCAAACCCGACATCATAGTCATGGATATCAGCATGCCGGATCTGAATGGTCTCGAGGCGGCGCGCAGAATCCATAAGTTATTTCCGAAAATGGGAATTCTCATTTTGACGCTCCACTTTTCGGACCAACTTGTGCGCGACATCGTCGAGGCTGGCGCCCGGGCCTACATCATGAAGTCCGACGCCGATCGAGATTTGGTGAGCGCCGTCGAAGCTCTGGCGAATCATCGAACATTTTTCACGTCTCGCGCAGCCGAGATGCTCTTAAATGGGTTCGCTAATCAGAATTCTGTGCCCGATCCTGAAGCTCATTTGCGCAACAGACTCACATCCCGGGAGCGCGAAATTGTGCAGCTGCTCGCTGAGGGGAAGAGCAGCAAGGAAGTTGCAGTGGCTCTCGGGATAAGCGTGAAGACGGCGGAAACTCACCGTGCAAATATCATGAGGAAGCTCGAGATGCATTCCGTTAGCGAGGTTGTTCGTTATGCGGTAAAGAATCAAATCATCGAAGCGTGACGCTCCTCGCGGTCGCGCACCGCGAATTTTGTATGGATATGAGCAACACTTTGGACGCCCATGCCTTATCAAACGACTTTCGGTTCTCTGCTTAAGCCCATCAGTGACTCTCATCGAGGACTCGAGGAGACCGCAAGCCATGCCTAGGGTGCTCATCGTCGATGACCACGCCTTTATCCGCCGTGGTGTTCAAACAATTCTGCATGCATTCCCGGAGTGGGAGTTCTGCGGAGAAGCGGAAAACGGGAAAGATGCTATCCGCCTGGCCGACGAGCTAAAGCCGGAAGTCATCATCATGGATGTGTCCATGCCCGGACTGAACGGCATCGAGGCGACTCGGGCAATTCGAAAGACGCAGCCTGGCGTCAAGATAGTTTTGCTGACTCTTCACGAATCATCAGAATTGCTGCGGAGCGCGTTTCGCGCGGGCGCAAGAGGATACCTGCTGAAGACGGATGCGGAGCAAGAATTGGTGAGGGCCCTAACGGTGGTGATCGGAGAGGGCGCCTATATCAGCCCAAAGATGGATAGCGAAGTCGTGAAAAGTGTGATGGGTGAGTTGAGCGGAACCCGCTGATGGAGTGACGGCCGAGCCAATAAGATAGAAATCGCCATGTGTTGAATGGCCCCGTTCGCACGCTTGATCAGTTCGGCGCGGGATGGCCCTGCTGTATTAGTTCTGAAGCGCCATCGGCTCGGGCTTTGCAAGAGCCAAAAGGCGTTGCCGCAATTTCACGCGCGCTCGGAAGATTCTGGATTTGACGAGCTCTGGAGTGATTTCCATGGCCTTAGCCAATTCCCGGCTTGTCCAGCCTTCCCCTTTTTGCAGTATGAATGTGTATTTGAGCGTGGGATGTAATGCGTCGAGAGCCTTCGTGGCCAATTCCTTCGTCAGGTACTGGCGCTCGGGATCCGCACGCAAATCCCGCAGTTCCGCACGCGTCTCATTGCCCTCCGGTGCCCCGTCCTCGTCGGCGGAGGCTGCGACTGCTTCTGGCCGGCGTTTGCGCAACATCATCAGAGCTTCATTGATCGCAATACGGACCAACCAAGTCGAGAACTGTGAATTTCCTTCAAATTGCCGAATCTTGCCATACGCTTTGCAGAAGACGTTCTGCAAATTGTCCTCGGCATCCTCGCGGTTCTTCAAGATCTTGAAAGACATTCCGTACACGCGGTGGGAATGCCGCCGGACGAGCTCACCAAAAGCCGTGCGGCTTCCTTCGCGCGCGCTGGCGACAAGCGTTTCATCCGAATGTGCGATCTTGCTGTTCATCACGGCAGCCTCTCCTGTACGGTTGGCTCTTTCCAAACAGCCTTTGTCGCCATCAGGTATATGACGGTAGAGGAGCACGGACAATACAGTTCAAACTGTATAGAATTGAACAGAAGCGCGTATCCGGACGGATTCGCGCGAGGCGGCATCGCAGGAGAGGCGGGCAGTGGCACGCAAAAAGGGCGAGGCAACCATCGCCTCGCCCCTTTTCCCAATTTAGGTCGGGTTACATTTTTCGTTCAGGAGTCGCCTTCTGCAAGCGATGTACAAGCGCCCTTCCGGACTCAGGGGATTCATACTTCGGCTCAGTGATGATGAGCGCCGCCGTGGCATCGGGGCCGTACAGGCGATGGTTGGCATCATTGTCTGGACGGAGCGTCGAACCTTCCAAAGACACGCCGGCGAAAACGCCGCGCGCTCGCGAGTAGCTGAGCATTTCTGCGCGCATGTAAGCGTCTGTATCAGCTGACGCGGTGCGTCCTTTCGGTCCGGCTGCGACGGAAGCATCGCCGCCGAGCTTCACTTTGCTATGCAGCAGACTTTCCGCGCCTCGATTGTTCATCACGAGGATCACGAAATCGGTGGCCTCTGCTCCAATTTGAAGTCCCACGCTGCCGCCTTCCAGCGCGTACATTGCTGGGGCGCCCCATGGACCTCTGAAGTCTTTACCGGTACGGCAAACCATGGTCCCGCGGCCGTAGCTTCCTCCAACGACAAAGGCGGCCTTCAGAACGGATGGCAGGACTACCACGCAACGAGCCTTGTCGAGCAGGTCTTGAGGAATGTCATCAGGAATATCAAGGATCTCCTGCATGACGGTGCCGGCGTTCTGCAAGCGATTGTTTTCATCCTTTGCATTTTCGTCCGCAGCACTCCGTGCGAATGAGAAGGGCGCCAGCATGAGTGCGCCCGCAAAAATAGCCGCTATACGATTCATAATTGTATCCTCCATCCTTTTTTTCGAAGATTTGTACTACCTATCTGGGTCCTAGCTTCCACGCTGACCGGAAACGACAACAACGACCCCGCTAATCAGAGCCAAAGCGCCAAGAATCGGAGGAAGCGGAATGGTGTGATGCTCTTCCTTCGTTGCCTGGATGGGACCGATGTCTACGACCTTTTTTTGTGTTGTGTAGCTGAAGCCCTGATACGCCAGCGCGAAAAGGCCGATGACGACCAGTGCTATTCCCAGGATTGTTCGTCCGCTCATAGTTCCTCCGTACACTCGAGTCGAAATCTGTGCAGCCTGTTACGGCCGATAAAGAGAACCCGAAAGTCGTTCTCTCAAGTTCGGCGAAGGAGATGGCTCACCAGCGATACGAGAAATAGAACCAAGAAGACAAAGAAGATAATCTTCGCGATTCCCGCCGCAGCCAATGCAATTCCCGAAAAGCCGAGCACGGCGGCAATAAGCGCCACGATAAAAAACCCCAATGCCCAACGTAGCATCACGACCTCCTCATCTTTCCCAATCATATTTTCCTTGGCCCTGAACCGGGCGTCTTGCCCGAGTCCTTTTGTTAGGACCCGCCGCGATTCGCTTCTGTTGTAAGCCATCGGCGCGGATGTCTCCATACCGTGGAAGCCCTATTGGCCTCAAAGGAATCCTGTAGTCCGGGTGGAAATCGTCGGATTGCGCCTCTTTTTCGTCGCTTCTCGGTGTTTCTCTGTATGTACGCTTTTCCGCTCGCATGTTTCTCTTGATTTGCAGGGTTCGTCGCGCTTCTCAGCTGGTGCGAAGCCGAACCAGTAGGTGTTACGGAAAACACAAGACTAGGAGACTTCAATGAACTGGGATCAGCTGGAAGGAAAATGGAAACAGTATTCTGGCAAAGTAAAGGAAAAGTGGGGGAAGCTCACTGACGACGATCTCACGGTAATCCACGGCCGGCGAGAGCAACTAATTGGAAAGATTCAAGAACGCTACGGGGTCGTGAAGGAGGAAGCCGAGAAACAGGTGGATGAGTTTGCCCGCTCCTTCCGTAGTGAAGAATCGCCCCAAGAGAGACGTGAACGCGAAGACGAAGCGGAAGTCCGTTCAAACGCAAGAGAAAAGAAGCGCGGGGCTGGCCAGTCCTAATCGGAGGCAGTCTCACGATTCAATGCGAGGCGCGGGAGCTGGGCCTCCTCTGGATGACGTTTGGCTCCCACGTCTCGGTCGAATTCCCAGCTTTTTCTGAATCCCGTGTCTCTTTGGTTGGAAGCATTTTGCGACTCATGAATCGATTGCGCTACGCGGTGATCTGCATCGTGACTCTCTGCCTCGGTTGGCCCCTTCCATCCGAGGCCTACTCCGTCTTGACTCACGAGGCCATCATTGATGCAGCCTGGGATACAAACATCCGCCCTCTCCTCCTCGCGCGTTTTCCTAATGCCACACCGGACGATCTGCGCAAGGCCCATGCATACGCCTACGGCGGCGCCATCATCCAGGACATGGGCTACTATCCGCACGGCAACAAATTCTTCAGTGATCTCACGCACTATTTTCGCAGCGGCGATTTTATCGAAGCGCTCCTGCGCGATTCCCAGGACCTGAACGACTATGCCTTCGCGATTGGAGCCATGGCGCATTATGCGGCGGACAACAGCGGCCACCGCTTGGCGACAAACCTCGCCGTTCCGATGCTGTACCCGAAGCTCAAAAAAAAGTACGGGGACGTCGTGACGTATGAGGATGATCCGATCGCTCACGTGAAAACGGAATTTGGATTTGACGTCCTTGAGGTCGCCAAAGGCCGCTTTGCTCCCGACAGTTACCACGACTTTATCGGCTTTGAAGTTGCCGCGCCTCTCTTGGAGCGCGCCTTTCAGGAGACTTATGGCCTGGAACTCAAATCCGTCCTCAAGGATGAGCCTCGAGTGATCAACTCTTACAGGCGCGACGTCAGCTCGCTCATTCCGAAAGCGACAAGAATCGCTTGGAAACTGAAGCAGGATGACATCAAGAAGGACTTGCCCGGAATCACGCGCCAGAAATTTCTTTACAACATTTCACGCGCGAGTTACGAGAAAGAATGGGGAAGGGACTACAGTAGACCTGGATTTGGCGACGCCTTTCTCTCCTTCCTCTATCGTATTCTCCCGAAGATTGGCCCTCTGAGGATTCTCGAGTTTCGTACCCCAACCCCCCAAACGGAAAAGCTATTCGAGGAGAGTTTCAACGTAACACTGGATCGCTACAGCGGCTTCTTGGCGGACCTGGGCAAGGGGGAAGTAGCACTGCGCAACGACAATTTTGACGTCGGCGAAACGACTGCGCGTGGCCAGTATCGGCTGGAAGACAACGCTTGTGCGCAACTCCTCGACGAGCTTGCCAAAAAAGAATTCTCTGAAGCGTCTCCTGAATTGCGTGCCGATCTGTTACGTTTCTTTTCCTCTTCGGATATTCCCTCCTCGGACAGACTATCGGAGAAGGCTCGTGTCCGCTTGCAAAACGACGTTCAGGCGCTCGAAAACGCGGCGCTGGCACCGCCTGCTACGACAAGCGGAAATAGCCCAACGAGGCCGCGATGAGAGGCGTTCGCGCACGCTACGGATTTCATACAAATGCGGATACTCTCAGAGGCTTTTGCGAAGACCAGTTCGACGCCCTCCAATAAGCCCTTCTCGTATCGTAAGTATTGACAGTAGCGTCCACTCCTACCTTCTGTCAGAAATACCATGGCTAGGCTGTCCCGGGAGTTGTTCGCCGGATGGATTCGGAGCAGTGCGTGCGAATGGAGTTTGGTCCGATGTACCGCGGAACGTCTTCCCCCTGGGGAAATTCTCTGTACCGCCCACCCGGGCATAACTGGTGAGGAAATCAGCGCTTTGGCGGCGTCAGCAGGAGTAGCAGACGGGCCAGCAGCTAAATACAGGGACGAAATCGACATTTGGAGGGAATCATGATTAAGCGCTACTACCCGTGGATTCTTGGACTTGCGCTGTTTACTGTACTGATGTCTGCTATCCCGCTACTTCGTCCCAGCGACGCCAAAACGCCACCGCAGCAATACCCCATCATGGACGGTGTGGCCAACAAGATTATTGCGAAGTACCAACAGTCAACCTGCGAGCAGCTATGGATTCAGAAGTCCCAAAAAGCGCCGCCGAGCTTGGAAGAACAAAAACTCATCGCATTTCTTAGGACCGATCCGCAGATGCGCGCTGCCTTCATTAACAAAGTCGCACCGCCTATTGCCAACAAAATGTTCGATTGCGGGATGATTCCCTGATTTTTTCAGCAAGACCAACTTCGCTTGAGGTGATCGAGGAGGGCTCTGAATATTCTACACAACTTATTTGGAGCGCCACTTTTGCTATCTCTGGTGTTTTTTCACTATGCTGAGACTGCTCCCGCACAAAGCCCAACTCAGATATTGCAAAAGAAAGCGCGCAACAGATGGAACCTTGCTTACCGCTTTGACGGCCTTCCAGTCGGGGCAAGCGGCTACTATGTGAGCAAGAAGGAAGGCGACCCGCCCTGTCAAAACTAACACTAGCCCTACGCTAGCTTTTCGCCGAGCATAGCCCAGATGTGATTGTTTATCCTGCTCGGAGACGATTTTCGGAAGGCCACCGGACAGAGAAACGATCCCGTCTGCTAGTCGTTCAATTCTCTATCAGCGAAAGCCAATCCCCAGCCCGCGATGGCCAAGCTTGATGACCTTCCGAGCGTGGAAAGAAGAAGTGGGGAGTAGAAAATGATCAAGAACTTCACGAAACAGCTTTTGTCAGTGAGTCTATCCATCCTAGTGGTATTTGGCACTGCGCCATTGGACGCTCAGCAAGCGGGTGCGTCTGGATATTCCGGGCAAGGTGCACCGTTGACTGCGGCAGAGTTGCAAGCACTGGTGGCGCCCATCGCTCTTTATCCGGACGCCTTGGTCGCCCAAATCCTCTCAGCCGCTACATTCCCGGACCAAGTTGCTTATGCCGAGAACTGGATTCAGACGAATCCCGAACTCACCGGCTCGACTTTAATGATGGCGGTAAATGATCAAAGTTGGGATCCCAGTGTGAAGGCACTCTCACAGTTTCCCTCCGTGCTCGCCAACATGTCGAAGAATCTCAGTTGGACTTCGTCGCTGGGAGAAGCATATAGCACGCAAGCTGCCGATGTAATGACGGCCGTCCAGGCACTGCGCGCGAAAGCGTACGCCGCTGGTAACTTGGTTTCGGGTTCTCAACTATCCGTCGTGCAGCAGTCGCCGAATGTCATCGTGATTCAACCTGTGAATCCGCAGGTGGTATACGTTCCCGTCTACAACCCCGCGGTGGTGTACGGCTACCCCTATGTGGTACCCGCCTACGTCGCGCCTCCCCCTCCTCCCTCCGCTGCGGCGGCTGCGATCGTCGGCTTTGGAGTTGGTATCGCGGTCGGTGCGATGATGAGCAGTAGTTGTTGCGCCTGGGGATATAGCAGCTGGAATTGTGGCTGGCACGGCACCACTGCGGTGGTCTATCACGGCGGAGCATATTACGGTAACAGTGCCTGGCACGGTGGCTACTATGGTTCGAGCGCGAGTGCGTATGGACCTTACGGCAGTGCGCACGCAAGCAATGGCTACAACCCTTCCACGGGGACGTACGCACGTGGCGCCACAGTCTCAAACGGCTACGGCAGCGCAAGTGCCGGTCAAGCGTACAACCCAAGGACCGGGGCCTCTGCCTCGACTGTGCAAGGGTCCAATGCGTATGGCAGCTATGGGGCCTCGACTGCTTCGAAGAACGGCACCACTGTCGACAGCCAGCATCAAACGAACTCGAATGGAACCACCGCACAGATGCACTCTTCGAACGGCGCATCGGCTTATGGGGCGTCTGGGAAGTACGGCAACAGCGCCGCGGTTGGTCAGACCGCCAACGGCGACAAGTATGCCTCAGCAAACGGCAATACCTACAAGAACACCGGCAGTGGTTGGTCCAACACGAATGGAAGTTCTAACTCTAAGGGTTGGGGAGGCCAGGATAAGAGCAGCTCATCGGCCTTTAGTGGGAGCAGCGGCGGAGGCTGGGGGTCCAGGTCGGAAAGCGCTCGAGGATCGTACAGCAGGGGCGGCGGCGGTGGCTGGGGCGGGCGCAGGTAAACCAAGCGGTGCAGCTACGTACGAAGTCAGCTTTGTGAGCGGTATTGGCAAAATTTCTTTCAGTGAATGATTTGGAGGAACGGTATGTCGCGCGCAATTCGAAGAATAGGGACGACGACTCGGTATGCGCTTTTGGCGCTGATCATTCCTCTTGGTGCCTGCAGCAAGTCCGATAAACCTTCCTACAAGATGTTTGCTTCGCCGGATGACGCGGGCCAGGGGCTGCTGGATGCGGCAAAGTCGGGAGATCAAAACGCGATTCTGGCAATTTTTGGGCCGGGGTCGAAAGAGATCATCTCTTCTGGCAATGCCGCAGAGGACAAAGCCACGGTCGACAAATTTGTCGCCGCCTATGGAGTGATGCACCGCTGGCGCAAGATGCCTGATGAAGGACAAGTTCTGATAATCGGAGCAGACAATTTTCCCTTTCCAATCCCGCTCAAGAAAAATGCCGCTGGCGAGTGGTTTTTCGACACGGCTGCGGGAAAAGATGAGATTTTATCGCGTCGTATCGGCCGGAATGAACTGGCAGTCATCGATGTCTGTGGAGCGCTGGCCGACGCTGAGGCCGAGTATTTCTCGCAGCGCCTCGCTGACGGAAAGACGAACCAATACGCTCTGAAGTTCATCAGTGACACGGGCCAGAAGAACGGTTTGTACTGGGACTCGCCAGAAGGTCAGCCGAAGAGCCCGCTCGGTCCGCTGGTGGCCTTTGCAACCACCGAAGGATATAACGCAAAGGCGGACGCACACACGCCCTTCCATGGCTACTATTTCCATATGCTGACCGGGCAAGGCAGTCAGGCGCCGGGCGGCGCGAAGGACTACGTCGTTGATGGGAAAATGGTCCGTGGATTCGCTTTCGTCGCCTATCCGGCTGAATACGGCAACTCAGGGGTAATGACTTTCATCATCAGCCAGGATGGCATTCTGCTGCAGAAGGACCTGGGGAAGACCACAGCAGAAACAGCTGCCGCAATGACCAAGTTCGATCCCGATTCCAGTTGGACCGTGGCCAGATAGTGGAATGGCATGAGTTCCTCGTCCGCGCCAAAGAACTGTACCAATCCTGAGTGGTTCAAGATTCCTTGAGCGAGAGCATGTCAGAAAAACATGCGCGCAGTTAGAATGCCATTGCGAGCCTGTGCAAAGAATTTCCGCCTACCTGATCGCCGCGGGAGAAAGAATTCGACCCAGGATAAAGGAGAGTTCTAATGAATCGTAGTTCTGCAGTCGTGGGCGGAAATCAGTCT
>Ga0210405_10002708_pt1 | contig 18119 bp, 14 predicted proteins | sample IncBWH11MmetaG_FD_155492 | JGI IMG/M metagenome (GOLD analysis project Ga0210405, IMG submission 155492) | Forest soil microbial communities from Barre Woods Harvard Forest LTER site, Petersham, Massachusetts, United States - Inc-BW-H-11-M | ecosystem: Environmental > Terrestrial > Soil >... | reverse complement strand
AGGAGCGCCATGATCCAGAACCAGCGCTGGCGCACCCGCTCGATGAACTCGCGCCGGATGATCGCGAAGATCTTATGCACGGGCCACCTCCGGGTGGGCCGCGGCGGTCGCCGCTTCCGGTCCCACCAGATCGACGAAAATCTTGTTGAGGGACGGCTCGGCCAGCTCGAACTTCGCGAGCCGCGCTCCCGAGCTCACCAGCCCCTTGAGGATGTCCTGCGCATCGGCGCCCGCGGCCAGCTCGAGCTCCGCGTACTGGCCCGTGCTTTCCTTCTTGGTGACCAGCCGGGGATCCGCGAAGAGGCGCTCCGCGTCGCCGGACGCGCCGTCGAACGCGACGTGCACGTGACGGCCGCCGTGGGTCCGCTTCACCTCGGACAGGGGGCCGTCGACCAGCTTCCGGCCCCGGGCGATGATGCAGACGGCGTCACAGAGCTGCTCCGCCTGCTCCATGATGTGCGTCGAGAGAAGAATGGTCTTGCCCTTCTTGCGCAAATCGAGAACGGTGTCTTTCAGAACCTGCGCGTTGACGGGATCGAGACCGGAGAAGGGCTCGTCGAGGACCAGGAGATCGGGCTCGTGGAGCAACGTCGAGATGACTTGCACCTTCTGCTGCATGCCCTTGGACAGCTCGTTGACCCTCCGCATCCGCCAATCCGCGAGCCCCAGCCGGTCGAGCCACTGCAGTGCCAGCGTGCGCGCCTTGGCCCGATCGACGCCTTTCATCTGCGCCAGGAAGATCAGGACGTCGAGCACCCGCATCTTGGGATAGAGTCCTCGCTCCTCCGGCAGATAGCCGATCCGCGCGGACTGGTCGCGGCCGGTCTTGCCGTCCTCACCGAAGAGCCGGATGGTGCCCTCGTCCGGAACATGGATGTGCATCAGCATCCGGATGGTGGTGCTCTTCCCCGCGCCGTTCGGTCCCAGAAGTCCGAAGATGGTCCCCGGTGGCACTTGCAGAGAGAGGGCGTCGACGGCCAGGTGACCGGCGAAGCGTTTGGTGACGCGGTCCAGCTCGACGGCGGGTGCGGGCATGGATCCCGATGGTGAGAGGAGAAGGTTGCTGTGAGCTGTCAGCTGTCAGCAGGCGTACGAATCCTACAGCGTGAGGTTTCCGGCAGCTACTCGGTGCTTATGGGGTTCCGGTCAGCCTGGAGGGCGGCGTGAAGCGTATGCCAGGCCAGGTTCGCGCACTTCACGCGGGCAGGGAATTGCTTGACGCCGGAGAACGCGGCCAGCTTCCCCAGCACGGCCGGGTCCGCGGGGGCGTCGGCACCGCCGGCCACCATGTCGTGGAACGCGCGGAAGAGCCGTTCCGCTTCGCCCGCGCTCTTCCCCAACACCGCCGACGTCATCAGGGACGCCGAGGCCTGGGAAATGGCGCAGCCGGAGCCCTGGAATCCCACCTCCCGGATCACGTCACCGTCCACCGTGAGCTGCAGGGTGATCTGGTCGCCGCAAAGCGGGTTGTCTCCCTGCGCCTGGTGAGTGGGGTGATCGAGCGTCTTGAAGTTCCGGGGGCTGCGATTGTGCTCGACGATGGTCTGCTGGTACAGCTCCGTGAGATCGGCCATCAGCCGAACACCCGCCGCACGCCCTGGAGTGCTTCGACCAGTGCGTCCACTTCGTCGCGCGTATTGTAGAAAGCGAAGGACGCCCGCGCCGTGGCCGGAACACCGAAGAACTCCATCACCGGCTGAGTGCAGTGATGTCCGGTCCGGATGGCGACCCCCGATTGATCGACGATGGTCCCCACATCGTGCGCGTGAATGCCCGCCAGGACGAACGAGATCACGCTCGCCTTCTGGGCCGCCGTTCCGACGATGGTGAGTCCCGGCACGGTCGCCAGGCGCTTGGTGCCGTACTCGAGCAGGTCCTGTTCGTGGAGCGCGGCAGCGTTCCGATCGAGACTTCCCAGATAATCGACGGCCGCGCCGAGCCCGACGACCCCGGCGATGTCGGGAGTCCCGGCTTCGAACTTGGCCGGGATTGGCGCATAGGTCGTCTTGGCGAAGGTCACCGACCTGATCATGTCCCCGCCGCCCTGGTAGGGAGGCATGTCCTCCAGATGCGCGGCCTTGCCATAAAGGACCCCTATCCCCGTGGGACCAAACATCTTATGGCCTGACACGGTATAGAAGTCACAGTCCAGATCCTGCACGTCTACCACCAGGTGCGGCGCCCCTTGAGCGCCGTCCACCAGGACCGGCACGCCGCGGGCGTGGGCCCGCGCCGTCATGTCCTTGATGGGATTGATGGTGCCGAGGGAGTTGGAGATGTGGGCGACGGCGACGAGGCGGGCCCGGGGCGTCAGCAGCTTCTCGTACTCGTCGAGCCGCAGCTCTCCCGCTTGGTTCATCGGAATGACTTTGATCGTGGCGCCCACCTGCTCGGCCAGGATCTGCCAGGGGACGATGTTCGAGTGGTGCTCCATCGCGGAGACGAGGATCTCGTCACCGCTCCTGACCTTGAGCCGGCCAAAGCTAGACGCCACGAGATTAATTGCCTCGGTGGTGCCGCGCACATAGATGATCTCGCGGTCTTCACGCGCGTTGAGGAAGCGGGCGAGCTTGGTCCGGGCTCCCTCGTACGTCGCGGTCGCGGACTCGCTCAGCGCGTACACGCCTCGATGGACGTTTGCGTTGCCGGTCTCGTAGTAGTGACTCACCGCGTCGATGACGGCATGGGGCTTCTGGCTGGTGGCCCCGTTGTCGAGATACACCAGGGGCTTGCCGTGCACGAGCGTGGCGAGAATCGGGAAGTCGCGCCGCACCCGCGCCACATCCCACGCGGGGGCGGAGCGGGCGGCAGCAGCCCGGGTGGCGCTCATGCGGCCGCCCGGGTCTCCACGCCCAGCCGGGCGCGGATGGCCCGGTCGAGGTCGTCGCGTACGGGCACGTTGGCGATGCGCGTCAGCACGTCCGCCGCGAAGCCGTAGGTAAGCAGGCTCTTGGCCGCCTGGGGCGACAGCCCCCGACTCCGCAGGTAAAAGAGCGCGGTGGCGTCCAGCGGGCCGAGCGTGGCGCCATGCGTGCACTTCACGTCGTCGGCGTAGATCTCGAGCTGCGGCTGGCTGTCCGCGCGTGCGTCGCCCGACAGGAGCAGATTGTTGTTGGTCTGCTTGGAGTCGGTCCGCTGCGCGCCCGGCCGCACGATGATGCGCCCGTTGAAGACCCCGCGGGCGTGCTGGTCGAACACTCCGTTGAAGAGCTCGTGGCTCTCGCCGTGCGGCTGCGCGTGGTCGATGGTGGTGTGATAGTCGACGTGCTGCCGGCCACTCAGCACCGACAGGCCATTCAGCACCAGCGACGCGCCGGTCCCCGCCAGGACCGCCCCGAGATCGTGCCGCGACAACCCGGCGCCGAGGGCGATCGACGTGGATCGGAGCACGCTGTCCCGGCCCTGGTGCGATTGCGTCGTGGCGATGTGGCTGGCGGCGGCGCCTTCCCGCTGCACGCGGACATAGTCGAGTTCCGCCCCATTCCCGAGAACGATTTCGGTCACGCTGTTCGAGAACGTGGCCTCCGCCCCGCCGTCCTCGTGCGACTCGATGACGGTCGCGCGCGCCTGGTCTCCCAGTACGATCAGAAGCCGGGGCGTGGTCATTACGGCGCCCGTGCCTTCGAATCGATGCGAGAGACGGATGGGAGTCGCAACTTCAGTCCGCGCCGGCACCGACACCACCTGGACGTCCTCGAGGAACGCGGTGGCGAGCGCCGTAAACGGATTGGCCGACACGTCGGCGTAGCGCCCCAGGTGTGCCTGAGCGACTCCCTCGGCCTGCGCGAGATCTCCCACCAGGACGTGCGGCGGAGTCGACGCGTGAGCGGTCCAGCGGGATACGCCATGGGCGAACGACGTCTCGGCGATGGGCCGGACATCGGTGAAGCGCCACGCTTCCAGCCGGGTGGTGGGGAAGCCGACCTCGGCGAAGCGCGCGGCGCCCTTCTCCCGGAGCTCGGTGAGCCAGCGGGGAGCCACGCTCACACGGCCACCGCTTCGGGCTTGATCCAGTCGTAGCCCTTCGCTTCGAGCTCCAGCGCCAGCTCTTTCCCGCCCGACTTGACGATCCGGCCGCCGGCCAGGACGTGCACCCGATCGGGCACGATGTAGTTGAGCAGCCGCTGGTAGTGGGTCACCACTACGGTCGCGCGGTCGGGACGGCGCAGAGCGTTCACAGCCTCGGCCACGGTCTTCAGGGCGTCGATGTCCAGCCCCGAGTCCGTCTCGTCGAGGATCGCGAGCGTGGGCTCGAGAATCGCCATCTGGAGGATTTCGTTCCGCTTCTTTTCGCCGCCCGAGAACCCGTCGTTCACCGCGCGATTCAGGAACGAGTCGTCCCAGCCGATCTGCTTCAGTTTGGTCTCGAGCACCTGCAGGAAGTCGAGCGGATCGAGCTCTTCCTGGCCGCGGTGCTTGCGGATCGCGTTGAGGGCCGAGCGCAGGAAGTAGGAGTTGGTGATCCCGCGGATGGCCACCGGATACTGGAAGGCCAGGAACACGCCCTCCCGGGCCCGGTCCTCGGGACTCATCTCCAGCAGGTCCTTCCCCCGGTAGCTCACCGTGCCGCCCGTGACCGTGTAGGCGGGATGCCCGGCCAGGACCGCGGCGAGCGTGCTCTTGCCCGAGCCGTTCGGTCCCATGATGGCGTGGACTTCGCCGGCGCGGACCGAGAGATCGAGCCCCTTGAGGATTTCGTTCTTGGCGTCGGTGGTGACGGTGGCCTTGAGGCCCTTGATCTCGAGCATCGGCGTCGCGCTCACCCGACGCTCCCTTCCAGGGAGATGCCAAGGAGGTTCTGGGCTTCGACGGCGAACTCCATCGGCAGCTCCTTGAACACTTCCTTACAGAATCCGTTGACGATGAGCGACACGGCGTCTTCCGCCGACAGGCCGCGCTGCTTGCAGTAGAAGATCTGGTCTTCGCCGATCTTCGAGGTCGAGGCCTCGTGCTCCATGATGGCCGACGAGTTGCGCACGTCGATGTAGGGGAAGGTGTGCGCACCGCACTGATCGCCGATGAGCATCGAATCACACTGCGAATAATTCCGCGCGTCCTCGGCCCCCTTCAGGATCTTCACAAGACCCCGGTAGGTGTTCTGGCCGTGCCCCGCGGAAATGCCCTTCGAGATGATGGTCGAGCGCGTGTTCTTGCCCATGTGGATCATCTTGGTGCCGGTGTCCGCCTGCTGGCGGTTGTTGGTCACGGCCACCGAGTAGAACTCGCCGATCGAGTTGTCGCCCTGCAGAATGCAGCCCGGGTACTTCCAGGTGATGGCGGAGCCGGTCTCCACCTGGGTCCACGAGATCTTGGAGTTGCGACCGCGGCAGGCGCCCCGCTTGGTGACGAAGTTGTAGATCCCGCCTTTGCCGTTCTCGTCGCCGGGATACCAGTTCTGGATGGTCGAGTACTTGATGGTGGCGTCGTCGAGCGCGATCAGCTCGACCACGGCGGCGTGCAGCTGGTTCTCGTCGCGGACCGGCGCCGAGCAGCCTTCGAGGTAGGAGACGTAGCTCCCTTCGTCGGCGATGATCAGCGTCCGCTCGAACTGTCCCGTGGAGGACGCGTTGATACGGAAGTAGGTCGAGAGCTCGAGGGGCGAGCGCACACCCTTCGGGATGTAGCAGAAGGACCCGTCCGAAAAGACCGCCGAGTTGAGCGCGGAGAAGTAGTTGTCGCTTGCCGGGACCACGGTGCCGAGCCACTTCTCGACGAGGGCGGGATGTTCGCGCACCGCCTCGGAGAACGCGCAGAAAATGATCCCGTACTTCGCCAGCTCGGCCCGGAAGGTCGTGGCGACCGACACCGAATCGAACACCGCGTCCACCGCGACGCCCGAGAGCCGCTTCTGCTCGGCCAGGGGAATGCCCAGCTTGTCGAAAGTCTCGAGCAGCTTCGGATCGACTTGGTCGAGCGAGTCGAGCTTTATCTGCTGCTTGGGCGCCGAGTAGTACCGGATCGCCTGGTAGTCGATGGGGGGGTGGTGAATGTTGGCCCACGTCGGCTCCGTCAGCGTGAGCCAGTGCCGGTAGGCCTTCAGCCGCCACTCAAGAAGGAACGCCGGCTCGCCCTTTTTCTGGGAAATGAGCCGGACGATGTCTTCGTTCAGTCCAAGGGGAACGTCTTCCGATTCGATGTCGGTGACGAATCCGTACTTGTATGGCTGCAGTACCTGGGCTTCGATTGACGTCATAAGTTATTCCGGAGCCTTGGGTTACGTTTCCTGTACTGGTTAATCCTACTAGGAATGTCGGGATTGAGCAAGGAGAGGGAAATTCAGTAAGCGTCGCGGTTTATCTCCCGCACGAGTCGCTCATAGTCCTCCCGGGTGTTCAAGTCGTCGATCACCGCCGGATCGTCCACCGGCACCTCCTGGACCTCGCTCGAATGCGCGTGCAGGACTGCTCGGGCCCCGTCCCTGGTGGCCTCCGGGCTCGCCGACAGCTCGGCAAAGGACGACGCCCCCCACACGATGGGGTGACCCCGCCGGGTGCCGAACCGGGGGACCACCGCGAAAGACGCCTTTCTCCGGAACGTTTCGAGCAGCCGGTCGACCGTATCCACGCGGACGTGGGGCAGATCCACCGGCCACACCAGCACGCCTGTGGGCGCGAGGGCGTGAAGTGACGCGAGCCCGACCCGGAGTGACGCGATGGGGCCGCCGTCCACATCGCGATTCTCCACGAATGCGCAGTCGTGCCGCGAGAGAGCTGCCCTGATCTCGTTCGATTCGGCGTCGGGGCCGACCACGACGACGCGGGTTTTCAGGTCGAGCGCCTCGAGCGCCTCGAGAATCCTGAGGACGAACGGCTCCCCCCGGAAATCCAGCAGGGCCTTGGGAGACCCCATCCGGGAAGACCTTCCCGCCGCCAGGACGATACCCGCCAGGGACATGGACTTACGTTACTCCGTATTGCACTGGCCCGCCAAATCGCCACATTAGGCGCCCCCATGGCTGTTCGACGGATCCGCCTCCTTGGCGACCCCGCCCTTCGGGCTCGCTGTCAGATGGTTGAAAAGCCATCCTCGGCAGGGGTGCGTCTAGTCGCCGACGACCTGCGGGATACGCTGGCCGACGCCCGGAAGCGGTTCAAGATGGGGCGCGCCCTGGCCGCGCCGCAGATCGGCGCGCCGATCCGGCTGGTCTTCGTACAGGTCGGGAAAGAACGCTGGAACATGGTGAATCCGGAAATCACCGACGTGGGTCCCGCCGACTTTCAGGTCTGGGACGACTGCTTTTCCTTTCCTGAGCTCTATGTCCGGGTCACGCGGGCGCATCAAGTGACGCTCGCGTACCAGGATCTCCAGGGGAAGGCGCATACTTTGTCCCTGGAAGGACCGATGGCGGAGCTGGTGCAGCACGAGATCGACCACCTGGACGGAATCCTGGCGGTGGACCGGGCCTCCGGACTCGACCCCTTCGCTTTTCGGACGGAGTGGGAAAAAATTCATTCGCCCGCGGACCGCTATGGGCCGCCTACCCCACGAGAGATGCTCTGATGATGAATCCGCTTCACGTCGCCCTTCTGCTTCTGCTGCAACAGCCACAGTCCAATCCCTCGCTCCCCGTCGCCATTCGACCCTGGCTCCTCACGACACCAGTCTCCACCGACACCGGAGCCACCAGGCTCACGCGCGATTACCTGGGTGGAGAGGCGACCGCCTTTCCCGACTCGTCGGAGAAATGGCGCCCGGTCACCATCCCGGCGAGCGGGATCGACGATCTCGGGAAGGAATTCGGCGGAGCGAAGGACCGCACCGTCGTCTACGCCTTCACGTACGTCTACGCGCCGAAAGACGAGAGCCGGACCCTCGTGCTCGCGAGCGACGACGACATCCTGGCGTGGCTCAACGGCCAGCGGGTGCACTATCACGACGTCCCGCGCGGGGTCGATCACGACCGGGACACCGTCGAGGTGAGGCTCGCGAAGGGGTGGAACACACTCCTGCTCAAGGTCGTCAACCGCGGCGGGGACTTCGGCTTCGGTGCGTGGATGGTAGGGGATTCGATCCACGCCACGAATCGCCGGCCCCCGGACGCGCAACCTGGGAATCTCCCGGCGTCGACGGTCGCCGCCGGACCGCTCCGGGTATCGGGGCCGGTCCTGTGGTCGCGCGATACGCTCTGGGCGACCGGGTCCACGAGTCTCACGACCTGGGGGAAGAACCCCCCCTCCGGAGCCGTCGTCTCACTGACCACCGGGGACACGCGATTCAGTCGTGATTCCGTCGATTCCCTGGTGCCGGGGACCCCGAAGGTGCTCCGCCGTCCATTCGATGTGGCCACCCTGAGTCGCGTGGCGCTGGATTCGTCGGCCGCACTGTCGACCCGAATGGGCAACGCCGCCGACGTCCGAGTGGCGCCCCTCGATCCCGCCGCCGTGCTCGATCTTCTCGACTCGCGCATCCAGTTCGCGAGCTGGAGCGATCACGGGACGACCCTCGAAACGACGGTCACGGTCCCGGCCCCGCTGGGAGGGCTGTCGGTCGATCTCCTGGCGGCGGAGTTCGGTCCCACCGCCCGCTACTCCGTCAACGGTCAGTCCCGAACCCTGGGCGCCGACGGGACGGTCCCCCTGTGCGCTCAATGCTCCGCCGGCGACTCCCTCCACATCACCGTCGGTCGCGACTCGACGCGGCCCTGGTGGGACCATCCGCGCGCCCGGGTCCGCGACCGGTCCTACTCCGATCTGGCTCTCGACCTCACGCTGCTCCCGTCGCTCGGTGACTCGTCCGGCTCCGTGCCCTGGCCCGATGCCCACGCGTGGCTGGCGGCGATGCTGTCTCCCGACAAGGCCGCGTATCGGGCCCTCGAGCAGCAGGGGTCACGCAGCCTCGCCGCCGACTCGGCGCGCTTTGCGCGCGACACGATTCACCTGGTGGGCAATTCGCACATCGACGCCGCCTGGCTCTGGCGCTACACCGAGACGATGGGCGTGGCCGAAGCGACGTGGCGTACGGGACTCAAGCTCGAGCAGAAGTTCCCGTCGATGACTTTCGCCGCGAGCGCCGCGCAGTACTACGACTGGCTGGCGAACCGGGCGCCGGGGCTGCTCGACTCGATCCGCGCCGCGGAGCATGCCGGCCGGTGGGAAGCGGTGGGCGGGTGGTGGCTCGAGGCGGACCAGAATATGCCGGGTGGGGAATCGCTGGTCCGGCAAGGGTTGTACGGACAGCGGTACTTCGAGAAGCTGTTCGGCCGGCGCTCCAAGGTAGCCTGGACTCCCGACTCCTTCGGCTATCCGTGGCAGATGCCGCAGATCTGGCACGGCCTGGGAATGGATTTCTTCGTCACCCAGAAGATCCGGTGGAACGATTCGACCACGTTTCCCTATGACGCGTTCGTCTGGAAGGGGCGGGATGGGACGAAGATCTTCGCGTACAACCCGTGGGGCTACGATCACGATCTGGATGGAGCGACGCTGGTGCAGCAGATGCGTCAGGACAACGCGCGCACCGACACGGCCCACCACATGCTGGTGCTCTACGGCGTCGGGGACCATGGCGGTGGCCCCACCGCCGAGATGCTCGACCGCCGCGGGGACCTGGGCCGGCTTCCGGCGTTCCCGGTTCTGAAGGACGACCGTCCGACGTCCGCGCTCACGAGCATTCGCGGCGCCCGGCCCTTCAACCGGTGGCCGGTGTGGGACGACGAGCTGTACCTCGAGTACCACCGCGCCACCTATACCACGCAGAGTTGGATGAAGCGCCGGAACCGCGAGAGCGAGACACTCCTCTCCACCGCGGAATTCCTGGCGACCATCGATCCCGCGCCCTATCCCAAAGATTCCATCGAGCACGCCTGGCGGCAGACCCTGTTCAACCAGTTTCACGATTTGCTGCCCGGCTCGGGGATACATCCGATCTACGTGGACGCGATGGCGACCTACGACAGCGTCGCGGCCGCCGGCACCGCCATCCGCGATCGCTCGGCGCGTGACCTGTCCGCCCGGCTCGACACCCGCGGTCGGGGCGTGCCCGTCACGGTGTTCAACCCGTCTTCGTGGAGCCGGACCGGGTATGTCGACGTGGGCCTGACCGATGCCCTTCGCGGCCTCACCGGTCCCCTTATCGCCACCGATGAGCGAGGCAAGGCTCGGCCCGCCGTGGTCCGCGGCGACACCCTGCATTTCCTTGCGAGCGCCGTGCCTTCACTGGGCGCCGCCGTGTTCTGGATCCGTCCCGGGCGCGCGCCGGAAGACCGCTCCTTTGCGGGGTCGCGCACCCACCTCGAGAACGAGTTCATCTCGGTTGATGTGGACCCGGCCACCGGGCAGATCACCCGGTTGTACGACAAGAAGGCCCGCCACACCGCGGTGGCGGAGGGCGAGAGGGCGAATGTGCTGCAACTGCTGGTGGACGAGCCCGCGCAGTGGGACGCCTGGAACACCGGGTTCACGGGCAAACAGTGGACCATCGATTCCGTGAAATCGTTGCGCGCCGGCGGCGACGCCGTGGAGCGCTGGATCGAAGTCGAGAAGCCCTGGAACGGGACCCATATCACCCAGCGCGTCATCCTCCGCCGCGGCGAGCCCTTCGTCGAAATCGACAACCGGGTGGACTGGCACGAGCGGCACAAGTTCCTGAAGGTGGCGTTCAACTGGAACGTCACGGCGGACAGCGCGACGTACGAGATCGGCTACGGCGCCATCGGCCAGCCGACCAATCCTGCGACTCAGGCCGAGCGCGCCAAGTACGAGCACCCCGGCCACCGCTGGGGCGATCTCTCGGACTCCTCGTTCGGCGTGAGCGTGTTAAACGACTCGAAGTACGGGTGGGACACGCGCGGGCATACGCAGCGCCTGTCGCTGCTGCGCTCACCCCTGTGGCCCGACTCGCTGGCAGACCGGGGGACCCAGCATTTCCGGTACGCCATCTATCCGCATGGCGGCGATTGGCGGAAAGGGCTCACGGAGCGTGCGGGCCAGGCGTTCAACATTCCGATGATCGCCGTGGCGACCACGACACACGCCGGTGCGGCGGGCCGCTCCTGGTCGGTCGCCGGTTCGTCGGAGCCCGACGTCTACATCACGTCGGTGAAGCGCGCCGAGGACGCCCCGGGCCTGGTCCTGCGCGTGGTGGAGTGGCACGGGCAGGCCACGACGACGAAGATCTCGTTCGGTCGCGCGGTGAGACGGGTGCGCCGGGCCAACCTGCTCGAGGACCCGGGGGCGGCGCTGCCGCTCGCTCCCGATGGCCGCAGTGTGTCGCTGACGCTCCGGCCCTGGGAGATCGCCACCCTCCTGGTGGAGTAGACGCGGGAGTAGATTCCCCACTGACGGGGGTGCCCGCCTTCAGCGGGCTGAGAATACACCCTTAGAACCTGACCCGGTTAAGACCGGCGGAGGGAGTCAGTATGGATTGCGTTACCCAGATGCATTTCGCCCGTCAGGGCGCAGTCACGCCGCAGATGGAGCGCGTGGCCGAGCGGGAAGACGTGCCGGCGGAGACCATCCGGGACGAAGTGGCCCGTGGCCGTCTCGTCATCCCCGCGAACATCCACCACCTCGCCAAGCGCCTCGACCCGATGGCCATCGGCAAAGTGGCCCGCGTCAAAATCAACGCCAACATCGGTAACTCGGCGGTGACGTCGGACATCGACGGGGAGCTCGACAAGCTCCATCACGCGGTGCACTACGGCGCCGACACCGTGATGGATCTCTCCACCGGCGGCAACATCGACGCCATTCGCCAGGCCATCCTCGACGCGTCGCCGGTGCCCATCGGTACGGTTCCCATCTACCAGGCAGTGCAGGAGGTCGGGAAGATCGAAGACCTGACCGCCGACGATCTCATCGGGATGGTGGAGCACCAGGCGCAGCAGGGCGTGGACTACGTCACCGTGCATTGCGGCATCAAACGGGCGTATGTGCCGCTCGCCCTCGGGCGGGTGACCGGCATCGTCTCGCGCGGCGGCTCGCTCCACGCCTACTGGATGACGCATCACAATCAGGAAAACCCGTTCTACACGCACTTCGACCGGATCCTCGAGATCGCGCGGAAGTACGACGTCACGCTGTCGCTGGGTGACGCGCTCCGTCCGGGCTCGGTGGCGGACGCCAGCGACAAGGCACAGTTCGCGGAGCTCGAGACGCTGGGCGAGCTCACCGAGCGGGCCTGGGCGAAGGACGTCCAGGTGATGATCGAGGGACCGGGGCACATCCCGATGCAGCAGATCGAGATGAACGTGAAGCGGCAGAAGGAGATCTGCCACGAGGCGCCGTTCTACACGCTCGGGCCCCTCGTGACCGATATCGCGCCCGGATACGATCACATCACCAGCGCCATCGGCGCGGCGATGATCGGGTGGTACGGCGCCGACATGCTGTGTTACGTCACCCGCAAGGAGCACCTCGGCCTGCCCAACGCCGAAGAGGTGCGGGAGGGCGTGATCGCCTACAAGATCGCGGCCCACGCCGCCGATATCGCCCGGGGCCGTCCCGGCGCCCGGGACCGGGACGACGCACTGTCCCGCGCCCGGTACGCATTCGACTGGAAGGAGCAGTTCCGGCTGTCGCTCGATCCCGAGCGCGCGCAGGAGCTGCATGACGAATCGCTCCCGGCCGAGTACTTCAAGAGCGCGGAGTTCTGCGCCATGTGCGGCCCGAAGTTCTGCTCGATGCACCTGACCCGGGAAATCGAGCGGAATCTGGGCGTTCGCGAGCCCCAGGCTCGCCGGGAGCCGGTCGGGGCAGATTGATCTCTCCTCTCCCTCTGGCCGCCGGTTGTCATCCTGAGCGCCGAAGGCGCGAAGGACCTGCTTGTGCCGCCCAGAAGCAGGTCCTTCACTCGCGCTGACGCGCTCGCTCAGGATGACAGCCCCGTTTCACTCGCCACTTGAGGGGCCAGGGCGTATCTTGCCCCCCCGATGTCTGAGCTCCAAACCCGACTCCAAGAAGCGCTGAAGTCCACCTACCGCCTGGAGAAGGAGCTGGGCGGGGGCGGAATGAGTCGCGTCTTCCTGGCCGAAGAGCTCGCGCTCGGCCGGAAGGTGGTCATCAAGGTTCTGCCTCCGGACATGGCGGCCGGCGTCAACGTCGAACGCTTCCGGCGTGAGATCCAGCTTGCCGCGTCTCTCCAGCACCCGCACATCGTCCCCCTGCACGCCGCCGGACAGACGGGCGATCTCTTCTACTACACGATGCCCCTGGTGGAGGGTGAGTCCCTCCGGGCCAAGCTTTCGCGCGAAGGGGAGCTCCCCATCGGCGAAGCGGTCCGGATTCTCCGCGACGTCGCCGACGCGCTGGCCTACGCGCACGCTCATGGCGTGGTCCATCGCGACATCAAGCCCGACAACGTCCTGATTTCCCACCACCACGCGGTGGTGACGGACTTCGGCGTCGCCAAGGCGGTCGCGGCCTCGAGCGGGTCGTCGACGTTGACGTCGCTCGGTGTAGCGCTGGGGACGCCGGCGTACATGGCGCCGGAGCAGGCCGCCGCCGATCCGCACGTCGATCATCGGGCCGATCTCTACGCCGCCGGCGTGCTGGGTTACGAGATGCTCGCCGGGCGGCTGCCGTTCTCGGCCACGACCCCGCAGGCGATGCTCGCGGCGCATGTCACCCAGGCGCCCGATCCCCTGATTGCTCATCGCAGCACGGTGCCGCCCGGTCTCAATGGGCTGATCATGCGGTGTCTTTCGAAGAAGCCCGCGGACCGGCCGCAGTCGGCCACCGAAATGGTGCAGTTCCTCGACCTGATGATGACGCCGTCCGGCGGGATGACGCCGACGGGCAGCACGCCGGTCATCTCCTCGGGGACCGAGGCCGCCGTACGCCGAGGGCACCCGGTACGGGTGGCGGCGCTGTTCGGAGGCGCCGCGGCGGTCGTACTCGGGCTCGTTTACCTGCTCATGCAGAAGCTCGGACTGCCGACGTGGGTGTTCATGACTGCCGGCGTGCTCCTGGTGGTTGGGCTCCCGATCATGGTGGTGACCGGTGTGTTCGAGCGGAAGCGCGCGCTGGCACGCACGACCGGGTACGTCCCCACGAATCCGCTCGCGAAGTGGTTCACCTGGCGGAAGGCACTTCTGGGCGGAGGGCTTGCGTTCGGCGGCCTGGCGCTGATCGCGGCCGTCTACATGGCCATGCGGCTGCTCGGAATCGGGTCGGTGGGCACGCTGGTCGCCAAGGGCCGCCTCAAGGCGCAGGACCAAATCGTGCTGGCCGACTTCAATAATCGCAGCGCGGACACGACGCTCGGTGCCACCCTGACAGAGGCGTTCCGGGTCGACCTCTCGCAGTCCACGGCCGTGCGCCTCCTCGATGCCCGGCAGGTGACCAGCGCCCTCCAGCGAATGCAGAAACCGCCCGGCACCCGGCTCACCGACGCGGTGGCGCAAGAGCTGGCGCAGCGTGAGGGCGTCAAGGCCGTGGTCACGGGAGAGATCGCGGCGGTGGGCAAGGCGTACGTCCTCACGGCGAGCGTGCTCTCGTCCGCCGACGGCTCGGTGCTCGCGGCGGTCCGGGAGAATGCCGCGGATGACGGGGAGCTTCTGCCGGCCCTGGACCGGCTCTCGAAGGCTCTGCGGTCCCGGATCGGTGAGTCCCTCACGAGCATCCGCGACGCCGGCGCGCTCGAGCAGGTCACGACGCAGTCCCTCGACGCGCTCCGGAAGTACTCAGATGGGGTGCGCATCGCGATGAGTGGAGACGACGAAGGATCGATCCCATACCTCCGACAGGCCGTCACGATCGACACCGGGTTCGCGATGGCCTGGCGCAAGCTTGCAGTGGAGCTGGGGAACATCGGTGCATCGACCCAGGATCAGGTCGGCGCCGCGACCAAGGCGTATGATCACCGCGATCGTCTCACCCCTGCGGAGCGGGACCAGACGGTCGGCTACTACTCACAGTACGCCGACTACGACGCGGACCGGGCGATCGCGGCCTACCGGGATCTTTTGGCCATCGACTCCAACAGCGTCGTCGGCATCAACAACCTTTCGATCCTCCTGATCGGGCGACGCGAGTACGCCGCCGCCGAAAGCCTGCTGAATCATGGGCTACGGATCGGGTGCGGGAACTGTTACCAGCAGGAAATCCAGCTCAAGGTCGTGTTGGGGCAGGATACCGCTGCGCGGCGTCTCGCATCCGAGTATCAGCGGGCGTACCCCCGCTCCCCGAATCCGCCCGGCCAGTTGTTCTGGATCGCGACGGCGGCACACGACTACGCGGAGGGCCAGCGCATCGTGGCCCGGATGCGGACGGATTTCGCCTCGAGTCCGTTCGTGCAGGAATACATCGAGCAGGTCATGGTGGCGGCGCTCGGCGCGCAGGGTCGTATCGCCGACGCCGAGCAGCTCTCCAGTGGCACGGTCATGCCCCTGGCGGAGCAGCGGGGCCTGCCCGCCGACTACCTGGCCGCCGCGCAGCAGCAGGGCCTGTTCGAGGCCGTCGTTCGTGACCGGCCGTCCGAAGGACTCCAGAAGATCAGCGCGTCGCTGGCCCGACACCCGTTTGCCTCGATTCCCGTCTACGACCGGCCCTATGCCGGCGCGGCCGGCACGTATGCCCGGCTCGGTCGAGTCGAAGAGGCGCGGCAGCTCATGGCCGAATATGCCCGCCTCGTCCCCGAGGGAGTGCGCAAGGGGAATCCCAACCGCCACTACGCGACGGCTGAGATTGCCAGGGCCGAGCATCGGTATGGAGACGCGTTGGCTGAGTACCGGGCCTATCATGACGAGGTCGGGTGCGCGGCCTGTGGGATCTTCGACCAGGCCGCAGTCTTCGACTTGATGCACCAGCAGGACTCGGCCTTGATTTACTACGACCACTATCTCAGCACGCCGGATCCGTTCCGGCTCTGGGAGGACGAGTTTTACCTGGGCCCGGCCTACAAGCGGGCCGGTGAGCTGCACGAGGCCCGGGGGGACCGCGCCCAGGCACTCGACGACTACAACAAGTTCGTGGACCTCTGGAAGAACGCCGACGCGGAGTTGCAGCCGGTGGTGCGAGATGTCCGCGGCCGCATCGCGCGGCTCGCGGCGGAGCATTAACCCCCTCCTCCTTTTCTTTCTCGACAAGGCGCGAGCTTGTCATCCTGAGCGCCGGAGGCGCGAAGGACCTGTTTGCTCCAGATCGAACAAAGCAGGTCCTTCGCTCGCGCTAGCGCGCTCGCTCAGGATGACATCGCCGTTCGCTGCTTAGGGAAGGAAGTGGGAAGCAGGAGTCAGGAGGGTCACGCCGTCGGTGCGGGAAAGACCCGGGCCAGCGCCCGCAGGAGCTGCCCATCCGGCGTGGTCCCGTCCGGGGCCTCGGCCAGTACCACCGCGAGCCGGCGGCGCAGCAATGGATCCCGCATGGCCTGAGAAGCGAACTGGATGGTCAGGGGGATGAACCAGGGAGCCTGCCGCGCACCCGACCCGGCCCGCGCGACCGCGGCGAACTGCTCGAAGATGGCCAGGATGAACGCCGGTTTGGAGCGGAACTGGCGGTAGATAGCGCCCTTGGTAAAGCCTGCCGCATCGGCCACCTGATCCAGCGAGGCGAACTCGAGGCCTTGCTCGGCTACAAGCTTCAGTCCCGCCTCCAGAAGCATGGTCCGGGTCTCGGCTCGGCGCTGCTTGCGGACGGTACTCATCGGTATCAATGATACGTTACAGTATCTCCCTTGTCAGGAATGCTGGCGCCGAGCAGATCCGCAAGACCTGAGAGCCGACCACAACGATACTCCATAGTATCTATGATACGCTTTCGTATCTCAATGAAGGTTCTGGAACGTCCTGGCAGAATGCCGCAACCCAAAGCCCTTGACTAGGATAGACCCCGTTCTACGTTTGGAGTTCGCAAGTCACGGCTGCCTCAAGGAGACCAGGTAGATGCCGTACGTCATCACCCAGCCCTGCATCGATCTGAAAGACCGGTCCTGCGTGGACGTCTGTCCCGTGGACTGCATCTACGAGGGCGAGAAGCAGCTGTTCATCAATCCCGACGAATGCATCGACTGCGGCGCCTGTGAGCCCGAGTGCCCGGTGACCGCCATCTTCCCCGAAGAGGACGTCCCCACCCAGTGGAAGGAATACATCGCGCTCAATCGCGACGTATTCACCAGCGCCAATCCGCCGGGCAAGCCCCAGCGCAAGGGCGCCTGACCTAGAGGACGTTCTTCAGGAAATCCGCAAAAAGGCGGGTCGTGACGAAGGGCTGTTCCAGGGGGGGCAAGTGTGCGGCACCGGTGACGGTGGCGAACCTGGCCCCTTTGATTTTTCCCGCCATCGCCGACCCCGCCTCCGGCGCGGTGATGCCATCTGACTCCCCCACCACCACCAGCACTGGCAGTCGCAGGTCCGCGAGGAGCGGGGTCGAATCCACGCGGTCTCGCATCGCCCGCAGCGCGCCCACGATTCCAGTCACCGGCGTCCGCAGAATCATCTCCCGCACGTACGCCTCGACCTCGGGTCGTTCCGACCGCGTCTCGGCGGCCAGCAGCGTCGGAATCATCTTGTCGGCCACGGCGGCCGCGCCGCCACTCTGCGCCAGCGCGATCATCTCCTCCCGCCCCCGGCGCCCTTCCTCCGAATCCGCCTCAGCCCGCGTATCACACAGGATCACGGCGCGCACGCGGGAGCGGTGACGTCGCAGGAGCTCGAAGATGACGTAGCCGCCCATCGACAGACCGCAGACCACGGCTGCAGCCACATCGAGCGCGTTCAACACCTCGATCAGGTCGTCGGCATAGCGGGCCATCGAATACCCGTCCGCCGGCGCGCTCGAATTGCCTGCTCCGCGCAAATCGGGGGCGATCCGCCTCCAGCCCGGAAAGGTCTTCAGTTGGTGCTCCCAGAGCGCGTGGTCGAAGGGAAATCCGTGGACCAGGAGGAGCGCGGGACCGTCCCCGCGCACCTGCACCGCGATCTCGGCATCGCCCGCCGGCACTCGCACCATGCCCTTCATCCCGTCTCCCCCGGTGCCGCGTAGGTGTGCCAGAACACCGCCCGTCTCACGCCCGCGCCCGCCAGTGACGGAAGGGCCGCCAACGTCTTGCCTCCGTAGGTCGAATCGACGAGCAGGCCGGATTCCACCGCCCAGCTTCGCGCCGCTTCCCCGTCGATCGTCGGATACCCATACCCCCTCCCCATGCCCGGGATCACGGACAACAACGAGGTTGGGGGAACGTGA
>Ga0210405_10002707_pt1 | contig 18121 bp, 18 predicted proteins | sample IncBWH11MmetaG_FD_155492 | JGI IMG/M metagenome (GOLD analysis project Ga0210405, IMG submission 155492) | Forest soil microbial communities from Barre Woods Harvard Forest LTER site, Petersham, Massachusetts, United States - Inc-BW-H-11-M | ecosystem: Environmental > Terrestrial > Soil >... | reverse complement strand
CAGGCTGGGAACGCCTGCTGATATCGCGCGGGTTGTGTCCTGGTTGCTGTCAGAGGATGCCGGCTGGGTGACCGGACAAAATGTCCGGGCAAATGGCGGCCTGATCTAGTTCGCACTAAACAAAAAAGGAAAACGATATGGATTTAGCACTCAAAGGAAAAAGAGCACTCGTTACTGGAAGTACCACAGGCATAGGCGAAGCGATCATCAGGCGGTTGGCGGCCGAGGGCGCTCGAGTCATCGTCCACGGCCGCAATGCCGGGCAAGCATATCCTCTGCTGAATGCACTTCGAGCCGAAGGCGCGGATGCGGCATTCGCCCTTGGCGACCTGAACACCGATGCTGAAGCGGATAACGTTGTATCGCAGGCGCTGGAGGCTTTCGAAGGAGTAGACATCCTCGTCAACAACGCCGGTCGTTTTTCCGGAAAGCCGTGGGTGGACACCGAGCCCGCGGAATGGAATTCGATGTACAACAACAACGTTACCTCTATGGTGCGGGTGAGCCGCCGATTGGCTCCACTGATGGCAGAAAGGCAGTGGGGCAGGATCATCAACATAGCAAGCACGATTGGATTGATGCCCAATGTGAACATGGCTGCGTACGGCGCAACCAAGGCAGCGATGCACAATCTTACTGTGGCACTATCCCGGGATCTTGGAACGCGAGGAGTAACTGTAAACGCGATCAGCCCTGGTCTGACCAAGAGTGCCAGCATCGAACACTTGCTGCAGATGATGGTGGAGGCTCATGGGTGGCCATCCGAACCTGCGCAACTTGAACAGAAGGCCGTCGGCGCATGGGCTCCCAATCCAGTGGGACGCATGGGCCGCGTCGAAGAAGTTGCCAATCTGGTGGCCTTTGTTGCAAGCCCCCTTGCGGATTACATCAACGGAAGCAATCTGCGGATCGATGGCGGCCTGGATCCAACGATTAGCTAGGAGAGAGATAGAAATGGAAAATGTGTTAAAGCCGGCGCTTCTCTCAAGTCAAGAGTGGCAGGCTTCATCAGACCACCAACTTCGTTCACGAAAGGATTGTTTTTATGTCGAACTTCCCCACACCGCTTGAAGAAGTCATTCATCACAACGTTATTAAGAACAACAAAACAGACGGCCCGGCGCTGGATATCGGGCCTATGCAGTTGCTGTGGAGGGCACTGGGAGAAAACACGGGCTGCACGTTCTCCATTGTTGAGACCACGGTCGTGCCGGGCATGGGGATTCCCCTCCATAAGCACCCCTATGCAGAGTTTTTTTATGTTCTGGAAGGCAAGCTGTCAATTGGACACTGGAACAGTCAGGGCGCCGTTGAGTGGGACGTGTATGAAGCCGGGGAGAGTCTGGTGGTGCAACCCAATGCGCCTCACACGTTCTTCAATAAGAGTGAGCGTCCGTGCAGGGTGCTGAGTGTGTCAACGTATCACCACGAGCGAATGTTGAAGGATGCGGTGCATCCGGATGGCAGGACAGACTTCTTGCCTGCTCAACTCACTGAGGCCGACTTTGAGAAGTTGACCAAGTCCATGGAAAAGAACCAGACATTTCTCGTCGCCAACCATGCTTAGGATGGAGCCTCTCTTCAGTTCACCTTTGAACTCAAGAGATGCGCCGCGACGCAAAACGGGGCTGCAAAAATACGATCCGTAACGCTGCAAGAACAACAAGGAGAAAACGAGCATGCATTTAGTCCTGGGCATTACTGGAAAAGTTGGGGGCGCCGCCGCGCGGCATCTGCTAAAGCAAGGCAAACAGGTGCGAGCACTTGTGCGCAATCGCGAGAAGGCGGCGAAGTGGGCAGACCAAGGCGTGGAGTTGGTAGAGGGAGACTGGAACGATGCGACAGCCATAGCGGCGGCGCTCAAAGGTGTTGAGGGCGCGTTTGTTATGTTGCCGGCTGTATGGGCACCCTCGCCTGATTACAGAGAAGCAAAGGGCGTGATTGCGAAACTATGTCGAGGCGCTGACCAGGGCGCTGGCAAATGGCAGCGCATCGCCGGACGACATACTTATGGAACAGATTGTCGCGTTGGTCCGCTTTACGGCGTTGAGATCCTAGGGCCTTCGCCGCTTTGATCGAACGGGCGGAAAATTAGCGCTCACTACTAAATTCCAACACGCATCAATTTTTGGCGATATCCCGCTGGGAATGCGAAGTAATTCAACCGACGAATCCAACGGTCGATTGATACATGACGAGGAGACATATGAACCGACGCTCCTTCCTTGCAGCACTGGCTGCAACAGCCCTAGTTCCGGCAGAGAGTGCCGCCTTTGCACGTCTGCATGCGCCTCGGCGAAGAGTGGCTATCGTGGGCGGAGGCCTGGCTGGGCTTTCTTGTGCTTACGAGTTACAGAAATATGGTCTCGAGGTTGTCGTCCTCGAAGGTCAGGGGAGCGCCGGAGGTAGAGTCCAAACGCTGCGAGAAGGACTCTATCCGGGCCTTACGGGCGAAACCGGGGCGACACGGATCCCAGATACCCATCAGCTCACGCTGTCGTATGTGCGAGAGTTCGGGCTGACGCTGGAACCCTTCCATAGCGGGGACCTCGCAGACGTACTTCATCTCCGTGGACGAAACTACGCGGCTGGTCACGGCCCTGAGCCTGATTGGCCACTGCAGCTGAGTCCGGAAGAGCGCCATCTAGGCCGCAAAGGGATGGCGGAACGCTACCTGGCGGGCCCATTGCAGCTCGCGAAAGGCAGTGAGAATTCGCCCAATGTGCCCAAGTCCATTCTGGATCAGGATGGCCTCACCCTTGGCCAATACCTGACGAAGCAAGGTCTCTCCGCCGACGCCATTGAACTCCTGACCCTGGGTGCGGATACGACAGTTAGTGCCGCCTTGCTTTTGCTGGTCGAATTCAACGAGCAGGTATCCCGTCAGTATTTCCATATTGCTGGCGGTAATGATCAACTCCCGGCGGCGCTAGCCAACAAGCTCGACGGAGCAGTTCGGTATGGATGCAAAGTGGTAAGCATCGGGCAGGACGACAGCTGTGCGTGGGCGGTGATTGAACATGCCGACAGCCACGAGACAGTTCGCGGTGAGTACGTTGTATCCGCGCTTCCGTTCTCGGTGGCTAGGAATCTCTTCACTGACGCGCGTCTTTCGTCTGACAAGCAACGCGTTATCCGAGAACTGAACTACTTCCCGGTGGATAAGGTGTTCCTCCAAATGCAGAGCCAGTTTTGGAAGAAGAACGCCCAGAGCGGATTTGCCAATACCGATTTGCTATCGGAGCGTTTCCTGGCACTTGGGCCGGACTCACCCGACCAACGAGGTCTTCTACTGTCTTATGTCATCGGGAACAAAGCCGCGAAGCTCGACGAAATGGATGTACAGAGCCGCGTAAAACAAACCCTCGCTGATGCAGAAAACGTGTTTCCCAGTGCGGGCGAACACTTTGAAACGGCTCGTTCGAAGAGTTGGAGTCAGGATCCATGGCAGCTAGGTGGTCTCTCAGCATTCGGTCCCGGCGAACTCAGCTTTATTCTTGTGAACGCGCGCAGGGAAGGCCGAATTACGGTCCGTAACGCTGTTACTTCCCGCTGGAACGGCTGGATGCAGGGTGCCATCGAATCGGCGCATCGCGTAGTGCAGGAAATTTGCGGTTGACATTGAAACATTCCGGAGAAACAGCGGACTTTCCAATCGGAAACATCCCCGCAGAAGAGGAGAGTCGCGCATGGTAAGAGTAGCCACTATTGACAAGTGTGTTTCGGCCGGCAAGGTTGCGCTTATTACCGGTGGAACCAGTGGGATTGGCGCGGCCACCGCGAGACGGATGGTGGAGTTGGGCGCGAAGGTAGTTATTACAGGGCGGCGCCAGCGCGAAGGGTGCCTGCTCGTCGACGAGATCATCCGCAATGGAGAATATGCCGCATTCTTCCGGGCGGATCTCAGCCGACCCGAGGAAGCGCGCCGCATTGTGCCATTTACGGTCGAGACCTTTGGACATTTGGATTATGCATTCAATAACGCGGGAATATCAGGGGACAACCGTCTACTCGTCGATCAGACGGAGGAGAACTTCGACCGTGTCTTCGCCGTGAACGTAAAGGCAGTCTTTCTCTTGCTTCAGGACGAGGTGAAACAGATGCTGGTCCAGGGCAGCGGGGGATCGATCGTCAATGCTGCCTCAGTCGGCGGGTTCTTGGCCACGCCAACTGCCGGCCACTACGTAGCCAGCAAGCACGCCGTTCTTGGATTAACGAAAACCGCCGCCGTCGAATATGGCAGATACGGCATTCGGGTCAACGCAGTCAGTCCCGGTGCCGTGCGCACTGAGATGCTGCTCTCTGTTTTTGGAAGTGAAGACGTCGACCGGATGGGCGCGGTCCATCCCCTTGGTCGCATCGGGCGACCAGAGGAGATTGCCGACGCCGTTGCGTGGCTCTTTTCGGACGGATCGTCGTATTTCACCGGCCAATCGTTAACTCTCGATGGCGGTTTGACAGCGCAGCGACCCTCTGGGCAAAGGGACTGCTTGCTAAACGTGCGGCTGAGCCGGGAGAAGAATGGTCAATTGGACAGCATCGTATAGTTTCTTCCGATGAGGCGATACCGCCCTCAATATGCCGTCGTTCAGAAGCCACAGACTACGCCTTGTCAAGACCGCGCCGATTCCGGGTGACGGGCAACTCGGAAGTTATCAGTCGTCCAGCGGATTAGTACCGAGAAACGCGCTTGTGGTTACCGAACTGTCGAAGTTTATTGATTGGCCAGAAACGGGCTTGTGGGAAGTGAAGGGAATGTTCCCGGTCCGACTGGGCATTGTGGGACAACTCTGTGTGCTATTTGTGTGCAGGAGTTCATCCGGCAGTACGGGCGATGGTGATAGAACGAGTCGGCTGACTGTCGGTTAGTCCAAAGAACGAATTCTCGAAAAGTTTAAACACTATTGTGTGTCGCGAGTGCGCTCCTCCACAGAAAATGGCTAAGCCGCCGCAGGGCCATCTTGAGGCTGCCCTCATGTCGCCGGTGGCCGCAAACTGGATTCGCACGGTAGAGCAAAAACGGTAGAAAAAACCGACCCCACACTTGCCAAGTTAGGCCGATGGTTGAAAAGATGATCCGCCACGGACAAGCACCGTTTCTGGAATGTAGCACGAAAGGCGACAAGCGCCTTTCGGCGTTTTGCGCTATCGTGAACGGCAAATCCATCGAAGCGCAATATCAAGCCGCGAAAGTGTTCAGCAACGGCGTGACAGGTTTGCCGCCCCAAGCCGCGAAAGGAAAGCATTTTGTCAACGTTAAGGAATGCGCGGAACTGTATTCGCGCTTGTGGGACGAATATATCCGCCATAATCCGGAACTTTTGTACACGATTTTGAACGCAACCGGATTAAGCGACATTTTCGGACAACCTTTTCACGTTTGCCAAGCAACCGAATTGTGGCGGATTCGGCAAGATTACCTTTACCCCGTTTCACTGGTTCCGCCAGTTTCAACAAACGGTGAAACAGCGCCAGAAAGTGAAATGCCGAAATCTTGTCCAGATGGTTGTGGTTTTACCAATGGCTGGCAATCGTTTTTGCTGTGCGCGAATCCTTGGCACAACACGCCGCGCGCTATTTCTGTTCGCACGCACGACGAACTTGCTGAAGCTGTGGCGCAACTAACGCGCAAGGTTTGCCAGTGTGACGTTCCGAACGGCGGCTTGAATCCAGTAAACGAAAAATGCACGATTTGCGGCGGCGCTGTATAGTGCAAATCTGGTTTAGTGTTACCGCTCGCGCACTTTTCCGTGTAACCGATCGCTTACTTCGCAAAATGTTACCGTTCGGCAACATTCGCGGTTTGCGAATGGCGAATGACGCCGGAAAACGGCAATCATGGCTGAGAAAGTAATCATGGCCCAGATTATCGTTTTCCGGCACTATAAACATCGCAATTTTCCAACAAACGCCAGAAACCGGCAACCCCAAAAAACGCTAGAAACAACCAACCCCAAAACCAAGCACACCAACCACACTAAGGACCAACGCCTTATACCGTGACGCGTATATTGTGGCTTTATACGCTGTGGCGTATCAACACGGCGCTGTGTTGCCGTGCCGCCACTGGCGGCGTCCAGCACGCGCGCGCTGGAGTTGCCTATCTAATAGGCAAACCACTGTGACGCCAGCGGTTAGCCTTGTATATCAGGCACTTGGTTGCCAAGCTTGGCGGCAAAGGTTGTTAATCGGCGGCGCTAAGGTTGCTAATAAGGCTATAAGTCCGGAACTTCTTCTCCGGTATCCGGTAGTGTGGCACGGCGGCATATCGGCGGACGTCCCTAGCCTGTGCGCCACGGCTGGCGGCTGTGGTTGATACGCCAGCACGCGCGCGCTGGAACGTGGCGGTATTGGCACGGCAGTGTTATAGCCTAGTAACACACTGGTACGCGCTGTATCTATATGATGTATGTGCATGTGCTTTGTTATGTGCAACATGCAGCGCACGCCACGAGGCCTCCGGTAGTACCACGTAAGCTATAGAAAACAAACCGGATAGGCGGTCCATTTTTGATTTCTAAGGGGAACTGTACGGCGCTCGCCAGTGATTCGCACATTACCGAGAGCCATGATTTCGTGAAAAAGATCCCTCCGACGAAAGATGAGGGCGCACCAAAACAATTAAAAATAAAATAGTTAGTGGTACAAGTGTCACGCTTGCCTAGACATATAAAAGCGCGTGTAAAGGCCGCTTTCCTGTGCAAAATGACCCCTTTTCTGTCAAAAATAGAGGCTACTTATTACTAGATAGTTAACTTTCTTGGGAAATTTGCTCCCTTACCCTCTTCCCCTCTTTTATTCTTCGTCGGTCTGGACAAAACGGGGCTCTTTATTACTAAATAGTTAATGAGTGGAACGACGCTCCCTTTCCTCTTCCTCCTTCCTTGGCCTGGCCATAGCTCCGGCCAAGAGCTGGTCTCAGACCCCTTGGTATACTGCTCACTTCGACGAGCCCAGAGTTTTCCCAGGTTCAGGAGCTGCGGTTTTAACCACCTATCATCCAGACGCCTAACTGCCAATCAGTCGAAGTCTTCGGTTTCCCCTGGCTTCCGGGCAATCCAGTGTGCCGGTTGTGTGTGTCAGATGGGACGGGCAGCTGGCCCCCAAAATCGTCTCCGCATCTGAGAGGGGACTCGAAACGTGGGGATTTAACACCGCGGAAAACCGTACCCAGGCGTTGTACCGAATCTACAGTTTGTGGGATTGGGACTTCTCCTCATTATTGCAAGCCTTCGGTGCAGGACGGACTGATTCCCTCTCAGTCCTCGTTCCCCCAAGTCCTTGAATTAAAAGAGTGATTGCCAGACGCCGGTGTGCCAGTAGTGTGCCAGATTTTTCGGGAAGGGGATTTCGCGTTTGGCCAGAAAAACCGGGCAAATCGTAGGCCGCGGTCGGCACCGCTGGCTGGTGCGCATCTTCCTCGGTCGCGACCGCGAAACCCGCAAACGGCGCTACCACAGCCGCATGGTCCATGGCCCCGCCCGGCATGCCCAGACCTACCTTAATAAGGTGCTGCGTGATCGCGACCTCGGCCGCCAGGTAGAGTGTGCCGAGACCACCCTCAACGATTATCTTGATCGTTGGCTTGAGACCGCGGCGAAACCGCGTCTGCGGGAGAAAAGTTACCGCAGCTACGAAAGCCTGCTTCGCCGATACATCCGCCCCTCGCTCGGCCCCCGAAATCTGGCCGCAATCTGCCCGCTCGATATTCAGGCGGTATACCACCACCTGGTCGAGCGCGGTCTGTCGGCGCGAACCATCCGCTACACTCACTCCGTTCTCCGTTCAGCCATGCTCCAGGCGATTCGGTGGCGGCTCCTGGCCGACGATCCAACTAACGGCGCCCAGTTGCCGCGCCAGCAAAGGCGCGAATTGCGGGTGTTGACCGCGGAACAATCACGGCTGTTCCTTGACGCTGCACTGAGAACTCCCTACGGCCCAGTCTTCGCGGTTGCACTTACCACAGCCGCACGCCCAAGCGAGTACCTCGCCTTGAAGTGGCAGGACATCAACTGGGAGCGAGGCACCGCCAGCGTCGCGCGTACCCTCGAAAGAGTGAGCGGAGGCTGGCGTTTCGCTGAAACAAAACGAGCCCGCAGCCGGCGCGTGATCAAGTTGCAGGAGTGGGTCCTGGAACTCTTGAAAGATGTTTCCAAGAAGCCGAATCGAGAATCGGCGTCCAGCAGTTGGCACGACGCGGCAGGCTTAATATTCACTGCTCCGTCTGGACGGCCGATCGATGCAGGCAAGCTCGCAAAAACGTTTCAAGTCAATTCTGCAAACGGCCGGTCTCCCGATGCTCCGGCTCTATGATCTTCGGCATACGGGCGCCACCCTCGCTCTGGCCGCAGGCGTCCCGCCCAAAGTTGTTTCTGAGCAGCTGGGCCATGCGAGCGCGGCATTCACTCTCGATATCTATTCGCATGTGCTGCCACACATGCAGGAAGAGGCGGCCGCGAAGGTGGAAGAGCTTCTCCTCGGGCGTGTTCTGTCATTCTAACTCCCAAACAACTGGGCACTCGCGGATCGATACTCACGATTGCGGTGTCTCAATCACCGCTACATCTATCCGGTGAATTGTCAGCTAATGCTGACGAATTGACCGTTCTTCAGAATCAGAAACGAATCGTCTCGTCTACAATCCACAAGCTGTTTCTCTGGAGTGTTGATACCGTCATCGGCCAGTTGGAAGGTTCCGTGGTGGATCGCAATGCTGGTCTTGGCACCGAGAATTTCGTGGGCTCGAACGGCTTCTTCCGGAGCCATGTGCACCGGCGACATAAACCAGCGCGGCTCATATGCTCCGATGGGCAATAATGCGATCTGTGGGGAGCCAAACTTTTCTCGAATTTGCTCAAAATGACTTCCGAAAGCGGTGTCGCCCGCGAAATACACGAGTCGTTCCGGGAGTTCGATGGCGTAACCGCACCAAAGGGTCTTGTTGCGGTCAAAGATCCCGCGAGCGGAGAAGTGCAGAGCCGGGACGCAGTGGACGGTGAAGCCCGAAAGGTTCAGTGATTCCCCCCAATCCAGTTCGTGAACCGGCTCTATCTTTTCCGAACGAAGCAGGCGAGCACCGCGAGCAGCAACGACGAACGTGGAATGTCCACGAGCAGCAAGCTCGCGCAAAGTCGGTAAATCCAGGTGGTCATAATGATTGTGGCTGAGGAGTACAGTGTCGATATCGGGCAAATCATCCATCCGCACCCCGGGTTGTCGTCGGCGCTTCGGGCCTATCCAGGACAAGGGACTGGTTCGTTCTGACCAGATTGGATCCGTCAAAATGTTGGAGGCGCGTTGCTGAATGAGGACGGTCGAGTGGTTCACCAGGGTGATTCGTAATTCGCTTCTCTCTACGCACCGCGGCGGGGTGGACTGCTGAACGTCCGAGATGAATGCTGGCGATGGCTCTGGACGACTACTCATCTTCCAGCGAAGAACATCAAGAAACCCGCGGGCCTGCGGCGCATCCGGATTGTAGAAACGCCGTCCGTCAAAGTGCTTTGGGAATTCCTGATCGCTCATAACGCTTCAAAGGCTGCCTAGGTCAGGTGAACATCAAACAGTGCCAGCCAATACTGAAGGGACTGCAAGGCGAAACCGCAGAGGATGAGCCCGATGCCGAACGCACCGAGGCGTCTCTCCGGAAGATTGTCAGCATAGTATTCGATGTACGGATTAACCGTCGCTCCAATGCCTGTGACGATGCCTGTTACCAAGCCCACGCGAATCGCAAACGCCCAGGCGTGATCGACGTGATGGATGAAGGCGCTACAGATGAGGGCGCTGGCTATGTAGCCAAAAGTCCGGACCACCGTTCCCGAGAACTGACGACGCGTAAGGCGAGGACGGCGAGCTGCTACATAGTCCATGGCAGGACGCATTCCACGAGAGTAGGCGAATATTTGGCCAACGGTGATGAGGATGGCAAACGCAATTGCAAAGCGCATGCCCAAACTTCTGTATAGTCCAGCTCCGAAGCCAACGCCTCGGATCGCGGAAAACACACCTTCCAGAAGCAACGAATAATGATTGAGCCCACGGGCAGCCCGATTGAATTCAATTGATAAAGTGATCCCGGTCGCAATTCCGGAGGCCAAGCCAAAGAAAAGACCGAGGCCGAGGCCGTACCCGATTCCAAAAACAATCGAATACGTGACCGCGCGGGTAAGCAGTCGCAGCGGACCGTGCTGTCCACCCAACAAGTCGTAGGCGAGGTACAGGCTCCCTAGCACATCAAGACATGTACCCGTAATGCTGACGGCCGCGACTGTGTGGTGGTCCATCGAGCCATAAGGCTAACACCTTGATGAGCCAGGATACTGTTCCAGAGAAGGGGAAAGAGTCCATTCGTGGATACAAGCGCGTTCGTCGTTACTAATCAGGCGGCAATGGGGCAACGTTAGGGATGCTTGCGCAAGGTGCGTCCTTGTGGACCCCGACTGAGGTCCGGAACCCACAAAGACGCGAACTGAGGCATCGCTTAAACACTTGACTAATATATTGCCATATGGCAATATAGCTGTATGGCGATGAATGAACTGGACCCTCTTAGCTTGGCCTTCGGAGCGCTCGCGGACCCCACGCGACGCGCGATCCTCGCTCGCCTGGCGTCGGGCGACGCGGACGTATCGGAACTCATGAAGCCGTTTGATCTGAGCCAACCTACGATCTCCAAGCACCTTAATGTGCTTGAGCGCGCAGGCCTCGTTATGCGTGGCCGGGATGCGCAACGGCGTCCGCGCACGCTCGTTGCGGTTCCGCTCAAGAATATTGCCAACTGGATGGAACCCTTTCGACACTTCTGGGAAGAGAAATTTGTCGGGTTGGATGGGTATCTGCAAGAGATGCAAAAGAAGAAGACGCAAAAGAAGGGGAATCAGCGTGGGTTCACGAAGCGATAAGGAGATCACCGATGAAGGATGCCGGAAGGTTTAAGGTCACTACACCCACCGACCGCGAGATTTTGCTGACGCGAACCTTCGATGCGCCACGTGAGTCCGTCTTCGAAGCCTGGACCAAAGCCGAGCACGTCAAGCATTGGTGGGACCCGAGCGGCGTCGCGCTCTCCGTTTGCGAAATCGATCTTCGGCCAAACGGAGTATTCCGATGGGTCAATAGCGCCCACGGTGCGGAACACACATTTACAGGCACCTACCGCGAAATCACGGCTCCTGAACGGCTGGTGTTCACGGTGAAGATGTTTCCCTCGCGCCCTGACCCGCTCACAACTCTCCTCTTCAGCGAGGACGGGAGCAAGACGAAGGTCACGATGAAGATTGAGTGCAACTCAATTGAGGATCGCGACGCATTGCTCCAGATGCGTATTGATGCCGGCACGGGTCGAACCCTGGAAAACCTTGCTGAATACCTCGACCGCGTCGATCTGACCGAAGAGGCAAAGTAATGGAATGAAGCGAGGACCTCATGCAAACAATAGCCGCAATGAAAACGAAAGAAAAAGGCTCTGGGACTATGCAGTCACCCGCGGCGTTGGCCTGTGTGGGAACGGCGCTTTCGAAGGACGGAACGCCGATCGCATTCACTCGAATCGGCGACGGACCACCAGTGATCCTGATCGATGGGGCGCTCTGCTACCGAGACATGGGTGAGAGCGAGCAACTGGCTGAACTGCTGGCACCACACTTCACCGTGTTCACCTACGACCGTCGGGGGCGAGGCACCAGTGGTGACACGTCGCCTTATGCCGTGGAGCGCGAGATAGAAGACATTGCTGCGCTATTGAGCGAAGCGGGCGGGTCGGCGTTCCTTTGGGGCACGTCCTCAGGCGCAGTTCTTGCGCTTGAGGCAGCAAATCGCTTCCGTGGGATCAAGAAGTTGGCGTTGTACGAAGCGCCATTCATCGTGGACGACTGCCGTTCCACAACAGAGAGCGATTGGCCCAAGATCGCCGAGGCGGTTGCGGCCAATCGGCGCAGCGAGGCGGTCAAGCTTTTTCTGAAGTTGGTCGGTGTTCCTGCCTTCTTCATCGCCGTGATGCCGCTGATGCCTATGTGGTCGCAACTCAAAGCCGTCGCGCATACGCTGCCCTACGATGGCGCGATCGTAGGAGACAACCAGCGAGGCAAACCGCTGCCGGCCGAACATTGGGCATCCGTCAGAGTACCGGCACTCGTCATGGACGGTGGGAAAAGCCCTGCATGGATGCGTCTCGGAAACCGGTCGCTCGCGAGCGTATTGCCGAACGGGCGTTACCTAACGCTCGAAGGGCAGACGCATATGCTGAAACCGAAGGCGCATGCACCCATATTGGTGGAGTTCTTCAAAGAACGGTAACCACAATTCGTGTAGCCTTGTACGGCTTGCGGGTATTTCGGCAGTCCCCGCGTCCTTGTAAGTCATTGTAAACACCTATCCAAGCTAAACTGTCACGGCAGCATTCAGGTGATATGACCCGACTGACTGCCAATCAGTCGAAAACGGCGGTTCTGCGGAGGAGCCGCGTGGATTTGTGTGCCACTTGTGGGCCAGACCCTGAATTTAGTCCCGGAGTAGAACGCCTGCCTGTCACGCAGGAGGCCCCGGGTTGGAACCCCTCGCTCCCGCCACTTCATTCTAGCGCTTGACCCTTAAACTCTTGATTGAATGGGTCAGGCGTATGAAGCGTTGTGCGTCGTTGATTTCAAAGGACAAGCCTGGGCGCTCTCAGGAACTAGGGAGCGACTCTTTGAGCATGAATACAGGTTTGCCTGCCGCCCATCGCGCGATCGTCGAAGGTCTAATGTGCGAAGGCAATGCACAAGGAATCGCAAAACGATCTCCCGGGCGGTTGAGTACGTCGTTGCCATGTCCGTCTTTCCGTTGGTGACGAACCACACTAACGAGTTGCCTTCTGCGCCTCGCGGGCGCGGGTTTCATCGTCGTTCCGGAACTGGGTGTATTGCTCGTAGCCCTCGGTCGCAAAAGCCAGAGCACGATCAAAAAACTGGTCCAGCAGTCGTAACAATTCCATCTCACCGTAAAGTTCGACCGGGCTATTCATGAAGCCTTGGCGCTGCAGGAATTCCCAGAGATGGTCCTTGGTCAGGACAATTGCCCACGAGAAGTCGGAAAGTGCGACCCCCTGGGAGGCACGGCGCTCACCGATCTCAAAATAACGCTGCTCGATGTCGTCGTTCGTCTTGGTGAGCAGCCATTCGCCAAAGTGCTGCAAGATTTCCTGGATATGTCGGCGCAATTCCTCGACCGGGACTTTGCGAAGCTCTGTGGTGCGGGAGGAAGTTTCGAGTTTCGCGACCAACTCGGCCGCGAGTTCGTCGGAATGATGTTCAATCAGTCGTACCAGCCTTAATGCGATCATGCCACCTTCTTCACTTTATTTGATGCAGGTGCGGGTGAGCAGACGCAGGCAAAGCCACACCTGTGGCAAGAGTTTTGTAACGAAATGTAACTCGCGGCTGAACTGGGAGCTTTTCCAAGAGACGCTGGACAACGAAATGAGCATCTCCGACTTGTCCGCTCCCGACGCCATCTGCTTCGGCAGCGCTGAGTGATGCCCTCGAGAGCTGAGGCTCGTCAGCGGCCTACTTCCGATGGGAACGAAAAGACCCTCGATCTTGCGGAACACGGCGGAATAAGCCTTTCAATCCCCTGAGATGCTCATCGCGGAGTTTCATGTATATATGGTGGCAAATGGGTACCTATATAAGTCGCATGCGCTGGGAAGGGGCAATCTCCGAAAATTGTTGTCAATTTTGTGGTCCAATTATGGGCCCGAGTACCTAGCATCCTCTATTAAATGCGCTCTTTCGAGCCACCCGCCTCGCGTATTTTCCGTGCGTCACGTACCTAGCCCATTTCACGGCGGGAACAATTGCTCGGTCAGTCCCGACCGCCGATTTGTTGCTGAGTCAGATCAAACTGGGTTTTTACGGAGAGCTAGATCGTTGTCTTATGCTCGCTCAAGTCGCCTTTCCAAATCGTCGCTCCCTTACAAGTCTGGGACTATCACATCAGCCACCGCTCCTGGTGCTGCGAATCCAACTGCAAGAGAAGATTGGTTCGCCCGAAAGAGAAGGTCAATCACGTCCCGAACCGAGCAGACATCAAAGATCGGCGTCACATGGGTCATGTTAAGCAAATTCGCCACGTGAGGCGTTAAGTACCAGACCTTGAGTTGCATCCGTTTTGCAGCGGCCCACTTACGCAACTCTACCAACAGACCGACACCGGCGGCATCCATAGCAGTGACCTGTGCCATATCTAGCACAGCAATCGTAATAAACGGATGACTGAAAATCGCGTGGCGCAAAATATGGCATTCCCCGAAGACGATTCGGCCGGTGCATAGGAATACGATCGTGTCGTCCAATTTATGAATAGTCACCTTCAGCATGTTCGCTCCTCTTGCATCTCAATCCTCTCTAATGTCGAAATCGCTTGTTAGAACGTACTCCTGTTGCACGAAGCACTTAATCGAGCTTTGCAAAGGAACAGGTGGGATTTGTGAAAGCGATCTCTCAGCACCCAGCAGACCGACCAACCAAGAAAACCTGTTCACTCGCACGCCTCACAGTGTTCACTGCGTCGGGGAGAACACAGCAATTCTGGGATGTGCAAGAAGGCTTGCGTACGCCACGAAAACCCTGTGCGACACCGGGTCGACTGTCAACGTATGAGCGCCGTAGTGAGTGTGTATCTCATCTAATACTCGGTAATTATCAGGACCGTCTTGCTGGATCACAGTCATTTCTCCAGCTCTTCCGGCCGTGTATATTCGATGAACGCCAGGATCGAATGCGACCGAGTCAGGCCCCCTGCCGACCCCCAGCGATGTAATGACTCGATGCGTCTCCAAGTCAAAGACCACCAATTTCGCATTTCCGCTACAGACTGCGAAGAGCCGTCTTTTCTCGGAGTCAATCGCCATGCCAGATGGTTCAACGCATGGTGCCAGAGGCCATTGCCCATCTACCGCGCGCTTGCCAACATCGATTGCAGCTACCTCGTTGGTGCCTTTTAGATTCTGGAAGAGCAATCCGCTCTCCGAGTCCATGGCGGCAAACTCTGGCTTGCCAGAAAGCTGGATGGTTCCGACCGTCGCGCGCTTCTCGGGATCGATTAGGGTCGCCATGTTCGGGTCTCCATGGGATACATAAATGAGGTTGGTCGACGGGATGTAGAGGATGGCATCTGGGTCATCTGCAACCGGGATGCTGGCAAGCTGGTGAAGAGACTTCGGATCGAAGACGTCCACTGTATTCGTTTCGCTTCGAGTGATGAAAGCAACATTCACGTTTGGCATTAGAGCGACCCCGTGTGCAGAGCCGGCTCCAGACATTTCTGACACGGTGCTTGCTTTCAGATCACTGGAGTCGAAAGCGATTTTGAACAAGGCACCAGACGACTCACTGGTAACAAACAGAACCTGATCGCCTTGCGTCAGGTAATCGAGTACTGTAAGCGGACTCCTTCGCGGAAGCTCGATGAAACCTTCGAAATCCATGACCTTCGATCTGCTTGGTGTGCCCGGATAGATCAGGTAACCCAACGCCACTGCTGCGAGACCGATCAGTGTGAAAGCAAGCGTTAGGGACACCTTAAGCATGTTTCTCGTAGCGGGCTTGTCTAGCATCGTACTGGCGGTTGGGGAAACGGCGTTCATCGATTCAGCAAACATCTCGAAACCCTCTGCAAAATGCCTCTTCGGGTTCATGGGATCGCTCGATATCCCCCTGTCCGGCTAAGAGACAATTGCTAATTTACCGGCAACCTGTTCCAGGGTGCGCTGACTGCTTGTATGCGCAGGTACACAACATCGAAGCACATCATCATGTGTAGTCTTCGTGCTCGGGCTTGTGGCGGTGCATATCTCCTTAGCCCCACATTTCTATTGTGCAGAGAACAACATCGCAGCGCTGTCAGAAACGGTTAGTCGCTGGTATAGATTTGTATGGAAAGAAGCACTTGGACCTAGACGGTTCGCAGCACGTCACTAGTCCCGCGTTCCTCGCAGGGACAAGGAGATCAGATCGAGGTAATCCAATTTGCAACGCGCCAGCGGATATCGAATGGCGATAGGAGAGCGCTTTGGATGGTCAAGACAAACGCAGTGCGATCTCTGAACCGACTTGGGATCGATTACGAATTACGCGAGTACGACGTGGATCCGGACGATTTGTCCGCGGAAACGGTGGCAGCAAAGATCGGTTTACCACCGGAGCAGGTATTCAAGACTCTCGCCGTGAAAGGGGATCGGAATGGAATCTGTTTGGCAGTGATTTCCGCGGACCAGGAGCTCGACTTCAAGGCGCTCGCAAAGCAGACCGGGGACCGGAAGATCGACATGGTTCCTTTGAAAGAAGTGGCAGGCCTTGACTGGTTACATTCGCGGCGGAGTAACCGCTCTGGCGTGCAAGAAAGACTATCCGGTGTATATCGACGAGCTCGCGGAAATCTGCGACGTGATGTCGGTGTCCGCAGGCATACGAGGGCTGCAGATCATGCTGGCTCCTCCTGACTACATCCGTGCCGTCAAGGCCATGGTCGCAGCTATTGCAAAGGCGAAGTGACATGGCGCGCCCCTATGCGGCTCATTGATCGGCGGCGGATCGGGGGAAGGATTCGATTGTGATGCAGCAGCCGCTTGAGATAGGGCACCGGCACGACGTCGTTGCCGATGGTTTTTGAACCGCTTCATCCAATGTTTTTCTGCTTCGGTCGCCGGATGGCTACCCTCGCGCCTTCTTCCTGCAAGCGCTGACCGTCGCTAACCCGATGCCGCCGTTCCCGTCGGTTACTACCACAACTTTTCTTTCGAGCCTCTTCATGTTGTCTCTCCTTAAGTTCAATTGCGCCACGAACTTCGATGGGCCTTGGCGGCTTGATCGTTTGGCATGATTCGAGGCTATTCCACGCTGGGAGACAGCGCTGAAAGGATGTGTCAGACGTCTGTATGGATTTGTAAGGAGCGAGCATTGCCGCTGGTGAGTCGTGGCATATTGCTGTATATCCTTAATTGAGAGAAAGATCTGGCGGTATCTATTCTGTGACGACTCAAAACTCGATAAGTGGTCTGAACTCGCGGGCGCCCATCGGGCGATTATTTATCAAGGTCTTCCTCTGGTTTTGGTTGACCGTTCTGGCGCTGTTCGCCATCTTTCTGGCTAGCCGGATGCTGGGCAGGCGACTGGTTCCGCCTACGGACGTCGTTGCATCGTTCGCTCCGAGAGTCGCGGACGAGGCGGCACATGCCTATGAATTCGAAGGTCCACAAGGGTTCGAACAATTCGCAGGAGGGCTGGTCGGGAAATCTGGGATTGAGCTCTATCTGATCGATGGGTACGGTAAGGATGTTTTGTCCCGACCCATTCCCTCCGACAGCCTGTCGATAGTACGTGCCGCCCGAAGTGACGGACGCGTTCTTACCCGCTACGGGTTCCGCTCGCACAGCTCATCTTATAAATTCACTTCGCCGTCAGGGCATCCTTATGTTCTTCTGGTGCGCGCTGGCTTGCAAGTGGGGAGATTCCTGGACAGTACGGCCGGAGGTGGGCTTCCATTCTTCGGCGCGGTGTTGCTCATGGTGACGCTCTTCTGTTTCTGGCTTACCCACCACATCGTTGCACCCATTCAGGGGATTCAATCTGCCGCGAGAAAGGTGGCGGCAGGTGATCTGAGCGTGAGAGCCCCGGTCGAGATATCCGGGCGACACGACGAACTGGCGGCTCTGGCGGCAGATTTTGATGTCATGGTTGAAAGGATGGGCGCGTTCGTGAGTTCCCAGAAGGATCTATTGAGCACCGTCTCGCACGAACTGCGCTCGCCCCTTACTCGATTGATTATGTCTTTGGCTCTTTTGCGAAAGCAGTCGCCCCTCGAGTCCGAGGAGTTACTGCAACGGATGGAGCGCGATGTCGAGCGAGTTGATACGCTCATGGGCCAGCTTTTGACACTATCACGTTTGGAAACGGGTTTATCGCCCGAGGGGAAAGACAACGTGGACTTGTCTCAACTGGTTCAGGAAGTGGTGGCTGATGGCGATTTCGAGGCGCGTTCTTGCGGCAAGTCTGTGAGGCTGCAAGCCAAGGGAGGTATCGTCATCGAGAAGGCCGATCAGCAGGCTCTGCGCAGCGCTTGTGAGAATATCATTCGCAACGGG
>Ga0210405_10002704_pt1 | contig 18127 bp, 17 predicted proteins | sample IncBWH11MmetaG_FD_155492 | JGI IMG/M metagenome (GOLD analysis project Ga0210405, IMG submission 155492) | Forest soil microbial communities from Barre Woods Harvard Forest LTER site, Petersham, Massachusetts, United States - Inc-BW-H-11-M | ecosystem: Environmental > Terrestrial > Soil >... | reverse complement strand
CTTCAGCCAATAGGGTGGGCGGTACCCGCAATGCAAAATTGCTTCGTCTCATGAATTCCCTCCTCCTCGTCTAATCACTCCGTTTCTTCTGCTAATCCCAGAACGACTTTCCCCGGCCGCACCACCGAACAGCGAAAACGCGCCGCCGCGGGCCTAAAGTCCCGCTCGTTAAAAGTCACGATCGCATCCGCGCGACCATTGATGGCTGTTTCCAACACCATCTCGTCATTCGGATCCAGTAGCATTGGCCGCGTGCGAATCAGTAACTCAACTTTCTTCCCGACGGAAGCCAGTTCATCTAGCACTGCGGACACATCTTCTCTGCTGGCTCCAGATGCCGCAAGATGTTCAGGACGGGTCAGAACTGATGATGGACTATCGGGACTTAGGCAATTCTCGTCGTCCTGAGTGGGAAGATCAATACCGCCGGATCGGATGCAAGAGCCTTCATTTAACGTTGTATTGGAAAATAGGAAGAACCGGGCCCTTGGTGTAAACCGTTTGGAATCTGGAGCGGCCTATCGGAATCGAACCGACACCTGAACCTTGGCAAGGTTCCGTACTACCACTATACTAAGGCCGCTCAACGACACTTCATTTTATAACATGCCCGAGCGGCAGCGACAAGCCTCCCGTGGCTCGCCTTTCGTCAACGATTCAATGCTGAACTGCCCCCTCAGGAGACCATGGTAACGCGCGCGGACTTCACGACCGGGGAACGCTTCTGTCTGTCGGCGAAGCGATCCGCTTTGTCTTTATCGGTGTAGACGCGGCCAAACTTTTCGCCGTCGGCGTAATAAACGGTCACCAGGAAATGGTGATGCTTACGGCGCTTGTCTTTGCCAAAATTGGTCTTCTCTCTCTTTGGGGATTTTTTCGTTTGAGTATTGGTCACAGAGGCCATCCCTGATTAGGTTGGTGGGTCACTGCTTCCACTATCGCAGGGAAGCGCCAGACGCGCAAGTACCGCTGTCGATAGTAACACTGCATCCATTACAAGAAATTTCGCCAGTTCCGGAAACTCCCGAAGAGTGCGCGACCAGACTCCGGGTTCTGGTTTGATGCGGGTGAAGGAATTAGCGGTACGCTTATGAAACCCGGCCAGAGCCAATTTGGACCACCCTCATTTGCCTTTTTTTGCCGCAAAATGCCAGCGAATTCGCTATTTCGCTCGCCCCCGCCCCTGGCCGCCCCGCAACATTCCTTAAAAGAAGTTGCCAGCCATGAAACTTTTCACCTGTTTTTTCGTCTTACTAGGTGAGGACAACGATAAGCTGAATGTGGCGGAGAATGAACATGATCATGACAATTACGAAGCACCCGCCCCTCGTGGAAGACCTGCGAAATCATTCGCAGGAGCAGATTGCTGAATTGCGCATGCTGCTTCATTCCGGTGCTCCATCGCGGCCAGATCCGCGACGGCCCGGCTTCTTTGAAGTCGAAGGGCGTTCAAGCATTTATTACGTTTTCAAATATCCGACGGGGACGAAGGTAATGCTGCTTGGCATTTGGGAACGCGAAAGCGATCCTGTCGCGGAGCTCGTGGCTTGCACCTGTCCCGCCGCGTAGGTTTCAGTTTCTCCTGAGAGCGTAAGAACGTGAGAAGCGTCCCGGTGCTACCACCGGGACGCTTTTTAGCTTTTCTCCTCTTCGTCTAATTCCAACGCTGCCGAATTGACGCAATAGCGCAACCCCGTGGGACGCGGACCATCGTCGAAAACGTGTCCCAGGTGGGCGTCGCAACGGCTGCACTTCACTTCGGTGCGAGACATGCCATGGGAGGCGTCGGTTTCCGTCTCGACGGCCTGCTCGTTCGTCGGGGCATAGAAGCTAGGCCAGCCGGAGCCCGAGTGGTATTTGGTATCAGAACGAAACAAGGGCTGGCCGCAGCACACGCACTTGTAGACGCCAGGCGTTTCGGTGTCTTCGTATTCCCCGGTGAAAGGCGGCTCAGTTCCCTTCTGGCGGGTCACATAGTATTGATTCGACGTGAGTTGTTTCTTCCAAGCCGCTTGGTCCTTGCGAATTTTCTCGTCCACGGGTCTTCCCTACCCTTCCTCGATATTGGCTACCGTCTTGCTATCTTCTCCTTGGTATCAGATTCGGCGCAGCGCCTTGACGATTCACGGCCCGCCTCCAGCAGTCTCGCTACACTTGAATTCTAACTCGAAAGCCACGATGCCAGAAAAGCTCGAAAAGCCAGTCTCCGACAAGCGCGCAGGACGAGCAAAGATCGCCCGGCCGGTCCGTGTGCGGCCTTCCGAGCCGCGCGACGATCACTTTGAGGACCTGCCGATCAGCGTAAATGCCTCAAAAAGCGGGATTTATTTCACGAGCCGCCTAAAGTCCTATTATCCCGGGATGCGAGTCTTCGTCACTTTCCCTTACTCTTCGCCGCACGATCCTATGAACTGCGAGTATGTCGCGCAAGTCGTCCGCGTGGAAAACCTGGAGAATGGCAAATCCGGGGTCGCCGTCCATCTGCAGATGAGCATGAATTTCAATGCCTCGCGGTCCCCGCGGCCGGGCAACCCGAGCTGAAGGCTCGCGCGCCTTGCCGATCCGTCACAGAGCCACGAAAAATCATTGATTCGCGAAAAAAGCCGTTATTGACACCGAACAGGATTTTCTTTATTTTCGTAGTATGAACTCTCGGGCGCATCGCCACCATCATCATCATGGCCAAACGCCGCGCCCGATGAGGTGTGCATAGAGTTTCGAAACACAAAGCACTCATCGGCCCGCTGGCGCAGAAAGCCCCAGCGGGTTTTTTGTTTTTCAGGCGTTGATTTTTTTGGGCGTTGATTTTGTGGGAGGCAGGCGCGTGAATTCTGTGAACATCGACTTTGCCAAAGCAGGCGGGTTGGTTCCCGCTATCATTCAGGACCACCGCACCGGCGACGTCCTCATGCTGGGGTTCATGAACTCCATGTCGCTCGTAGAAACGCAGCGTTCCGGCGAGGTCGTTTTCTTCAGCCGCTCGCGCAACAAGCTATGGAAAAAAGGTGAGTCCAGCGGGCACGTTCTTAAAGTGCGCGAGCTCCGCGTCGATTGCGACGGCGATGCCATTCTCGTCCGCGTCGAAGCCGTCGGTCCCGGTGTCTGCCACGAAGGCTATCGCAGCTGCTTCTTCCGCAAACTGGAACCCGATGGCAACGCCAGGATCATCGAAGAACGCACCTTTGCGCCAGAAACTGTTTACCGTCAGGGTCATCAGGAGAAAAAGGCATGAGCTGTCTGAAGCTTGGCATCCCAAAAGGCAGCTTGCAGGACGCGACTCTCGAACTCTTTGCCCGCGCCGGCTGGAAGATCACGCTCAGTTCGCGCAGCTACGTGCCTACCATCGACGATCCCGAGATCGAATGCTTGATGGTTCGCGCGCAGGAAATGGCGCGCTACGTCGAAACCGGCGCGCTCGACGCTGGAATCACCGGCCACGATTGGGTCGTCGAGACAGGCGCGGGTGTAGATGAGCTTTCCGAACTCGTCTACGCCAAGCAGCGGCTCGCTCGCGTTCGCTGGGTCCTCGCCGTTCCCGAGGACTCCGCCATGCGCGATGTGCGCGACCTCGAAGGCAAAACCATCGCCACCGAAGTCGTGCAAATCACTGAGAAATATTTGGCGCGGCACGGCGTCAAAGCGCGCGTCGAATTTTCCTGGGGTGCCACGGAAGTCAAAGTTCCGCAGCTTGCCGATGCCATCGTCGAAGTGACCGAAACCGGCTCTTCCTTGCGCGCCAATCGCCTTCGCATCGTGGATACCGTTCTCGAATCCGCCACCGTCTTCATCATGAATCGGATGGCCGCCACGGATCCGTGGAAGCGCGAGAAAGCGGAAAACCTCATCCTCATGCTGCAGGGAGCGATCGCAGCGGCAAGCAAAGTGGGCCTGCTTCTTAACGTTCACCGCGACGACCTCGCCGCCGTTCTGGGTGTTTTGCCGGCTCTGAAAAAACCAACGATCTCGGGTCTGAGCGACCCCGATTGGGTCGCCGTGAACACCATCGTCGAGGAAGCCGTGGTCCGCCAAATTATTCCCAAGCTCAAGGCTGCCAAGGCCCAGGGCATCGTCGAATACCCCTTGAACAAGATCGTGCTCTGATGCGCATACTGAAACTCACCGCCGCGATTGAAAAAAATCTGCTGCGCGCGCGTCACGAGCGCGACTTGGAAGCCGAACGGATAGCCGCGCGAATCATCGCCGATATCCGTAAACGTGGCGACACAGCGCTCGCCGCCTGGGCAAAAAAACTTGATGGGGCAGACCTGAGGCGCAGTGGCGTCTGGATCTCGCAGCGCGAAATCAACGCCGCACGCAAACAAGTCAACTCTGAATTTCTTCGCGCCGTGCGCCACGCGGAAAGCAACATTCGTCGCGTCGCTGAAAAACAACTGCCGCGTCCCTGGTCTCTGGAAGTCGAGCCCGGAGTGATGGTCTCTCAACTCGTCAGCCCCATTGAAGCCATCGGCTGCTACATTCCCGGCGGCCGCTTCGCTCTCGTGTCCACGCTGCTGATGACTGTCGTCCCTGCGCGCGTTGCTGGCGTGAATCGCATCACCGTGGTTTCCCCTAAACCAAATCCAGAACTCCTCGCGGTTGCAAGTTTGCTCGGCATAAAGAAAATTGCCCGCATCGGCGGCGCACAAGCCGTCGCCGCGCTGGCCTACGGCACAAAAAGCATTCCCCGCGTCGATAAAATATTCGGTCCCGGCAACCGATTTGTCACCGCCGCAAAACAACTCGTCAGCAGCGATTGCGCCATCGACCTTCCGGCTGGCCCAACAGAAGCCATCGTTCTTGCGGGAAAAGGCAACTCGAAATGGATCGCCGCCGACTTGCTCGCGCAAGCCGAGCACGCACCCGATGCGGGAAGTTTTCTGGTAACTCCATCCATTAAATTAGCGAACGCCGTCCAGGAAGAAGTCCAGGCACAATTAGCAAAGCTTCCGCAGAGCAATCCCGCGCACGCGTCCATACGCAAAACCGGCGCAATCCTGCTAGCGCCATCTCTCGAAGCTGCGTGCGTTTTTTCGAACCGCTTTGCGCCGGAACATCTGAGCCTTCCGGAGGACTCTGGCGCGCTGCTCAAAAAAATCACGGCCGCAGGAACAATCTTCCTCGGCCCGTGGGGCGCGCAGCCGCTCGGCGATTACATAAGCGGCAGCAATCATGTCCTGCCGACAGGAGGCTGGGCGCGCAAGCGCAGTGGTCTCTCCACCGCCGATTTTGTGAAATGTATCAGCGTCCAAACCATCCAACGCACGGGCTTCGAGCGCCTCGCACAGGACGCGATACGATTGGCGCAGGCCGAAGGTTTGCTGGCGCACGCCAACGCCGTCGAGGTTCGCCGATGAAGGTTCGCAAATGAAACCGCAACTCCACGTTCGACAAGCAATTCTTGATCGCCGTACTTACGAACCGCCCGGCGAGGGCCGAGCCGACAAACTTCGCCTCGACTTCAATGAAAACACTGCCGGCTGCTCGCCGGCTGTCCGGCGAGCTTTGGCGAAACTCACACCGAAGCTTCTCTCGATGTATCCCGAATATGAGCGTGGCACTCGCCGCCTCGCGCGTCATTTTCAAGTAGCGCCCGAAGAGCTCCTCCTAACCAACGGCGGCGATGACGCTCTCCGCCTTTTCTTTGACGCGTTTGTCGATGCAGGAAGCAATGTCGTGGTCTGCGAGCCCACTTTCCCGATGTATCGCTACTGGGGAGAAGTGGCGGGGGCGAAAATCGAAGTTGAACGCTACGGCCCTGCGATGGAATTTCCCATTGATGGCGTCCTGCGGGCGCTCGCTTCTCGACCGCGAGTTTTGTTTCTTTGTAATCCCAACAATCCCACCGGGACGCTGCTGCAAAAAGACGTTATCGAAACGATTCTGATAGCCGCCACTCACACTGCCGTCGTTGTCGATGAAGCCTACGCCGAGTTTTCTGGTCTCACGGTCATTCCATGGATCAAGCAATATCGGCAACTGTTTGTGGCAAGAACGTTCTCCAAAGCGGCGGGACTCGCGGGCCTTCGCCTCGGCGCCGTCATCGCTTGCGCCGAATCTCTCGCGATTCTTCGCCGCGCTACAGCTCCCTTCCCTGTCAATGCAGCCGCACTCGCTGCTGCGGAGGCGGCCGTTGGAGATTCCAAGACCATGAAGCTCTATGTGAAGAATATCTTGCGGACGCGAGGTTGGTTCGCAAAAGAGCTTCACAAACTCGGCGTAAAGACCTATTCGAGCGCTGGGAATTTCCTTCTGTCCGATTTCGGCCCTGGCGGCTCAGAAATGTGCCGGAAACTGCAAGCGGAAGGTGTTCTGATACGCGATCGTTCGAAAGATATCGGTCCCGGCATAGTTCGCGTCAGCATCGGCACACAAAAAGAAATGGAGCGCTTGCTGAAACTCATCAAGCGTCAGCGGTAATCGAATGAAACGCATCGCCAAGATTCATCGCAAGACAAATGAAACCGAGATCTGGTTGAAACTGAATCTCGACGGCCGTGGAAGGTCTCGCGTCACTACGGGAATTCCCTTTTTCGACCACATGCTTGATCTTGTGGCGCGACATGGGGCGTTTGACCTGGACATTACGGCGAAGGGCGACCTCGATGTCGATCAGCACCACACCGTGGAAGATGTTGGGATAGCGCTCGGGGAAGCTGTTTTGAAAGCCCTCGGCTCAAAACGCGGCATCCTTCGCGCTGGATATTTCCTGATGCCTATGGACGAAACTCTGGCCGCGGCCGCCGTTGATCTGGGGGGGCGGCCCTATTGCGTAGTGAATGCAAAAATATCCGCGCACCGGGTTGGCGATTTTCAAACCGAGCTCACGGAAGATTTTTTCCAGGGATTCGCACAAGCAGCGCGTGCCAACGTCCATCTGCGCGCGCTTTATGGGCGCTCTTCGCATCATCAAGTCGAAGCGATGTTCAAAGCGTTCGCGCGGGCGCTTCGATTTGCTGTCTCGCACGATAAGCGCCTTCGCAGCGTTCTTCCCAGCACGAAAGGCCTTCTATGAAAGTAACGCTCATCGACTACGGTGCCGGCAACGTTACCAGCGTCGAGCGCGCGCTGCACCGCCTCGGCGCTGCCTCGCAGCGATCCCATTCGCCTGAGTGCATTGCAAAAGCCGAAGCTCTGCTTCTCCCCGGTGTCGGCCATTACGCCACTCTCATCCGCGCGCTCGACGAGCGAGCTCTCCGCACTCCATTGCTCGATGCTATCCAGCGTGGCGTTCCGTTCCTCGGCGTGTGTCTCGGCCTGCAGGCGCTCTACGAAGCTAGCGCAGAGGCCCCCGAACTCAGCGGCCTAGAACTTTTCCCCGGTTCCGTGCGTTCTCTTCCTTCCACCGTTAAGCTTCCCCACATGGGCTGGAACCGCGTCAAACTCAGCCGCCCTTCTCGTCTTCTCGATGGAATCTCCCCCGACGCGTATTTTTATTTCGCCCATTCCTTCGCGGCCACCAGCACCACCGGCGAAGCTGCGGCTCTCTGTAACCACGGCGCGGATTTCGCCGCGGTGATCGAAAAACAAAATATCTTCGGCGTCCAGTTCCATCCGGAGAAAAGCGGCGACGCGGGGGCGAAACTTCTCCAAAATTTCTTGAGGCTCGCCGCATGAGCCTGGCGCACCGCATCATCCCCTGTCTCGACACGGATGGGGCGCGTGTCGTCAAGGGCGTGAACTTCGTTGGCCTCCGCGATGCAGGCGACCCTGTAGCTCTCGCCGCTCGCTACAACGCGGAAGGCGCCGACGAGCTCGTCGTCCTCGATATTGCCGCTTCGCGCGACCACCGGCCTACATTTCTAGAAACCATTCGCCGCGTCGCCGCCGAGCTCGCTATTCCCCTTACCGCGGGCGGCGGCATTAGAACACTGGACGACGCTCGCGCCGTCGTCCGCGCAGGAGCCGACAAAGTGACCGTCAACACGGCCGCCGTCGCTCGCCCTGAGCTTATCTCTGAGCTTTCTCGCGAATTCGGCGCGCAAGCCGTTGTGCTAGCCATTGACGCGAAACGCCTCAACAACCACTGGGACGTAATGATCCGTGGCGGACGCGAATCCGCAAATCGTGACGCGCTCGCGTGGGCCCAGCAAGGCGTCGAACTCGGCGCCGGTGAAATTCTTCTCACATCCGTCGACAGGGACGGCACGCAACTCGGGTTCGAGACACCCCTAACGTCTGCGATTTCGCGCGCTGTGTCGGTTCCCGTCATCGCTTCTGGCGGAGCGAAGCTCCCCGAACATTTTGCGGAGGTTTTTTCTGAAGGCGCGGCCGACGCCGCCCTCGCCGCCTCCATCTTCCACGACAATGTGCAATCCATCCGCGAATTAAAGCAGTTTCTTTCCGCCCGCAATATCGAGGTGCGCCTGCCATGCTAATCCCCATGCTTCCGTCCGCGGCTTGTAGGGGCACGATTCCTCGGCCTGAGCTTCGAAGGCATCGTGGCCTCGCCCGCCGGCTTGCTGTCGACCGTCCGCTCAGGTCGGGCCAGGCGCTCACCCAATGCTGATTCCCTGCATCGATCTGCAAAGCGGCCAAGCCGTTCAACTAGTCCACGGCCGCAAACGAGAACTCGCCGTCGCCGATGTCTTCGGCCTTCTTGAAACATTCAAATCATACGCATGGCTGCATATCATCGACCTGGACGCCGCCATCGGTACGGGCAACAACAACGCGCTAGCGCGTGAACTCTGCATGCAAGCCCGCAAGCGCTACAAATTGAAAGTTCGCGTTGGCGGCGGCATTCGAACCACAGCTCGCGCCCAGGAAATTGCCCAGTGGGGCGCAGCCCAAATCATCATAGGCAGCGGCGCCTTTCGTGAAGGCAAACTCAACACGCGCTTCCTAGGCCGGCTCACAAAGAAACTGCCTCGTGCTCAGATTGTGGTTGCCCTCGACACAGCCAAAGGCCGCATAACCATCAACGGATGGCGCCGCAGACTCGCACTGCGTCCCGAAGATGTCATGCCCCAACTCGAACCTTTTTGCGCGGCTTTTCTCTGCACTGACGTGGACCGCGAAGGCACCATGACCGGCGCAAACCTCGACTGGTTCCGCAAACTCCGCGCCGCAACACAACATCCCATCATCGCCGCGGGCGGAATAAAATCACGCCGCGAAATCCACGCCCTCGAAAAAATCGGCATTGACGCCGCGGTTGGCATGGCTGTCTACAAGAATCGCGTCCGTTAGTCACTCGCCTCAACCTATTTCGCGTCGAACTCCCAGTATTTTCTTCTCCGTGCGCTCTGTGACCTCTGCGTTAAACAAACCTGTCACTCCGCCGAACTCGATCCACCCCACCTGAATTACTCCCTTGCGTCAAATCCAAGTTGAGATACGATACCCACTCATGCGAAAAACAATTTGCTTGCCCCTGTTTTTTCTCTTGTTCTCCGTCGCAAGCTACGCGCAGACGACCACCGCGCCTCCGGCTTCTCTTCCCTTCACGATTAAGCCGCTCGGCAACAACGTCTATGCGGCGATTGATGATGCCAAAGGCGCCGCGGGTTCGAATTCCGGCTTCGTGATTGGCGACGACGGCGTCGCGGTGATCGACACGTTCGTGAATCCCGCCGCTGCGAAACAACTTCTCGCGGAAATTCAGAAGCTCACCAAGCTGCCCGTGAAATTTGTGATCAACACGCACTACCATCTCGATCACGTGGCCGGCAACGGCGTTTTTGAAGAAACCGGGGCGGTGATTATTGGCCACCGAAATATTCGCGGCTGGATCCACACGGAAAATCTGAAATTTTTCGGCAAAGACATCAAGCCGGAACAAAAGGCCATGGTCGAAGGTCTAGTCGCTCCGAACCTCATCTATGACTCCGTCATCGAGTTGTATTTGGGTTCGCGGCGAATCGTGGTGCGCTATTACCCGGGCCATACCGGCGGCGATTCCGTGGTCACGATTCCCGACGCTCAAGTCGTTTTTTGCGGAGATCTTTTCTGGCGAAAGACGCTGCCGAATCTGATCGACGGCACAACCGACAAGTGGGCGGCCACGGATGCCAAGTTGGCGGCCGAGGCCCCCAAAGCCACATTCATTCCCGGTCATGGCGACGTGGGAAACGCCGCCGACGTCCAGGAATTCGGCGGCTACCTCAACGACTTGCGCGCCATGATGGTTCAGCCGGTGAAGGATGGCCTCATGGGCGACGCCTTAACGAACGCAGTGATGCCCGGCTTCAAACAAAAGTACGGCAGCTGGAACTTCTTCGACTATTTTGCGAAGCGCAATATTCTGGATATGGCGAAAGAGCTGCGCGGCGACAAACAAATTCCGAAACCCGCTGAACAACAATGAATGCCGCGTCTTGATTTTGCTGCCGTCAGTCCATGGAGCTGATTTTCTCGGCCCAGCGCTTCACGACCCACCCCACTGAACATGCTCGTATAAAATGACATGAGTCGTATGCGCCTTCTATCTCAGATACGCGTCCGTGATGTACTGCTGCACCATGCGCTGGGTGTTGAAGAAGGAGCCGTTGATGGCGATGGCGTGCTGCATGATTTGAATGTAAAGCCGCGGCTCTTTGTAAAACATCGGCAGAATAATGTTTTCGAGTTTCCAGTAGAGCGATTCGGCTTCCTTTGCGTTGTCCGTGGCAATGTCGGTCGTGTCCATGGAGCGCCGCGGCTCGCCAATCGACCATCCGGTCACGCCCTCGATGTGCCCTTCCACCCACCACCCGTCGAGAATGCTCAAGCTGGGAACTCCGTTGAGCGCGGATTTCATGCCGCTTGTGCCGGACGCTTCGAGCGGAAATTGCGGCGTGTTGAGCCAAAGATCGACGCCGGAAGTGATTTTGCCGCCAAGTTCGAGATTGTACTCGTCGAGAAAAACGACCGGCACGGCTTTGCGCAGCGCTTTTTTCGCGTGGAAAATCCGCCGGATAATGTCCTTGCCTCCTCCGTCGTTGGGATGCGCTTTGCCAGCGTAAATAATTTGAAAATGTCCCGCGTTCTTGGCGATCTGGCGCAGGCGGTCCAAATCAGAAAGGATCAGGTCCGCGCGCTTGTATCCGGTGGCGCGGCGCGCGAAACCAATCGTGAAAACTTCTTCGTCGAGACTGAGCCCGGTTTTTTCGCGCACGGCTTCCAGAAGTTCGTGCTTGGCGATGAGATGCGCCGACCAGACTTCTTCCGGGGGAAGTCCGAGCGCGCTGCGAAGGCTGTAATTGTCTTCGCGCCACTGCGCGATCTGGCGGTCAAAGAGCTGCTGAAACGGAGGCGAAGTCCAGGTTCCCGCGTGCACGCCGTTGGTGATAGCCTCGATGGGGACTTCGGGAAACATCTGGCGTGAAGTGACGCCGTGCTGTTTCGCAACGCCGTTGACGTAGGTGCTGAGGCTCAGCGCCAGGTACGTCATATTCAAATGTGCGCCGCGCGCCGCCGCTTCCTGCAAATCCGGGAAATTCTGCTCCGCTTGCAGAGAACGCTTCACCAACTCGGCAACGGAAGCGTCCTTGAGATCGAAAAATTTGCTCTGCTGCGGAAAAACACGGGTGAGGTATTCGATTGGAAAGCGGTCGTGACCCGCGGGCACCGGAGTGTGCGTTGTGAACATGCACTTGGCGCGGACTTTTTCGATGTCTTCGCCATTGATGGCCGTCCGCCCCGCTTTGACCGCTTCTTCGCCAAGCAATTCCAGCGAGAGCAGCGCGGCGTGGCCTTCATTCATGTGATAGCGCGTTAGATCTTCGTATTTAAGTTCGCGGAGCATGCGCACGCCACCGACTCCGAGCAGAACTTCCTGGCACAAACGGTAGTAGGAATCCCCGCCGTAAAGTCCGCCGGTTAAGTTGCGGTCCCATTCGGCGTTGGAAGGAAGATCGGCGTCCAGAAAATAGACCGGCACTTCAAAACCGCGCACACCCTTTACGTCGTAGCGCCAGCAGCGGAGCTCGACGCGGCGATTTTCCAGAGGAACGGTTACGCGCGCAGGTTCTTCCTTGAGAAAATCCTCGACTTTCCAGACCACCGGCTCTTCCGTTTGCGTGCCGTCTTCGGAGAGATGCTGAGAAAAAAATCCTCTTCGGTAGAGGAGCGATACGGCCACCATGGGAAGGCGAAGATCGGCGGCGGCACGGATGGTGTCTCCCGCGAGTACGCCCAGACCGCCGCTGTAGCTCGGCATGGCATTCTCGAGCGCAATCTCCATGGAGAAGTAAGCGACAAACCGTTTAACCGAATTCGCGTGCGTGGACATCTCTCTCGCTTTTTCGCTGGGCGCCGAGAGGGCAGCCATGCGGGAAAAATAGACAACGATTGACCTTCAATTGTCGAGGAAACGCGCTACTCAATCAAGCGAGCAGAAAAATTAGTTGTTATGTGCGCTTCGGCATGATTACAAGGCTCCAAGCCCGCAGACTGGAGGAAGATTTGGCAGGAATCGTCGTCCGGCCAGCCCACTCTGACCCGCCCGCCCTTCCCATCTATTGGTCAATTCGCTTTCCCGGCGGCCTCTTTCCCCAATGGCGGGCGGGGTGAGGGCGTCGGGCGAGTGAGCAAATCGACGTACTGCTTATAGAATTTTTCCTTGTCGAGGTCTATCTGGACCTCGACGAGCGCGTCGCACATTCCCGGCTGCTTGCCAGGGACCCACGAGAGGGTATCGCCATAGCCGGGACCATGATCAACGTTAACGTCGATATAGAGTTTTTGCCATTTGGTGACGATCGTCGGGTCGAGCCAAGCGACAGCAGCAAGTTCGTCCCAAAGATAGTTGGCTTCGGCATATTTCGCGACGTACTGAGCGGCCGGCGACGGACTCTTAGCGATTTGCGATATGAGATCTTTCTCCATACGGGTTTTGATGGAAATATCAACGGTGGTGAGGGCGATGCGCCGCCAGTTGCCGTGAAGAACGGTATGAGACGCCTCGGGATCCATCCAAAAATTGAATTCGCGGTGCGGGGTGGTGCTGAACTCTGGGTCGTTGGTCTTCGGATTGATGCTGCCAGCCATGAGGATGAGTTCCTTGGCGAGTTCCGGAAAATGGGGATCGAGAGCAATCGCTTGGGCCAGGTCGGTCATCGGTCCCGCGGCGTAGATAGTGATTTGGGACGGATACTGGCGAACCATGCGCACCATGAAATGAGCGGCGTCTTCGGTCGAGGCCTTGGTCGTGGGAGCGCCCTCCGGCATAGGAGGAATTTCATACGGCCCGTGGACGGCGTAGCCCTTGGCGAAATTCCAGGCACCCTGATAGAGAACCTTGCCGTAAAGCGTTTCCCACTTGGCAATGTATTCCTTGGAATTGACCAGAGGAAAGACGGCGCCGGGAAGAACTGGGATGTCGGTGCGGCCGATGATTTCGAGCAAGCGCAGAGTATGCTGGACTTCTTCATCGCGCCAAGCGTCGCCGGTGAGGACGGTGATGCCCAGGACATCGGTCTCGGGCGAATTGATGAGGGTGAGAATGGCCTGCATGTCCGTGCCGCCGGGACCGGCGCAATCCTGATCGATAATGACTTTGCGCTTGGTCTGGGCAGGAGCGGCGGACGTGGCCAGACCAAGGAGGACCAGGAGCATGAAATTGCCGACGACGCGCGTGGCGATTCTAGTTAACAACACGACGCCCACCCCCGGTTTTTTTGTAAGTGCGGATTCTAAAGGAGTTATGGAGATTGGCCTTAAAGGTACACATTCCAAAGGACTTAACACAGAGGACGCGGAGAGCCCCGAGCGGAGACAAAAGCAGAGGTAGCGCAGGGAAGGCGAACTGTTGCGTCGAATTCACGGGGAACTGTAGGAATATATGTACCAAATGTCAAGCTAAAAGGATGATTCATTCGAACGATCTGTGGAAAAATGGGGAAACATCATCCAGAGTCCGCAGGCGCTATCCGATGAAAGAGATCGTCTTTTATTGAACGGAATTCCGAAAACAAACCGGCCCACCGAAGCTGCAGGTGGGCTGGCCAGATCCAGATTAAAGGTGCGTCTAACTGAAGCCAGTTAGAACGTCAGCTTCAGACCGAACTGCACGAGCCGCGGGTTGTTTACAGTCGAGTTGACCGAGCCGAAGCCGAGCGCGTTGACGTCGTTGACCGGCAGGCCGAATTGCGCGTGGTTGAAAAGGTTGAAGAATTCCGCGCGGAAATTCAGGCCCATGTTTTCCCAGGGCAGCGCGAACTGTTTGATCACGGAGAAGTCGGTGTTGACGAAATCCGGTCCGACAACAGGTACGCGAGAAGCGTTTCCGAGCTGGCCACCTGGGGCCGCAACAAAGCAGGCCGTATTAATCCACTGCAGGTTGCTGTGGTTGGCGGCGTAGGGATTGCAACCAGCAACCTGATTGGGACGGTTGAAGTTGTTGCCGTTGCCGCCTGCGTTGAAGGCGACGCCGGAGGAGTTCGCGCTGTTGATGAGGGGGACCGGAAACCCGGATGTGATCTTTTCGATGACGGTCAATTGCCAGCCGCCGAGTAGGGTGTTGGTTAAACCACTCCAATCACCGCCGAACTTCTTGCCCTTGCCGACTGGCAAGTCGTAGATGACGCTAGCCGTGAAGCTGTTATTGAGGTTGATTTGCGACAAACTCCAATCCAGCTTTTCCCAATTCGGGAGCGGGAAAAAGGGCGCACTCAGCTCGGAGCCCAAACCGTCGGATAGGCCGTTGTCATAGGTACGCGAATAGGAGTAGCCGATTAGAGCGTAGAGACCGTACTTAGGGGTCTTGGTCTCGGCTTTGATTTGCAACGAGTTGTAAGTGGTTTTGCCGAGATCGCCGAACTCCAAAATAGCGTTACCGACGCCAAACGGCGAGATGTACGGATTGCCATTGGGGAGACATCCGAGGGTGTAACCGCTAACCTTGCCGCAAGCACCCGGGCCGATCCCGTTCGTGTTATTCGGGTTGTTGGTGTTGAGGTTGTTTCCGAACTCCAGGATGTGCCTGCCCCGTGCGCCGGCATAGCCAGCTGTGAGAACAACGTTCCCTAGTAACTGACGTTCGATGTTCACGTTGAACTGCTGAACCATGCCGATCTTGAAGTTCGTGGGTTGGAAATTAAACGTTCCGGTAAAAGTGGCAATGCTGGGCGGAGTGTTAAAAATTGGAAAGCCCTGAGTGGTGGTAACGCCCGTAACCGCAGGGGGGTTCACTTCTGAAGCGCAGAAAGAGGTTGGCGTGGGGCAACCAACTATTTGTGGCCCGAAGGTTATTCCGGAGTTTTGGGCCAAGCCAAAGTTATCACCTTCGGCAAAGAACGGAGGATTTTGCCAAAGGCCCTGGGCACCCTGGCTCCAAGCGGAATCGTGATAGATGGAATAGCCGCCGCGCACGACCGTCTTATCGCTGCCAAGGAGCTTATAAGCGAAACCGAAGCGTGGCTCAAAGGCCGTCCAACTCCTCTTTATGCCTGCCGACGAGCTCACACCGCCCTTATTGGCAACCAGAAGCTGTCCCGCGCCAGTCGAAGGAACGTAGTCTGCCAAACGCCCAGCGGATTCGCTGATGGGACTAGTGAGATCCCACGCCAGGCCCAGATTGAGTGTGAGGTCTTTCGTAATTCTCCAGTCGTCCTGAACGAAGGGCCGGAAGATTTTCCATCGGCGGCCAGTGACCGGGCCGTTGAAGGTCTGATCGTGCTCGGACACGCCGACCAGGCCGAGAACAAGATCCGGCTGCGGATTCCCGGGAATGCTGGCGACGGGGGGGGCAGTAGGGGTGGGGCCAGGCACAAAATAGCCGGAAAAATTGCCAATTGCGCCAGGAATCCAGAAACCGTCCTGGAAGGCTTCGGTGCCGACGTTCATCTGATTTGCGCGAATATCAATTCCGACCTTGAGGTCGTGCTTGCCGCGGATCAGGTCGAGGGAGTCTTTAAAGGAGAAGATGTTTGTGCCACCCTGGAAAGGAGTGAAGCCGCGATCGCCCACCGACCAGTAGCCGGCTGTAAGCAAAGTACTGACCAAGCCACAGCTATAGGCGCCTGGAGTGCATTTGGCGCCGGCGCCGAGGCCGCTGCAGCCCAAGTTCGCGCCTGGAATGTTGAGAATCGCAGATTGGCAACTCCCGGTGCCCTGCGAAGTGATGTAGTTGAAGATGCGGTTGTAACCAAAGCTCGCCTGGTTCACCGTCGTAGGCGCAAAGACGTGGGTCTCGCCGATGGCGATGTTGCGCGCGTGGTTGATGATGCCCTGGTTGCTGCCGAAGGCGTTGGCCTCCGCAAATCCGCCAGTGAAACCGCCGGGAACGAAAGATACGGCGTCGTCGTAGCTAAAACGGCCGAAGACAGTGTCGTTAGCCGTCAGGTTGTGGTCCAGGCGGACGTCAAGCTTGGTTTCATCCAGTTTGCGGACAGGCTCGCTCACGAAGTTGAATCCCTGGGCGGCATTGTTTGCGTTTGGCACGGGGTAGAAGTTAAGCAGCGACGCACCGATGCTGTTAACCAGACTGGCTGGTATTTTGGCGCACGGGGTCCCCTGCGCCTGGCTGCCATTCGCGGCGGCCGGAAGGGGATTGCCACTGGTGGGATCGCACTGGAAATAAACATTGGGAAAGTTGGCAGGGTTTATCGAAGTTCCGACCATATTCGGATTGACAACGCCAGGAACCGTCACGGCGTTTCCGCCAACCATCACCGTGCCCGTTACGGGTTTGCCAAACGGATCGTTCGTGAAATCCGCAAAGGTCTGCGTTGCACTCGGCCGCATCGCCACGCTGGGGACCAAACCCGTAAAGGTAATCCCGTGGCGCTGGCTCTTTTGTTCGCCATCGACGAAGAAGAAGGTTTTGTCCTTACGAATCCGTCCGCCGATGGAACCTCCATACTGGTTTAGATTGAATTTTTCCGGGGAGGTGGCAAAGAAGCTCTTGGCGTCGAGCGAAGTATTGCGCACAAACTCGAACAGCGATCCGTGGAAATCGTTGGAGCCGGATTTTGTTGTGACCAGAACGGTGGGTCCGGCGCGAGTGCCGTATTCGGCGGAATAGTTGTAGGTCAAAACCTTGAATTCCTGAATGTCATCGATCGAGGAAAAAGTTCCGATACCGCCGGCCGTCAATTCGTTGTTGTCTGTGCCATCCAGGATCCAATCGGTGCTGTTGGGACGGGAGCCGCCGACGGACAGGGAGAAGGAGCCGCGTGCGGCAACCTCGCTGCTGGCAGCAGAGGTGAAAAAACTATTGGGGTTCGACTCAGCCGTAGCGCCGGGGGTGAGAGTGGCGAGTTGGACGAAGTCGCGGCCGTTGAGAGGAAGTTGGGAGACTTCTTGCGCTGTGATGACCTGGCCGAGCGAAGGATTAGTAGTCTCGACCGCAACGGCGGAGGCGTTGACTTCCACGGTCGAGGCGACAGTGGACGGCGAGAGCGTAAAATTCAGCTCGCGCGCCTCATCGACCTGCAGGCGCAAGTCCTTGTTTTCGACGGTTTGAAATCCCGCAAACTCGACGCGCAGCGTGTAAATCGAAACCGGCAGCAATGGAATGAGGTAGTGGCCAGCGTCATCGGTTTTTGCTTGCCGCGATACGCCGGTGCCTTGGGAAGTGGCGGTGACGGTTGCGCCGGAAATGGCTGATCCGGATTTGTCTAGGACGTTGCCGGAGAAGCTGCCGGTCGCTTGACCGTAGAGAGCCGGAGAAACGGAAAGCGCCAGCGAACAGACCAAAAGCAGAAAAAGTATTCGAAGCCTCATGAGTAACACCCCTTTCGACCACCCCTGTTTTCTACCAATTGCGACCATCGCCATTAAACAACACCGTCCAGAGTTTACTTCAGCGCGAAAACGACGGCGGATAAATTTGCGCGCCCGCCGAAATATGGGCTTCAAAGCTACAAAATAATATTTTGGCGAGCTGCTTCTCGACAGGAGCAGAGCCATCGACTTTGCTTTTGGAGCGGCGGAGAAAAAGAGTTCCCGCCGGCTATTGGGTCCAAATCACTTACAGAACCAAGGCGCTTCAACGAGGGAGAGTTCTGGTGCAGTGGCGTGGCGTTTAGTGCGAAAGCACACTCGCCAGCAAACCGCGAATATGAACAAATACTAATCTGCTCCAGGACGTTCCCCCCAGTTGCACCAGTGAGCGTAGGCTAGCGTCCAGTTGAGAGAAGTGTCAAGACAAAAGTAGGGTTCGGGGCGCGCCTCGTAAAACATTTTTGGAGATTTTTCGTTATTG
>Ga0210405_10002700_pt1 | contig 18159 bp, 16 predicted proteins | sample IncBWH11MmetaG_FD_155492 | JGI IMG/M metagenome (GOLD analysis project Ga0210405, IMG submission 155492) | Forest soil microbial communities from Barre Woods Harvard Forest LTER site, Petersham, Massachusetts, United States - Inc-BW-H-11-M | ecosystem: Environmental > Terrestrial > Soil >... | reverse complement strand
AGCCTAAAAGAGGCGTTCGCAGGCCTGGAGCGCATTCGTAAACGCGCCAAACCGCTGCCTAAAGGAATGACTATCAAGGACCTGATCGAAGAAGGTCGCAGGTGAAGTCGATTGTCCTCGACGCTTCTGTCGCTCTCGCCTGGTCCCTTGATCGTCCCACTCCCGCGCACGCCGACCATGTGGCCCGGCTCTTGCTAAACGGAGTTCAGGCCATTGTTCCCGTGCTCTGGCCCTTGGAAATGGCGAACGGATTCGCTGTGGCGGAACGGCGGAGATTGCTAACGTCTTCAGAGATCGTTGAAGCACTGCGCTATCTCGACGTGATCCTCGCTAAGAGTATAGAAGTTGCGACAGACAGCTTCTCAATCCGCACTATTCTTAGCACGGCTCGCGCATTCTCACTTACCGCCTACGATGCGGTATATCTCGAAACGGCACTTCGCCATGGGTTGGCGCTTGCCACGCTCGACAGGGCCTTGCGGGCTGCAGCGGCCAAGGCCGGCGTGGATCTCGTTCACTGAACTCTTCCCGACCTACTTCAGATACTCCGAATCTTTTTTCAGCTCCTCCGGGATGTGGGGGAACGGGGGGAAATCCTGCGAGTAGCCCTTGAACAAACTGGCCGTGACTTCGGCGCGGTGGTTGCCGTCATGAATCGCGATCTTGTGAATCTTGCGCGGCGAGTACCCCTCCCATAGCGACACCCCGGCGTAGGCGCCATCTTTGCGCAGGACGTAGTAGATCATGTCGACGAAGCGCAGCTTGTTCATGTCGTTGTTGTAGTTGCGAGCGATGCGCTTGAGAGCGTCGAGGCCAGCTTCCTGCGGGGACATGCCGTGGCGCATGTTTTCGACGATGGTGTGAGCGCCGGCAACTTTGATGTTTTCTTCTCCGCTGCCGGTGGCGCCGGCGGAGCCTACGTCCTGGTCGGTGTAGCAGCCCGCGCCGATGATGGGCGAATCGCCGCAGCGGCCTGGCAGTTTGAAGGCGAGACCGCTGGTGGTGGTGCATCCGGAGATTTCTCCTTTTTCATTCAAGGCCGAGCAGTGAATGGTGCCGGTGGGTGGGAAGATGACTTTGCGAACGGTGGCGAGTTGATGCTCGGGTGCGATGCCGAGATCGGCGGCGCGGGCTTGCAGATTCTGGATGCGTTGTTGCCAGAGTTGAGAGTGCGGCTTGTCTTCCTTTCTTTCAGGATCGCGTTTTCTTTCAAAGTCGCGATCCTTGTCCGGGTCGGGCGGCTGCCAGTGCGGATCGGCGAGACCGGGACCCCACCAGTCGCCGGTGGAGTGAAACTCCTTCCAGAGCAGCCAGATTTTGCGGGAGTTTTCGGTGAGCAGGTTTTCGCGCGGGAAGCCCATGGCAGCGGCAAAGCGCTCAGCGCCTTCGCCAACCAGCATGACGTGGCCGGTATGCTCCATTACGGCCTTTGAGACCAGCGAGACGTTCTTGATGTTGCGCACGCCGCCGACGGAACCGGCGCGGCGCGTGGGTCCGTGCATGCAGCAGGCGTCGAGTTCGACTACGCCTTCTTCGTTGGGCAGGCCGCCGAGGCCGACGCTATCGTCTTTGGGATCGTCTTCCGGACCTTTGACGACACGAAGGGCGGCATCGAGGGTATCGCCACCGGCTTTGAGGAAGGCGAACGCGTCTTCGAGGTAGTTGTAGCCGTTGTTGGCGCAGACCATGATGGGGCGCTTGCGAGGCGTGGCATCGTGTTCTTGTGCAGCTTCTGGCGCAGCTGAGGTTGAGTCAGCGTGGGCTGGTGTTCCTACTCCGGCGGCGACTGCGCCCAGCAGGGAAGTCTTGACGAAATCACGGCGCGAAAAAGACATGTGAGGCTCCAGTTCCCGGGAAAGCGGAAAGCATATCATGCGGCTGTGCTGCACGTTCAGTCCTGGCTCTGTTGGTGAGCGGTGTCGATATGCGGAAAAACCCACTTCTCGCAAAAAAGAAGCGAGAAGCGGGGCACCCGGCAGTGACGGGTGAACTGATCCCCTAGTGATTTTCTAGAGCGATACTTTTTCCTTGAGCAGTGCCCTTGTAGAGCTAGCGATCTAGACTGAGGATATATCTGCAGGCCGTAATCAATGTTCGGAGCAGATCTCGCGGGAAGGCGTTAGACCTCAGGGGCTGAAGCCCTGCCAGGAGTGGGGGGCGGTTTATCGCAGCGCTGGAAGCGCTGCGCCACCCAGACTTGCGCCACCCAAATCCGGGGGCTGCTGCACACCGATGGGGCCACGAAAAAAGGGCAGCCTCATTCGCGGTTGCATAGGGCGAGCCAACCCCTTCGACCTTGGCTTATGTCACTCCCTAGCTCTCTGAGGCGGCACGAGTCGAGAACTGGCAGGGATCCTTCGACTGCGTGAGTGCTTGGCTTCGCCAAGCACTCACTTCGCTCAGGATGACAAACTAGGCTCCGGTGGCGATGCCGCGGTAGCGGCCAACCAGTCTTGCGCGAGGGCTGTGCGGATGGTCAGCGGATTTGGCGGCGATGGGACGCTTCACTTCGTCGGCTCCGGCGCGGAAGCGCAGGAGGGCGGCGATGTTGCCGACTTTGTCGAACTCGGCATCGTCTTTGACATAGAAGAGTTCGATGTCGCGGCGGATGACCCAGGGCAGAATCGCTTCGGCGACGTCGACGACGGTGCGAGTTGCGCGTCCGCAAGCGGGGCAGTAATGCACCAGGTGGGCGTCGAGATGGCCGCAGCCGGCGCATTCGACGGCTTGCGCGGAATAATTTTCACCAAGGAGCAGGGTTTGCACCTCGCCCAACTCGAGGGCGTGGAGCACCCGCCGCAATCCGGTGACGCCGCGACCGTTGCCGCGAGCCTGTTCGATGGTTTCACGGACGGCCTCGCCGCAGCGTTTGTTTTGAGAGTCGGTGAAGATGCGATCGGCCTCGGAGCGGATTTCTTCACGGGCGATGTGAGCGACGTCGGCGGCGGAAAAACGACCGAGCATCCGCTGCGATACGTAAGGATGCAACTGTGCCTCGAATTGCGGCCAATGGGTATCGGTGCAGCCGAGAATCCACTTTTCAAACATACCTTTGTCCAGCGCATCTTTCAGGAACTCGGCGACATGTTTGAAATGCTGGCGGGCTTCATCGGCAACGCGGCGTTCGGCATGGCCTCCGTCATATCCGGCGAAGCCATCGCCGCGGCCACGGCGGGTGAGCGGATGAAAAAATCCTTCGCGTTCGGTCAGTTCTCCGAGGCGCAAATCGAAAAGCCGGGCGCGATGTCGATCGACGAGCACGATGCCGAGGCTGGGAAAAGCTCCCAGCAAACGGGCGAGAGGTTTGAGATGAAAATGACGATCGACAAAAAGCTGGGTTGCGGCGAGTTGAGCCGGCAAATCGAATTCGCGCCAGACATTCTGCGCCGAGCAGGCGAAGACTGCTTTGGCATGGGAGCCATTGCCGCGCAAATCCTGTGACAGGCGCACGATGCGGTCAAGATCGGCGCGTGCCGATTCATACTTGCCGTTATTCTTACCGTTACTCTTGCTTTCCGAGCTTTTGGTTTCCAGGGAGCGAAAGGCTTCCCGGGCTAAATCCTTAACGAGGATCGTTTCCTCTTTATGGGCTTTGTTGCGAGGCGGTGTGGGTTGAAAGTAGAAACTAAGAGCGCAAGAATGTTGATCTTCCAATTGAGCTAATTCACGGATTTGTTCGCGTGTGATCATTCGTATTCCCAGTCCTTATTCGATATATGAATTGATTTATGCTGTGCCGGTGGATGCGAAGCGCCCTTTGAATTGATGGGCGAGTCTGGGCGAGTGGCGAAGGTGATCGCGGGCGGCGGAAATAGAGGCCGCCACGTGTTCGGGCGAATCGCCGGTGATGGCGGAGATTTCACCAATGCCAAAACCTTCTAGGGCGTGGAGAATAAAAGCCTCGCGATGGGTGGGGCGAACGTCGCGGAGAGCGGAGGCGATGAGGCGCATCATTTCATCGGAACCAACGATTTCTTCCGGAGTTGAGACGCGATCGTCGGCGATGATGGTTTCTTCGGTTATGGCTTCGTCGGGCTGATGGAATTGCAGTTCGGGCTCGTCGCTTGCCTTCACGTTTTGCTTGCGGGCAGAATCTTCAAGATGAACGGCGCCGCCGTTGCTTTCATCGGGACGGGCGAGCTGATCGAGCGCGTTGAGGGCGAGGCGGTAGAGCCAGGGTTCGAGTGCGAGACGCTCAGGCTTCTCGTGACCGTCGCCGAGCGCGGCGGCGATGGTTTCGTCGATGACTTCTTCTTTGCTGATGGAATCTGGCGCGACGAGATCGGAGGTCTCGCGGAAATAAATTTCGCGTTCTACAAAGCGTTCCAGGCGCGCGAGGTTTACGTTGACGTAGGAGCGGATATCTTCGCCAGAAACAAGGGGTGGAAAAACCACGGCGAGGGTCTGCTCGAAGGGGACGGAAGAATTGCGGCGAGCCGGCTCTTCCTTCTGACGACGCGTCCATTTATGAGAGGAGCGGAGCAGGTCTTTGTGTTTGCCCAGCTGGTGCAACAGGTCTTCAAAGGCGGTCTTTACCGCGGCCGCGGCAGACGGGGCTTTGGCTTGTGCGGCCATCTGTCCTGAAGGCAAGCGCAGGTTGAGGGAAACGCTGGTACCTTCGCGCGCGGAAATCTCTTCCACCGCGCCTTTCAAGTGGACGAGTTCGGGGCGAAAAACCTGCAGCCTTTTGCGCAGTTTTTCGATTTGATGTTGGAGTTCTTTTTCTACAGCAGGAGTTTTATGAAGCCGGTAACTGACGTGGACGTTCATGAGCACCTCGAGCTTGCCAAACGAAGTGGAGCAAACCAGTGCTTTCTAAGCCGATTGTACACCCGGGCGAAGCGTGGAAAAGCAGAATTCAGAAATCGGATTTGAGGGCTCGATGAGAATGGGAATTGATTGTGGATGTATTAGCGCGAGTTTATTTTCGAGCGTGCGCAGTTTCGCTTACGCGCGAGGCTGGCAATGTAAGAGATCCTTTCGCTTCGCCTGAAGAACGGCTTCGCTCAGGATGACAACGCTTTTGAGCCGAGAACTTAGAAATCACAAGGGCTGAGTGTAGAATGAATGTAAGTGATGTTTCCCTAACCTGTTCTCAGGAAATTAGGAGTAAGCCAAATGTATCCGGAAATTATGGTCATTCCCATGCGCGAAGAGTTGACCCGCTTGGGCATTGAAGAATTGCGCACGGCGGAGGAAGTTGACAGTGCTTTGAAGGCTCAACCGGGCACTGCGATGGTAATCGTGAATTCAATTTGTGGATGCGCCGCGGGGCGGATGCGTCCGGCGGTGCGAATGGCGCTGCAGAATGCCGCGCATCCCGACAAGTCGTTTACCGTGTTCGCGGGGCAAGATGTGCAAGCCACTGAACGGGCGCGCGGTTATTTTACGGGGCAGCCGCCTTCGTCGCCGTCGATTGCGATTTTACGCGACGGGCAATTGGTCTACATGATGCCGCGGCGTGACATTGAATCGCGCGAGGCGCCGGCGATTGCGGCGGAGTTGAAGGCAGCGTTGGATAAATTCTGCGGGAAGGCAGTCGCACAGATATAGGGAAGTTCCCCGATTCTACTTACGATATATTGGTAAGGTGCCTTGAAGGGGGAAGCGTTGCCGTGGTCCCGCAGCGGCTAAAGCCGTTTTGAAATCCAAGCCTTAACGCAGCGCTTGAAGCGCTGCTCCACCCAAAATCAGAGTTTTTCCGCAGCCTCTGGAACTCGTGCCCTTCCCAAACCTGACTGACACAGACTTTTTCCTCAGCCTCCAAACGTCGTGCCCTTACCGATTTTGCCTTCACTCTATTTATTCGTGACGCTCACGGGTTTGCTGATCATGAAGGCCTTGACTGCGATTGCGTTGGGTTGAAGGCCTACGGGAATCATCGTTAACAGGGAATACTCGGTGGGTTCGAGCTTGCGGGGGGTGCGGCGCTGGATGACCGTGACATCGCCGGCCTGCGTGTCGAGAACCAGAAGATATTTTTGATCTTGCGACAGCGCGAGGCCGTCCGGCCGGCTGCCGACGGACATGGTGGCGATGCGCCGGCCGAGATCGATATCATAGACTGCGACGCTGTCAGAGCCGAAGTTGCTGGCGTATAGCCTGGAGTTATCGTGGGTAACGAGCGCGCGGGTGGGATGCTGGCCGATCAGGGCGGTGTTTCCGACTTCATCGTTGCCGGTTTCGACAATCGAAATGCTATCGGAATCGAAATCGCACACGATGAGTTCGCCACCGTCGGGCTTGAGAGCGAGACTTACCGGGGTGCGGCCTACATCGAGCAGGGCGAGCACGCGATCGCTGGTGGGATCGCCGGCGGGGGCGGCTTTCGCGAGGGCGATGGAGGCGACCTGCGACGATCCGGAGCAGGCCACGAAAGCCTTGCTCGAGTCCGGCAGAATCGCGATGTCTTCCGGTTGCTGGCACACCGGCAGGGTGGCGCGAACGCGCAGCAACTTCGCGTCGATGACGGAAACCGTGTTGTCGCTGCGGTTGGAGACGACCACGGTTGCGCCGTCGGGAGAAACCCTTGCCAGTCCTGGGGCAGAGCCGACGCGAACGTTGCCGAGGAGCACGCGCCTCTCGAGATCGATGACCGAAACGTTGGCCGATCCGGAGTTTGCGACGTAGGCGCGTTTGCCATCTTCGGATACGTCGATGAAGTAAGGCTTGCCGTGAACTCCGATGGTGGCGACGACGGCGTTCTTTTCGGCGTCGATAACGCTAACGTTGTTGGAGCCGGAGTTGACCACGTAAATTTCATTCTTCTTGAGGTTCGCCGCAACGCCGGTTGGCTCAAGTCCAACGGCAATCGTCTTCGCGGGCTCGAAGGTCCGAAGATCGATGACGCTGACGGTGTTGCTTTTGCCGTTGGTGACGTAGGCATATTCGCGATAGGCGGGGCCGTAATCCGGGAGCGGACGCTCGCGGAAGTGCCACCATGCGAGCGCAGCCAGGAGCGGGATCAGAACAACGATGAGGAGAAATTTTCGCAAGATGCTGGGTCGTTAATTGGGAAGCCACAAGATTAGCAGAGATAGTTATGGGTGTGGCGGGGTGAGCATGAGAAGTATCTTAGTGTCGTGGTTGAGTGTGCGGCGAAGAAAAAGGGTGGTCGAGCTGCGCTCGACGGACAGCCGAGGGCGGCTGTCCCCACATTGCAGTCAGCGGGGAACTAGTTCGGGTACGGCCTGGGAGGATGAGAGCGCTTGCAGTTCGCTGGTCAAGGAGGCTACTTTGTCGTTGGAGACGCGAATTTCTCCGTCCAGGACTGCCCACAACTTCCCCGAGCTCGTGCCTTGAAATTGCGCGCGATGGAGGGTGGCGTTGCCTTGGGCGGATGGAGGCAGCGTGAGTTTGAAGTCGCTGCCGCCCTGCACGGTAGTGAGCAATGTCTGCGCCACTTGCTCGCGCACTGTATCGCCTATAAAGCCTGAGCGCAACTGTTCGCCGACCAGTCCCTCGGCATTGATGCGACCAACAGCGGAATCGATCCGCAACGTGCCATCTTCTGCTACTGCCGCAGTTAGCTTAATCTCGATTGTGCCGTTGCCTTCCACGATTTCATTTGCAGACCCACCAAGACACACCCAGCGCTCATAGTGCAGGCGAATGATCGCCGCGCTGGCTGGGGGCTGCGCGTCTAAAGTGGCGGTCTGCACGGCGATACGCTCTCCGCAGCGGTTCGACCGGTCGAGTTGGGCCCGCAAGGCCGAGGTAAAGTTCTGGCGCAGGTCCGAAAGATCGGTGGTGAGCTCGAGTTTGAAGCTGTTCTGGCCAGCATCGGCCACGCTCTTCGAAACCGCGCCGGAGGTTGAGATCGCGATGGCCTGACTGCCGAGGGTGATCGAATTTCTTACCGGAGGAAGATCGAAGACGAAGTTTTGGTTGTTGTTGGCGGCCCCGATACTCATTTCTTTTCCGAGATCGAGTTGCTGATTTTGAAAGGCGGTGAGGTCACGATCGAGGGCCTGCGCGGAGATTGGGAGCTGTGGCGCCGAGGCCTTCGCATCACGGAGTTCCTGATCGAGCACTTGGGTTTGTTGCGTGAGGTCAGCCTCAGCCTTGGTCAGTTTTTTTACGGTTTCTTTCAGGCCGGTTTTCTGGCGTTCGGAAAATCCGGCGAGAAACAGTTTATTCAGCGAGCGTGCGTTTTCGATGGCTTGCGCGACTGCGGCGCCGCTACGGGAAATTTCTGGCGCCGGGCTTGGCTTGGTGATTTCTTGCTGAAATGCCTGCAATTCTGCACCGGCCGCAGAAGTGCTCTTCAGCATGGACACGAAAGCGGCGACTTGTTCGTTAGTGGCTTGGACAGCGAGGGCTTCGTGAAAGTCCCTTAAGCTGTCTTTCTGATCGACGCCGGTTGGTTTGCCAACCCCGCTTAATCCGTCTCCGCCGGCCGTGCCGCCGCCAACGTGGCCGCCTCCGCCACCGCGCTGAGCAACGAGCGCGCAGGGAGACACGAGGAAAGCGGCTGCCAGGACGGCGTGGGTTAGAGCAGTACGACGGTTGACTCTGCGCAACATCGAAGCGGATCTCCTACAGAAGTGTAACCTGCCGTGTGGCAATAAAGTTAGCTTGGCTCAGAGTGAGGGAAAAGGCCATCACCTTTACAGTTCTTTGCATTGGGCGGGAGGGCGGCGGTGTCGGCCTAGTCAGGGTAGATCATCCCGAGGAGCCGGTACGTTAGAATGCCTGCGTGGCTGTTGCGATCCAATGTCGCGATCTGCGCAAGACCTATGACGGCAAAGTTGAGGCCGTGCGCGGACTCAATCTTGAGATTCAGATCGGCGAGTGCTTTGGGCTGCTGGGTCCGAATGGGGCAGGGAAGACAACGACCATCGAGATTCTCGAAGGCTTGCTGGAGCCGACTTCGGGCGAGGTGTCGATTCTCGGCCACTCCTGGCGTGAGAGCGCGCGTGAGATGCGGGAGTGGCTGGGCATTTCGCTGCAGGAGACGCGGCTCTCCGAAAAACTCACGGTGCGCGAAACCATCGAGTTGTTTGCTAGTTTCTATCGAGAACCGCGTTCATCCGAGGACGTGCTTGCAGAGTTGCAGCTAACGGAAAAGGCGGACTCGTGGGTGGGGAAGCTTTCCGGTGGGCAGAGGCAGCGGCTGGCGGTTGCTACGGCGCTGGTGTGCAATCCGAAAATTCTTTTCCTCGATGAGCCGACCACGCGCCTCGATCCGCAGAGCCGGCGGCAGTTGTGGGATATCGTTCGAGAATTTCAGCGAGGTGGCGGGACTGTTCTGCTAACCACGCATTATATGGATGAGGCCGAGCGTTTGTGCGACCGGCTGGCAATCGTCGATCAGGGGCAAGTCATTGCTGAGGGATCCCCTGCGGAGTTAATTGAGCGACTGGGTGGCCATCATGTGGTGGAGTTTGCGGTGAGCGGAAGAAATGGAAATTCTGACGGCGCCGCCCTCGAGGCCTGGCGGGTGCTGCCGAGCGTAGAGTCTGTGCGTGAAAATGATGGAATGGTGGCGTTGAATGTGAAGGAGCCGCATTTGACGATTCCGGCGTTGCTGGAAGCGGTGGGGAAACAGGGAAGCAAGCTGCAACATTTGACTACGCGGCAAGCTAGTTTGGAGGACGTGTTCGTGCGGCTCACAGGGCGGCATTTGCGGGAAGAGTGATCGAGCGATTCACAATAAACGATAAGAATCGAGACGACTTTGATGCGATATTGCCGCTATCTTCTTCTAGTTTTGGTCGCCGTCGGAATGCTTGCCGGCCATTACGTGTTGGCGCAGAGTACGGTATCTCAATCTGCGGCGAGTTTTCCGCCGCTCGAAGTCTGGAAGGCCGAGGTTCTTGCTGGAGATCCGGTGACTCTTAGAGCTTTTTATAGTACCGACCCGCCGGTGCAGGTTATGGCCAACGGCGTCAAGACCAGCGTGGATGCGGACATCAGTTTCTGGCTGGGCCTGAAGGCGCGAAGCATTGAGTTGCTGACCGTTGCCGTGTTAGATCGGCCCAAGGGAACCAGCGTCGTTTTTAAAGCCGCAGTGGAGTTGGTGGATGGCCAAAAGCTGAATGTGACCGATGGCCAAATGTGGCGAAAGCAGGGTGACCAGTGGCGCGTGATTAGCGTGGAACGGGCGGATGCGCCTCAACTGAATCAGCCTTCCGACATGAACAAGAATATCTATCCCGCGGATGCCGACGCGCACGCGGAGATCAAAGAAGCCAAAGAAAAAGCGGCGAGCGAGCACAAGCGCGTGTTGCTGGTCTTTGGTGCTAACTGGTGTTACGACTGCCACGTGCTGGATTTGGCGTTTCAGCGGCCTGATTTGGCGCCAATCGTCGCGTCGGGATTTGAAGTGGTGCATATCGACCTTGGCCCGGACGAACAAAAGAATGTGGATGTAGTGAAGCAGTTTGATGTGCCGCTGAATAAAGGTATTCCGGTGCTGGCGGTTATCGAGAGTGATGGCAAATTGCTCATGAGTCAGAAAAATGGCGAGTTTGAGGATGCGCGGTCGCTCGCTCCACAAGCGCTGCTGGAGTTTTTGAATAAGTGGAAGCCGAGGTCGTGATAGTTCTGGCTTGAGTTTTGACCGGGCCAGACTAAACAAACTTATGAGCATTGCAGAGCAAACGCCGTTAATCGAAAAGATGCCCTTAAGGAAACATCCGCCGAGACGAAATGGACGGTGGGCAGGGTACCTTCATCTTCTTGGTGCGCGCATGTTGGAGTTGAAGCGCGAACCGGAAGTTGTATTTTGGGTGTTCATCTTCCCGCTTTTGCTGGCCGCCGGGTTGGGAATCGCTTTCCGGAATAAGCCGGGTGATGCATCTTCGGTGGCCATTGTTGCGGGCAGTGGAGCGCAGGAAGCTGAGGCGCTGTTGCAGCGTTCTCCACAGCATGCATCGATTGAAGCCTCGGTGCGGGATGCGGACGCAGCGCGAAAAGGGTTCCGGCTGGGAAAATACGATCTCGTCATTGAACCTGACGGCGCTGGTCGTGTGCGATATCTTTACGATACGGCGCGACCGGAGAGCGTGCTCGCACGGGCTCAGGTTAACGATGCTCTGCAAGCCGCGGCCGGACGCAAAGATGTGGTTGCAACTACGCTGGTGACTTCTTCCGAGCCGGGCTCACGGTACATTGATTTTCTGATTCCCGGACTACTGGGGATGAACCTGATGAACTCTGGCATGTGGGGAATCGGGTTTGCGCTGGTGGATATGCGGCAGCGCAAACTGCTCAAGCGTTTTGTAGGGACGCCGATGCGGAGGAGCGATTTTCTGCTGGCGCTGATGTCGAGCCGGTTAGTGCTGATGATTATCGAGATCGGATTGCTGCTCACGCTGGGAGTCATCGTATTCCACATGAGAGTATTGGGATCGTTGTTCACGATCTTGTTTCTGGGAGCTATGGGAGCTTTGTGCTTTGGCGGAGTGGGATTAGTGACGGCGAGCCGGGCACAGAAGATAGAGAGCGTCAGCGGGCTGATGAACTTAGTGATGATGCCCATGTGGATTTTTTCCGGCGTGTTCTTTTCCTATGAGCGCTTTCCTGCAGTGATTCGGCCGCTGATCAAGGCGCTGCCGTTGACGGCTTTGAACGATTCACTGCGGGCGAGCATTCTGGAAGGTACGCCGCTTATTCATCAGTGGCCGCGCTTGTTAGTGATGTTTCTGTGGGGTGCAATTTCCTTCGTGCTGGCGCTGAAATGGTTCCGCTGGACTTAGAAGCGGACTGGACGCAATTACAGCTGTCGTTAGTTCCAAATATTTCGGAAGAGGAGAAATAAGTGCGGCGAATTCGTTATGCGGTGGCAGCTAGCCTCGATGGATATATAGCAGGTCCGAAAGGCGAGGCGGAGTGGGTTATCCTCGATCCGGAAATCGATTTTGCCAAGATGTTCAAGGAGTTCGACACGGTTTTTCTGGGGCGGCATAGCTTCGAAGCCATGGCACGAGCCGGCAACCGCGCCATGCCCGGATTGCACACCTTTGTTTTCTCGCGGACGCTGCGCCAGCGTGACTATCCTGAAGTGACTATTCTTACGGATCGCTCGGAAGAGATCGTGGCGACGCTGCGCAGGGAGCCGGGCAAGGATATCTGGCTGATGGGCGGAGGAACGCTTTTTCGCAGTCTGCTGGAGGTGGGATTGGTTGATACCGTGGAGGTTTCCGTGGTTCCCGTGTTGTTGGGAGCGGGGATTCCGCTGCTTCCCGCGCCAGCCAACGAGGCCAAGTTGGAGCTGATACGCCACACAGTCTACGATTCGGGAATTGTTTCGTTACAGTATGCGGTAAAGCCTGCAGGTCGTGCTTAGCTTAGTCACTTGAAACCAGCCACCAAAAGCATCAGCCTCGCCCGTAGTTCTTAGAGGAACCCGAACGAGGCCGGCTATGGTACTTGCGAAAAAACAAATGCACTTACGCCTTTACTAGCTTGCCAGCTGCTTTTCTGACTTTTGCCCAACGTAGTTTTTGCGCCTCCGCGATTCGTCTGCGGGCGTCCTTGCTCAAGGTACGGCCAGTCTTCTTGAGCTTGTTCGCGCCGTTGTGGCCGAGTGCGTCGAGCGCCTTCCCTACCTGACCCATCTCTCTTTCAAGACGGGTATATTCCTTCCGCAAAGAATCAACAACTTTGTTCATCATTAATCAAATACCTCCTTGCAGGTAAGGTAACACGAGAAGGCATAAGATGAGTTACTTAATCAGCTTCTACGGAAAATAAGTTAGGACTGATTCGGGACCATTAGAACTGGGAATAGGTCGCCTCTGCCAGTTATTACGCGCCGATAGTAGATAGAAAGCGTGGCGAACGGCGGGCTTTTGTGGTTTGCTCAAACGCATAGGCCAGGCGGATTAGCGTGGGTTCGCTCCAGGCGCGGCCAAAAAAAGAAATTCCGACCGGCAAGCCAGAAATAAGACCAGCGGTCACATTGATATTGGGATAACCCGCAACAGCTGCTGCATTTGAGCTTCCGCCCGCTACGTGATCGCCATTAACGAGGTCAGTAAGCCACGCCGGACCGCCGGTGGGCGCGACAATCGCGTCGAGACGATACTTATCCATGGTGGCATCGATGCCTTCGGTCCGAGCTAGTCGATGGTTCTTATCGATTGCGTCAAGATACGCCTTCTCGCTGAGCGGGCCCTTCGCTTCCGATTTCAGAAATAAGTCCTGCCCAAAGTACGGCATCTCTTTCTCTCGACTGCGGTCATTAAACTCGATGATGTCCTTCAATGTATGGACGGGAGCACTCGGGCCTAGATTCGAGAGATAGGCATTAAGGTCAGCTTTCAGTTCATACATAAATACTAATAGTTCGGTTTCATCGAACTTACCCAGGGTGTCGATATCGGCAGGATCGACTAAGGTCGCGCCTTGTTTCTTCATGGCGTCAAGAGCTTGCTCTATCAGCGCGTCGACGGCCTCGCTGAATCCGAAGTACTTTCTGGCGACGCCGATGCGAGCGCCTTTTAGTCCGTTAGGATCGCAGAAGCGCGCGTAGTCGGTGAAAGATTTGCCTTGACTGCCGGCTGTGGCCGAATCCAGCGGATCGACGCCCGTAACCGCACTCAACAAAATGGCGGCATCGCGAATGGTCCGGCACATGGGTCCAGCGCTATCCTGCGAGTGAGAAATTGGAATGATTCCGCTGCGGCTAACCAGCCCGACGGTCGGCTTGATGCCAGCAAGGCCATTCGAGGACGAAGGACAAACGATCGACCCATCGGTTTCTGTGCCGATGCCGATAGCGGCGAGGTTCGCGGATATGCCGGCGCCGGTGCCGGAACTCGAGCCGCAAGGGTTGCGGTCCAGCGCATAAGGATTCTTGGTGAGGCCTCCGCGACCGCTCCATCCGCTGGTCGAATGGCTGGAACGAATGTTGGCCCACTCACTGAGATTTGTCTTGCCTAAAATTACGGCTCCGGCGCTACGCAATTGCTGAGCTACGAAAGAATCTTTTTTTGGCTTCGATCCGACCAGTGCGAGAGAACCGGCGGTGGTCATCATGCGATCTGCAGTGTCTATGTTGTCTTTGATAAGGACGGGCACGCCGTGGAGCGGGCCGCGAGGGCCTTTCGCCTTGCGCTCCTCGTCGAGTGATTTTGCAATCGAGAGTGCGTCGGGATTCAGTTCGAGGACGCTGTTAATGCTAGGGCCATGTTTGTCGATTTCGTCGATTCGCGCGGAATACATTTCCACCAGCGAGCGGGCGGTGTACTTGCCAGACTTCATTCCATCTTGCAGGTCGGCGATTGTAACCTCATCGAGTTCGAAAGGCTTGACCTCTGCAGGGGGCGCAGCGGGGGCACTGCCCCTAGAAGGCGCAGCTTCGGCGGGCGCGACCTCACGTGCGGCTGCCAACGCCGGATAAAGCGGGGCCAAAGTTGCGGCGGCACTGCCGATCAAGGTTGTTTTGAGAAACGAGCGGCGGCCGCCAGCAGATTTTACGTCACGTAGTTTTCGGGCCATGATTTGCCATGTCCTCTAATCGATGTCAGCGAATCAACTAAGTGGATCGAAGGTCGAAAAATTGCAACGAGACATACTAATTCATAAAGTCTTAATCTGCAGCACGGCGTGGACTGAATATTGAATTCAGATCGGGCCAAGCATGGCGGATACTACGCGTGTAGGTGCGGGTGTACCATTTGACATTATGATCACAATATGTTCAGACTCCGATCCTTATTTTGATCTGTCTTCCGATCCTGTTGACTGCCGATTGGATCGAGAAGCCCGTCTTCGACAAGAGTCAGATGACGAGGATGATGACGACGAGGAAGACGACGAGAAGGACAAAGATGATGACGATGACGAGGATGAGGGTGACGGGAACAATAGGAACGACGGGTACTCGGAATAAGAGCGTCCTAGGCAGCTTTGTTCAGCGCGCCGATCGGCCGAGATTCTGGGAAGTGTGCGAAAGCGGAAGATTTCGCGTGATTTCTGGATTTTCCGTGTATAATGGCTTCAGCTAAGTTTGACTCACGAGCAATTGCAGGTCGGTATCGCCAACCAGCGTCACCCCCTCTCTAGCAGCGAATCTTCTCAGCACAATTCAAGAAACAAGAAAAGAATAGGACTATCAATGGCAGAACAAGGAACAGTGAAGTGGTTTAACGACGCCAAAGGCTATGGCTTCATCAGCCGTCAGAATGGCGAGGACGTTTTCGTGCATTTTTCCGCTATTCAAGCAGGCGGCTTCCGCAGCCTGCAAGAAGGCCAAACCGTGCAGTTCGACGTGACCAAGGGCCCGAAGGGCTGGCAAGCGGAGAACGTCCAGGCTGTCTAAGAGACACGCTGGTTACAACAAATGCCCGTGATCTTGGATCACGGGCATTTTTGTTGGCATTATTATTCGGACGGAAAAACAATCTCGGTTTCGATTGGCCGATTTAACGATTAGACCTTGATCGCGCCTGTTCCACCATCTCAACCAAGGCTTTTCTAGTTTCCAAGGGATTGGTTACCTCGCGCAGAAAAGCGATGCGCGTGCCCTTCATGCCTTCCTGAGTCTTCAAGCGCACGTGAAAACCAAGGCGATCGACGGAGGTCATCGATGCCTCCTGCGAGTCGATCCCGGCAAACACACGGGCAATCAGGACGAGCGCGTCGCGGTGATCGGTATTCATGTGCTCGATTATCCCAGCCGCAGCATCGGCCAGCGGATCGGGCTGCGCTTGGCCGTATTCCGGGGCGGCAACCCATCCCATCACTCCGAAGCCGCCTACGAAGTAAACGTCCACGACGTCCATGCGATAAAAAGAAAAGTCCTCAAAGTTCACCCAGTATTTGCTGTTGGCATAGCGATCCACATAGAGCCGGCGCGCGCCTGCCACTTCGGCCTCCGGGATGGTGAGAACGTTGCCGATCAACGTAACCCGCGAGGCTCCAAGCGGATCGCCGCCCGCATCACCCTGAGTTGACGAAGCTTGATTTACCAGCAAGCTGGCGCGCGGATCGGCCTGCAGATTCTGCGTGTGCATGGCCATGGTACTGATAAGGAAAATAGGCCGGCCGCGTTCGTCGAGCCCGTACGGCATCACCGAGCCGAAAGGAAACCCCGGCTGCTTGCGGGAAAGCGTGGAAAGGCTGCCAATGCGGCCAAGGTACACCAAAGTACGCGCGCGTTCTGAGAAGGAAGGCTCGGGAACCGGAGGCTGATCACTCGCCGTGCCGGTGCCAGCGTGTTTTCTGGAAGAAGATGACACAGTTGTTTCTCCAGAGGCAGTTTAGCAGGATGTTGAGCGAACGCCGGGAGCCGCGTAGGTGCATCGGGGAGGGTTCTCGCCTGCACAGAATCGCACTTTAGCGTGGTAATATGCGACTATGAACCGAGTGAGCGGGAGTAGTTCAGCGGTAGAACGCCAGCTTCCCAAGCTGGATGTCGCCGGTTCGATCCCGGTCTCCCGCTCCATCTTTGATCTTTATAATACGAAGGTGTGATCTCAAAAACTCCCTCTTTGCTGTCGACTTCCGTCCGCTGTGCGCCCCCCGCAGGGTGTTCTGCAAAAAATTGATTCCAAGGATCGAAAATATTCATCAATAGACTTGCGGTACTGATTGACCGGACCGACGGACTCACTTAGAATGCAAGCCAGCATGACCAGTTTCAGCAATTCCCGTCAGATGTGCGTGTGCGCATGTTGTTGTTGTGCATGCGTGTGCTCTGGCGCAGGGGAGTTGCTGACGTAAAGGTTTAATAAAACAGCACTTATACCCACCGCCAGAGAGCCTCTGGCGGTGGGTTTTTCTTTTTGGGACAAATTTAAAGGTCTTGTGCGGGGTTTATCGATGAGCGAAGCCGTTAAAGAGACGAAAGCACAAAAAGTCGAGCGCCTGAAGCGAGCCATGAATCCCTGGGAGGGGCTGGCAGAGATTCGACGTTTTGCGCGCGAAGGCTTTGACGCGATTCCGCCAGAGTGGATTGGAACGTATTTTCGCTGGTGGGGCGTTTATACCCAGGGCGACGGCGTGGGAGTCGTCGGAGGTAAAGACGGCCAGGGGCGGGCGCTGCCCTATTTCATGTTGCGCATTCGCATTCCCAACGGATTGCTGCGCTCGGATCAGTTGCGCGCCATCGCCGACCTGACTCGCCGTTACGCCCGAGGCACCGCCGATCTTACTGTCCGGCAAAACATTCAGCTCCATTGGGTCACGATTCAGGATCTTCCAGAAGTGCTCGAGCAACTGTGGCGCGTCGGCCTCAACACCATGGGGGCCTGCGGTGATGTAACGCGAAATATTACTGGCTGCCCGGTAGCTGGCGTGGACGCTGACGAGATTTGTGATGCTTCTGGGCTTGCGCTAGAGGTGGATCGCATGCTGGCGGGCAACGCGGAGTTTTACAACCTGCCGCGCAAGTTCAAGATTTCGATCACGGGATGCCGCGTGTGGTGCCCTTATCCGGAGATTAACGATATTGGATTGACCGCGGTCGAGCGGACGGTTCGAGGAAAGTCTGAAATCGGTTTCGGCTTGCGTGTGGGCGGTGGACTTTCCACCGAGCCGTATTTGGGCGCACCGCTGAACGCTTTCGTGCGCTGGGATCAGGTCTTGCCGGTGGTCAAGGGAATCGCCGAGCTGTTTCGCGATTCGGATCAACTGCGCGAACACCGGGAGCGGGCGCGCTTGAAGTTCCTGTTCATCCGGCACGGTTGGACGGCGCAGGATTTTCAAGCCGATCTGGAGCGGCGCATCGGATTTCAGTTGGACGCTGCCGAGCCGGAACGACCGCCCGCAGATGTTTACCGCGATCACATCGGCATCCATCCGCAGAAGCAGCGCGGCTATTGCTATGTCGGGTCCGCGGTCCTTCGCGGCCGGATTACGCCGGAACAAATGGAATCGGCCGCCGATCTGGCTGATCGATTTGCGAGTGGCGAGTTGCGCACAACGAACATGCAGAACCTGCTGATCGTGAACGTGCCTAGGATTCAAGCGGACGATCTGGCGAAAGAGCTGGACGCGATTGGGCTCCGGGTCGGTGGTTCGCCGTTCTGGCGCGGCGCGGTCGCGTGCAGCGGTACGGAATTCTGCAAGCTGGCGATCACAGAGACGAAGAGCTTTTCCCGATGGCTAGTGGAAGAATTGGAAGAGCACCTGCCCGGTTTCGATCAGCACTTGAAGCTGCACGTCACCGGTTGCCCCAACAGTTGCGGACAGCACTGGATCGCCGAT
>Ga0210405_10002699_pt1 | contig 18165 bp, 11 predicted proteins | sample IncBWH11MmetaG_FD_155492 | JGI IMG/M metagenome (GOLD analysis project Ga0210405, IMG submission 155492) | Forest soil microbial communities from Barre Woods Harvard Forest LTER site, Petersham, Massachusetts, United States - Inc-BW-H-11-M | ecosystem: Environmental > Terrestrial > Soil >... | reverse complement strand
GGTTACGATCTCCCTAGGCTTCCCTAGGAAGCGTGAAAACAATTGGGATTATCGGAGGGATCGGGCCGGAGTCAACGATCGAATATTATCGCTCGATCATCGCGTTGTACGGTGAGCGGATACCGGACGGGAGCTATCCCTCAATCATCATCAACAGCATCGATTTGAAGAAGGTGCTGGATCTGGTGTCGGCGAATGAACTAGCTGAGTTGGTTGACTATCTGGTGAGTGAAATACAAAGGCTGGCAAGGGCGGGTGCAGAGTGTGGGTTGGTGGCTGCCAACACGCCGCACATTGTGTTTAATGAAGTCCGCCGCCGGTCGCCCATTCGATTAATCAGCATTGTGGAGGCGACGTGTGACGCTGCAAAAGCCCTCCGCCTGAAGAAGCTTGGCTTGTTTGGCGTACGCTTCGCGATGCAGGGGCGATTCTACCCGGACGTTTTTTCCGAGGAAGGGATCGCGCTCGCCGTCCCTGACGAGCGTGACCAAGGGTATATCCACCACATATATCTGAACGAGTTGGTGAAAGGCATCCTTCGGCCGGAAACGCGGGAGCAATTGCTGACGATCGTGGATCGACTGAAAGAGAGCGATCACATAGAAGGGCTGATCTTAGGCGGGACGGAGCTCTCTCTGATTTTGCAGGAGCCTACCGTTCGGGATATTCCGGTTCTCAACACGACCAGGATTCACGCCAAGGCGATTGTTGCTGAGGCATTCCTGTCATAACGTCGGCGGGTCGAATTTCATATTGGGGCAGCGCCTTTCGTTGCCTGGTACCAGGCCAGAAACTGACGGAATGCCGCACCACGATGGCTGTATTGAGCCTTTTCCTCTGGGGTCAATTCGGCAAAGGACTTTTGAATCTGCGGAAAATAAAACAGGGGATCGTAGCCAAAGCCATTTGTTCCGCGAGGACGATTCAAAATCGTACCTTCAACCTCTCCGCGGAACACCTGCAAAGTCTGTCCGTCGCGCGCGACAGCAATCACGCACACGAATCGACCCGTGCGCTTGTCGGGAGGAACATCTTTCAGTTCACGCAGAAGACGCGTGTTATTGGCCTCGTCGTCAGTGTTGTTATCCATCAGGTGTGGCGCATCGGCGGCGTAGCGCGCAGAATGGACACCAGGAGCGCCCTTGAGCGCGTCAACTTCCAGGCCAGAATCATCAGCCAGGACCATCTCGCCCGGAACTTCGCGGCTGTAACTCTCCGCTTTTTTTCGTGCATTCTCCTCGAAGGTTCGGCCGTCTTCAGCGACGGTTGGCATCGAGGCGAAGTTTGGAATAGTCGCGATCTCGATGCCAAACGGTGCCGCGGCGCCGGCGAAGTCGCGCAACTTGCCCGCGTTCGAGGTCGCGATGTGGATGTGATTCATCGACTGCTGGTAGTTCTACCAAATGATATCCAGCAACGGAATGTTTACCAACATATTTGAATCGCGGGAGGGGTGAGTCCAAAGCCTGATCGCAGCCGAAGCGCGAAGTAAATTCCGAACAACACAGCCGTGACCGCTGTAACGATTCCTCCGAGCGTTCTGTCCCAGGTACGCGTGAACGTGATCTGTACACGATTCTCACCCGCTTGAACCGGGATCAACATCTGTCCGGTGACGGATCGCGTAGTGGTCGCGACCATTTGACCATTCACTTCGACGCGCCACGCCGGATAGTTGAACAACCGCAATACCAGTTGTCCGGGTTGACTGATCTCGACGGTGAACAACTTCGATTCAGCGTTCCAGCGTTGAATGCGGACTTGCAGAATTTGGCCCGCCGTTACGTTGTCATCCGGAGCCACGCGCGAAGCATCTTTATTGATTTCGTAAGGATCAGCCTCCACGGGCACGTACTCATCGGTGCCCTCGTATCCCGCACCGCTTTGCTGGTTGTCGAGCATCTGGGCAAAATCCTCTGCCTTTTCCCACCAGGGAACCTGGACGCGATGCCAGACAAAACCGAGGAGCGCCAACATCGCGATGCAGATCAGCACGCGCACCATCCATCGCCGCGATGCCATCGTTATGAACAGCGCGAAGGCCACATTCAGGCACAGCAGCCAACGCCAGGGAAGCTGGAGATAGCGCAACTCAGGCAGACGCTCCCACAGAAAAGACGTAAACGAAAAGTTGAGCAGAACCGCAACCAGAGCCCATCCAACGACCGTCCACCAAACCTTCGGTTTGCGGCGCCTCCATTGACGCGAAACGAACGCGGCAATCGCGAGCGCGATTATTTCCGCTGACGCCACAATCGAGACCAGCAAATTAAAGCGGTTGTGATCGACGTCATTAATATTCGTGAAGAGAAAATTATCCTGTGGCCGCACACCCGGAGACAGCACTTCAGCGATGTTCACCCATCTTTGTTCGTACGCCGCCGGTATCAGAAAAAACGCCGCGAGAGCTGCGCCGAGCAAAACTGCAAGCGCCCCTCGGAGCAGGACACGCGGCGAACGCTCGAGAACCGCCAGAATCAACATCAGCAGTACCAAGGAGTAGTTCACCATCACGGCGGCGGGAATGTTTGTGAGCCAGGCCGCGGCCACAATCAACGCCAGTGGGACGACCGTACTATTCTCTTCCTCCGATTGCAGCGCGTACAGCAAAAGCAACGGCAACAAAGCACCAGCCAGCAGTTCCGCGAACGCGCTTCGCCAATACACGATCACAATGAAATAAGGATTAGCGGTGTAGAATGCGGCGGCGAAGATTGCGTCGCCACGGTCCAACCATCGTCGTGCCAGGAGGAACATCGAAAATCCCGAGAGCGTCAAGGCCAACCAGATATATGCGCCGGGGACAGCCTTCCACGGCAACAGCGCACCCAATACCGCTCCCAGCGTCCATGACACCGGAGGATAGAAGATGAAGCGAGCTTCCCCATATCCGTATTGCGCGAGGGCAGCCCATCGCGGATAGATGATCCCTTGCTTACATTGGCTGAGAACTTCCATCCAGGAGTTCACGTGGAACTCGAAATCGTGTCCTGAGGGACTGCCTAGAAAAAAGAACGGAAGAATCACAAGAAACGCGACTGCCAAGACCACGAACAGAGGCCAAGGAAAGATAGGCCCGCCAGGAAAGATTTCTTGCTGCAATACGGTTCTACGTTCAAGAGAAGACGAGTTCAGCAGGGCATGGCCTCCGGCAGCCTCAACGAAGCTGCACGGAGATTGTTGCTTAACCCGCGCAAATGAGCAATCCGTGGAGCGCGGGGTCAACCAAAAATACAAGCGTGATCGTGGGGCGACGGTCTGTGGAAAATGTATGCGGGATTTCACGGGAAATTAACTTGGCTGCCACCTTCCCGAAACGGGTACCCGCTAAACTTCGGTCATTCGAGGTGGAACAAAACCCGGCGCTAAGGGGTCCGCACGAGAGACGGCGTGCGGGCCTCTCAGTGTTTTGAGGGGACGTTTAGTTTACTCTCGGTGGAATGCGAGGCCTGCGGCCAGTTCAGGCTGAGGTAACCTCTTCTGAGCTTCGTTGCTGGCGAAGTTTCTGCAGGAACTCTTCCTGGTTCAGCGACTCATGGCTGCGGAGCAATTCCAGCAGAGGGTCGTCGAGTTCTTCCTTGGGCAGGGGATCGGGCTGATTGTACGGATCGCCGGTGGCGAGGATGCGCGGCGTAATCAGCAATGCGGGAAGCATTCCCGGACGGCTGGTCAGGAATCCGATGAACCTTGCCACCTGGGCGCGCTCATCAGTGGTGCGTGAGGCAAATTCGATGCCCATGCCGAATCCGGGGTGCATCACGCGCACTGTGCCTTCCGCCTGGACTTCGACGTCTTCCGCGTTCAGGCAAAGCGTGATGCCGGAGCGCTCGGGAAAAGGCGATTCGGTTTCGACGTAACATCCGCCCAAGCTGAGATCAGTGAGGGTGCATTGCGATACCGGTTCGGGATCGGGCGGCGGAATCTCTGGCGCGTTGGCCGCTACCCAAGTTTTTAGCGTGGCGCGAAGATTTTCGGGAAGATCGATGAAGCGAACGCCCGCTTGTCCGTTGGGACTGGCCCATGCGATCTCGCCGCTGCCTTGAATTTCGGTAGTGCTGTCGGGAAGATTGAATTGGGCGCTGATTTTAGCGCCGGGGCAGAGCGGTTGGGCTGCCAGGACGTCCATGCCATCTTCGCTGAGGTCGAGCAGGATGCCTTCGAGCGGGGTTCCATTTTCCACTTGAAGCTGAATCGGAACTTGCACAGGAACCCGGAAAGAGCGCCGTCGTTCCCGCTTGATCAGCGCTGTAGCTGCGCGCAGGCTGGCTTCGGCTTGCTCCACGGAAATCGGCTTGTAGAGAATAAAATTGGCGCCCGCGCCGAACACATTGCGCACCTTCGTCTTGTCGCTGAGCAATGCGACGGTTACGGCTTTGACACCCGACGTGACCTGACTGGCATTTTGCAGCACCAGCGAGGCGCTGTGCGGATCGTCGAAGTCGACGATGACTGAGTCAAACTTTTCTTCGGTGAGTAGGCACAGGGCTTCAGGATATCCGCAGCACGCGACGGCGACGCCGCAGCGGGCGAGCAGCGGAGTCAAGACTGCCGCTGCCTCTTCATCCTTGGAAACCAACAGTGCGTGAAACGTCATATGCCGCTCATGTATAGCGAGTGGAATCTCCTGGGATTAGGGCCAGCGCGGAGCCACGCCGCGGGGCTTGGCAGGGGCGGCCGAACCACCCGACGAAGCCGACGCCGCCTTCGCAACTGCAGCGGGTTGCTCATCCACCTCGGCCAAAACCGCAGCGTCGTCATCTTCGATTTCAGCCAGCAAGGGGGCCACTTCACGCAGCTTGTCGGCCGCCTGCTGCAACATCTCAATCTGCTTAGCTAATTGTGCGTAGCGGGCCTGCTTAAGTCGCAGAACCTCATGAATGTCCTTCATACAACCCCCTGTTGCGAATCTAAGGACACCGCTCGCAATCGTCAATCGTTATACCCTTCCGGCAGATTACGGCAGTAACCGCGATAAACCGGCAAGGCGCTACGGATCGACGATCAAAAAATACGCGAAGATAGCCATTTCGTGCCAGCGGTTGGCACCAATGTGGGATTTACACCAAAAGAGGAAGAACATACTCTGTGGTTGAGCAGTTCTGGGGGAGGGCTGTTCGGGCGTCTCATGACTCGAAAGAGTCATGGGGCGCTCTTTATTTTTGGGAACTCTTCTCTCCACTCCGACCACCTGCCTGCATCTATATAACTTTGTCAGGATGTACAATTTCGCTCAGTTACTTCTAATAGAGGATTTCCTTTGGTAGCGAGCACGCCATTCGCGGAGCGTACGTTTGAAGCTTAAAGATTTCGTTCTTCTGGCGCTCCTTACTCTCGGTGCACTGCTGGTCCACGGCTACCATCCCTGGGCGGAAGACTCGGGGATTTACCTCCCGGGCGTCGAAAAAATCCTGCAACCGGAATTATTTCCCTTTAATTCTCAGTTCTTCGAATCACATGCGCACCTGACGTTTTTCCCGAACCTCATTGCGGCTTCTGTGCGAATAAGTCATCTGCCCCTGGACGTGGTTCTTTTCTTTTGGCATCTGACTTCGATTTTTCTGTTTCTTCTCGCCTGCTGGCAGTTGATCGGCAAGTGCTTTCACGACGAACGAGCTCGCTGGGCTGGCGTGACGCTGATCGCGGCACTATTGACGCTGCCGGTGGCGGGAACGGCTTTGTACATCATGGATCAATACGTCAATCCGCGAAACCTGGTGGCTTGCGCCGCGATTTTCGCCATCGTCAGAGTCATCGACGAAAAATGCTTTCAGGCTGCGTTGTTTCTGGTGGTGGCAGCGGCTATTCATCCTTTGATGTCGGTGTTTGCTTTTTCTTACTGCGTCGTCCTGCTCTGCATCAAGACATTCGGTCGACGGTCCGCCGGTCTCGCCTGCATTTTGCCTTTCGGGATCTCGTTCGACCCGCCCCCGGCGGCCTATCATCAAGTGGCTCTAGAACATCCCTACTTCTACCTGCTGCAATGGCACTGGTACGAGTGGCTGGGTGCAATAGCGCCAATTCCAATCCTATGGTGGTTCAGTCGAATAGCCCGGTCGCGGCAGTTGCGCAATCTGGACCTGTTGTGCCGGGCGTTGATTGTTTATGAGCTTGTTTATTTGCTCGTGTCTCTGATCCTAACCATCCCCGCACGATTCGAAGCCCTTGCGCGACTTCAGCCCATGCGAAGTCTGTATCTCCTCTATGTGCTCTTTTTTTTGTTTGGTGGCGGGCTGCTCGGCGAGTATGTGTTGAAGAATCGGGTTTGGCGATGGGTGGCCCTTTTTGTGCCGCTCTGCGCAGGGATGTTCATGGCTCAGCGTGCGCTGTTTCCTGCCAGCGCACATATTGAATGGCCCAGGGCTGTTCCCAAGAACCAATGGGTTCAGGCGTTCCTGTGGATTCGCGCTAATACGCCTCGCGATGCAGTCTTTGCCCTCAATCCCACGCACATGGACATTCCGGGAGAGGAAGAAAACAGTTTTGAAGCGGTCGCACAACGAAGCATGTTGGCGGATGCGAACAAAGCCAGCGGCGCCGTATCCATGTTTCCTGCGATGGCGGAGGAATGGTTTAGCCAGATTCAGGCGGAGAGCGGCTGGACCACGTTTCAAGTGCAGGATTTTCGCCGCCTTAAGACGCAGTATGGAGTCAGCTGGGTTGTTCTGCAACAACCAGGAACCGAAGGCCTGGACTGTCCTTATCAGAATGCTACTGTGCTGGTTTGCCGGCTGAACTAAAGTGCGCGGGATCCCGGGCTCGTCCTGTGGGAACTATCGCATTGCGAGACTTGATTAGGAGCGAGTAAAGAAGGGAATTGCTCACTGACTGGTTTGGGACTTGTGACGACTGCCTGGACGTTAGGAATTGCTCTTCTTCTCTAGTCTGCGTGGCTGGTGGCGGGCGAGACTGGACCTGGCAACTCGCCTTTCTTGCGGCTTGATCGCAGACGCAGCCGGTCCATGTACAAATAAACCACCGGAGTGGTGAACAGGGTCAATGCCTGACTGACGATCAGGCCGCCCACGATGGTGAGGCCAAGCGGCCGGCGAAGTTCTGAACCGGTTCCGGTACCCAACGCGAGCGGCAGCCCTCCAAGTAACGCCGCTGCGGTCGTCATCATGATCGGACGGAAGCGCAGTACGCACGCCTCGTAAATTGCGTCGATCGGCGCCTTGCCTTCGCGCCGTTCGGCATCCAGAGCGAAGTCGATCATCATGATGGCGTTTTTCTTGACCAGGCCGATAAGCAGGATAATGCCAATCAGGCCGATTACGTTGAGCTCGTTGTGGGTTATTTTCAGGGCCAGCAGAGCTCCTACGCCGGCTGAGGGAATGGTCGACAGAATGGTCACGGGATGAATATAGCTCTCGTAGAGAATGCCGAGAACGATATAAACCGCCAGCAGCGCCGTGATGATCAAAACTGGTTGATTGGCCAGCGAATCCTGGAAAGCTGCCGCGGTTCCCTGGAAGCTGGCGTGAATGGTCGCGGGAAAACTAATCCCCTGCTCGGCTTTCATAATGGCCGTGGTCGCCTGGCCGAGAGAAACGCCAGGAGCAAGATTGAAGGAGATCGTTACCGCCGGCCACTGCCCCTGATGGTTGACGGCTAACGAAGTGTTGGCGGGTCCGAAGTGCGCAAAGGCTGACAGCGGTACCATATTGCCGTTCGAAGAGTGAACGTAGACACTCTCAAGCGTGTCGGGGCTCTGCTGAAACTGCGGGGCCACTTCCATGACCACGTGATACTGATTCAGGGGCTCGAAGATGGTCGAAACCTGGCGCTGTCCAAACGCGTCGTAGAGGACGCTGTCGATGTCCGCAGCGGCAACGCCCAGCCGGGAAGCCGTGTCACGATCGATGATGACGTTCGCTTCCAGGCCTTTGTCCTGCTGGTCCGTGTTCACCTGCTGAAGCTGCGGCAGGGCGCGCATTTTTTGCAACAACTGGGGGGCCCATGTGTTTAACTCGTTTAAATCCTCCCCCTGCAGGGTGTACTGATACTGCGCCTGGCTCAAACGGCCGCCGATCTGCAGATCTTGTTGCGTCTGCATGTAGAGCGTGGCGCCGGGAACTTCGGCAAATTTCTTGCTCAGTTCGGCAATGACCTGATCCGCGCCCAGCTTTCGCTCACCCAGCGGCTTTAGCGTGATGAACATGCGTCCCTGGTTCATTGCCGTAGTGCCGCCGCAAAAGCCAATCATTGTGTAAATATTCGGATCGTGCATCCCGATATCGACGTAACGGCGCATCTTGCGGCTCATGGCGTCGAAAGAGATGTCCTGCGCCGCTTGCACCGCACCCTGAATGCGCCCGGTATCCTGCTGCGGAAAGAAACCCTTGGGAACCTGTTGAAACAGGTAGACGCTGAGGCAAGCTGTGGCGATGGTGATCACCAGTACGGCAAACTGGTGGCGCAGAACCCAACCCAGCGCGATGCGATAGAACCGCAGGATGCCGTCGAACATTTTTTCACTGATCTTGTAGGCCCGCCCGTGCTTTTCCTCATGAATTGGTTTCAGCAGCTGTGCGCACATGGTAGGCGTGGTCGTCAGTGAAACCGCCAGGGATACACCGATCGCGATACTCAACACGACTGCAAATTCGCGGAAGAGGCGGCCCACAATTCCGCCCATGAGCAGAATCGGGATAAAGACCGCGACCAGAGATGTGCTCATCGAAAGCACAGTGAACCCAATCTCACGGGCTCCACGAAACGCGGCCTGGACTGGCGCAACCCCCTGCTCGAGGTAGCGCGTGATGTTTTCCAGAACAACGATAGCGTCGTCGACGACGAAACCCGTGGAAATTGCCAACGCCATCAACGACAGATTGTCGAGCGTGTATCCCAGAAGATACATGACGCCGAATGTGCCGATCAGCGACAGTGGTACGGCGATGCTGGGAATGATGGTCGCCCGTACGGTCCGCAGAAAAACGAATACCACCAGAATGACCAGCACGACGGAAATCAGCAGCGTGATTTCGATGTCCCGCAGGGCAGCACGAACCGTGGTTGTGCGGTCCGAGACCACCTCTAGCTTAATCGCAGGAGAAATGGAAGCCTGAAGTTGCGGCAGTAATGCGAGAACGTTGTCGACGGTCTGAATAATATTCGCGCCGGGCTGGCGGAAAATAATGAGAATCACTGCACGCTTGCCATTCGAGAGGCCGTAGATGTGGGCGTCCTCGACCGAATCCTGGACATCCCCGACATCCCCCAGACGCACCGCTGCTCCATTGTTCTTGTTGTAAGCCACAACGAGCGGGCGGTAGTCGTCCGCGTGCGTAATTTGATCGTTGTTGTTAATCGTCCAGGCGTTGACCGTGTTGGCTACCTCGCCCTTGGGACGATTCGCATTCGCCGCCGACAAAGCCGTGCGTACCGCGTCCAGTCCGACGCCCGTGTTGTTGAGCAGATTCGGATCCAGTTCCACTCGCACCGCAGGATTGGCTCCTCCACCCACGTACACTTGCCCAACGCCACTCACCTGCGCCAGCTTTTGCGAGAGGATGGAGTTTGCCTGATCGTAAATATCCGGAAGGGTCACGCTGTCCGAGGTCAGCGACATCAGCAGGATCGGCGCCTCCGCCGGATTCACTTTTCGATACCAGGGATTTCCCGGAAGATACGACGGCAACTGGCTACGCGCGGCATTGATCGCTGCCTGAACATCGCGGGCGGCCGCATCAATATTGCGAGTCAGATCGAACTGCAAAACGATGCCGGTCGAGCCGAGTTGGCTGACTGAGGTCATCTGGTTGATGCCCGCAATTCTCCCGAACTGCCGCTCCAGCGGAGTTGCAACGGCCGAGGCCATGGTTTCCGGACTTGCGCCCGGCAGACTCGCGGAAACCTGGATCACAGGAAATTCCACCTGAGGCAGCGGTGCAACCGGAAGCCTGGTGAAGGCAAGAGCTCCCGACATCAATAGTGCCAACGTCAGCAGCGACGTTCCAATCGGCCGTTTGATGAAAGGAGCCGAGATATTCATGACTTTAGTCTCCGACCGCCGGTTCTTCCGTGGGATTGACCAGACCGAATCTTTCGAATCGTTTGGCTAGCCGGTCGAACCACAAAGACACCACCGGAGTGGTGTATAGCGTAAGCGCCTGGCTCACCAGCAAACCGCCCACGATCGTAATTCCCAGCGGATGACGAAGTTCCGACCCCGTCCCCGATCCAAGGGCCAAGGGCAGGCCGCCGAGCAGCGCCGCCATGGTGGTCATCATGATCGGCCGGAAGCGCAACAGGCAAGCCTGGAAGATAGCCTCCTCGGGCGGCTTGTGTTCGACGCGCTCAGCCTCGAGCGCGAAGTCGATCATCATGATCGCGTTCTTCTTCACGATTCCTATCAGCAGGATGATTCCGATCAGTCCGACTACGCCGAGGTCGTTCCCGGTTATCAGCAGAGCCAGGATGGCGCCTACACCGGCCGACGGCAGCGTGGAAAGAATCGTGATGGGGTGAATGTAACTTTCATAAAGAACCCCCAGAACGATGTACACGGTCACGATCGCGGCCACGATCAGCCACGGCTCTGTGGAAAGGGAATTTTGAAATGCGGCCGCGGTGCCTTGAAATGCAGTATGAACGCTGGGGGGAATCCCGATCTCCGCTTCCGCTTGTTGAATGGCCTTGGTCGCGTCTCCCAGGGACATTCCCGGCGCAAGGTTAAACGAAAGAGTTACGACCGGAAATTGACCTTGGTGATTGACTGCCAGCGAGGTGTTGGAAGTGTGGACCTGGGTAAAAGTAGAAAGCGGTACTTGAGGTCCACTCGTTGATTTCACGTACAGATCTTTGAATGATCCGGGGTTCTGCTGAAACTGCGGATCCACTTCCAAAATGACGTGATACTGGTTCAACTGGGTAAATATGGTCGACACCTGTCTCTGCCCAAAGGCATCGTAAAGCGTATTGTCGATCTGCTGTGGGAGAATGCCGAGGCGGGAAGCAGTGTCGCGATCAATCATCACATCCGCCTGAAGACCTCCCGCCTGCTGATCGCTGGCCACATCGCGGAGTTGGGGCAGAGTGCGCAGCTTGTCCACCAACTGCGATGACAACCGTGCCAACTCTTTGGCATCCGCGTCTTCCATCGTGTATTGGAACTGGGTGCGGCTTACGCGGTCTTCCACCGTCAGATCCTGCACAGGTTGCATGAAAAGCGTGATCCCTTCAACCTGAGCTACTTCCGGTTGCAGCCGGCGAATAACATCCGACGCGGACGCGGTGCGCTCGTCGCGAGGTTTGAGGTTGATCTGGATGCGGCCGCTGTTGGGTGTAAGGTTGGTGCCGTCCACGCCGATGAAGGAGGATAAACTCTCCACGTCCGGATCTTTAAGGATGACGCGAGCCAGCGCCTGTTGACGGTCTGCCAGAGCTTTGAACGAAATGTTCTGGGGGGCATCGGCGATGGCAAGGATCACGCCCGTATCCTGAACCGGGAAGAATCCTTTGGGCACGATTACATACAGGAACAATGTCAGGACGAGCGTTCCCACCGTGACCAGCAAGGTGATGGTCTGATGGCGAAGCACGACTTTCAGCGTGCGGCCGTAAAACGCAATCACCCGGTTATAAAAATTCTCCGAGAGGTTGTAGAAGCGGCTCCGGTTCGCTGGGTCCCGGTGCTTGAGCAGCTTGGCGCACATCATCGGGGTCAAGCTCAGCGAGACCGCCGCCGAGACGAGAATGGTCACGGCCAGCGTGACCGCGAATTCGCGGAAGAGGCGGCCCACGATATCGCCCATGAACAAAAGCGGAATCAGCACGGCGATCAGCGAAACCGTGAGTGAGACAATCGTAAATCCGATCTGCCCCGCGCCTTTCAGCGCGGCGTCCAGCGGAGAATCACCTTCTTCCAAATAGCGGTCGATGTTCTCAATCATGACAATGGCGTCGTCCACTACGAATCCGGTGGAAATGGTCAGAGCCATAAGAGTCAGGTTGTTCAGGCTGTAGCCGAGCAGGTACATCACGCCAAACGTGCCCACGATGGAGAGCGGCACGGCAATACTGGGAATAACGGTCGCGGAAAGATTGCGGAGGAAGAGGAATATCACCATCACGACCAGCGCGATGGTCAGCATGAGTTCAAACTGGACATCTTTGACCGAGGCGCGGATGGTGACTGTGCGGTCGGTCAAAATCGCGACGTTTACCGCAGCCGGTAGCCCGGCCTGCAGTTGCGGCAGCAGTTTCTTGATCCGGTCGACAACCCCGATAATGTTTGCGCCGGGCTGACGCTGGATGTTCACGATGACCGCGGGATCCAGATTCATCCACGCCGCCTGCATCACATTTTCGATTCCGTCAGTCACCGTTGCCACATCGGAGAGCCGCACCGGAGAGCCGTTTCGGTAAGCGATGACGATGGGGCGGTATTGGTCACCCGAGAGGAGTTGATCGTTGGCCTGAATAGTAAACGACTGGCGCGGACCGTTGAGCGTTCCCTTAGCCTGATCAACATTGGCCGCGGCCAGCGCGGTTCTCACATCTTCCAGGCTCAGCCCGTAAGAAGCCAAAGCGGTGGGATTGGCCTGGATTCGCACCGCCGGTTTCTGTCCGCCGCTAATCGAAACCAGGCCCACGCCCGTGACTTGCGAAATCTTCTGAGCCAACGCTGTGTCTGCAAGATCCTCAACCTGCGAAAGGGGCAGTGTCTTCGAGGTCATCGCCAACGTAAGAATCGGCGAGTCCGCAGGATTTACTTTGCTGTAGATCGGCGGGTTCGGCAGGTCCGTCGGCAAGTAGGTTTGCGCGGCATTGATCGCAGCCTGGACCTGCTGTTCCTCGACATCAATATTTTGATCGAGGCCAAACTGTAGCGTAATCACCGAACTGCCAAACGAACTGGTCGAGGTCATCTGGCTCAGACCGGGGACCTGACCGAATTGTCGTTCCAGCGGCGCCGTAACCGAGGATGCCATCACGTCGGGGTCAGCACCTGGATAGAAGGTCATCACCTGAATGGTTGGATAGTCCACCTCGGGGAGCGCGGACACGGGAAGCTGCCGGTAGGCCACAATGCCGACCAGCATGATCGCTACCATCAGCAGCGCAGTAGCCACGGGCCGGAGGATGAACAGACGCGACGGATTCATTGCGTTCCTGAACGCTGAGGATTCGCAGAAGGACTTGCCACAGGACTTCCTGAACCTGGACTACCCCCAGATTGCTGCGGCTTAGCCCCGGTTGGAGCCCCCGTGCGAACTTCGATCTTGCTGCCCTGTTGCAACTTGTCCTGCCCGTCGGTCACCACCACATCGCTCGGAGAGATTCCTGTGGAGATAACGGAAACGTTGTCCTGGGTGAAGGCAACGGTGACCGGGCGAACCTCCACCGTTTTGTCCGATTTCACTCCAAACACATAAGTGCCCTGCGGACCCCTTTGAATCGCCGCTGCCGGGATCGTGGTGCTGTCCTTTCGAACCTCCAGCAACAAGCGAACATTCACGAACTGGTTTGGCCAAAGCGCGTTGTCTTTGTTGTCGAATACTGCTTTGAGCTTCCCGGTCCCGGTGGTCTGATCGATTTGATTGTCGATGGTCAACAGCTTTCCACTGGCAAGTTTCGTTTGATCGTCCCGGCTATACGCATCGACCTCAAGCGTTCCCTTCGCCATTCGCTGGGCTACGGACGGAAGACTGTCTTCTGGCAGGGTGAAAAGGACAGCGATGGGCTGAAGCTGCGTAATGACGAACAGGGCATTGGTGTCGGTGGCATGCACAATGTTCCCCGGATCGACCAGCCTGAGGCCAATCCGCCCGTCGACCGGGGAAGTGATGTGGCAATAGACGAGATTCAGCTTGGCACTGTCGATGGTGGCCTGGTCGTTTCGGACCGTTCCCTCCAACTGGTCAACCAAGGCCTGTTGCGTATCCACTTGCTGCTGCGACATGGCGCCGGAACTTCCTAGCAATCCCTTGAAGCGCTCGTAGTTCAGCTTGGCATCGCGCAGAGTAGCCTGATCCTTGAACAGAGTGGCTTGGGCCTGATCCAGCGCAACCTGGTAAGGCCGGGGATCGATAACGGCCAGCAAATCACCTTTTCGAACGTTCTGCCCCTCTTTGAAATTTACCTGCATCAGTTCACCGTCGACCCGACTCTTTACGCTGACGGTATAGTAGGCATTCACCGATCCCAGGCCGGTGAGGTAATAGGGCATGTCGCGGCGTTCGGCTGTAGCTACCGCCACCGGCACCACTGGCACCACGTTCGCCCGGGCCGACCCAGGTTTAGGATCGCTACCTCCACAGCCTGACAGGGAGACGCCCAGCAACAGAAGGAGTCCTAGCCAGGAATTCGTTGGCGCCGGGAATTGCCGCCGGACTGATTCCACGGAAGGTCGCAGGAAGTCAAAGATTTGCCCTTCTCGTGCGCCCTCCGGGCTGTGGGAAGCCGTTGTCATTCGCGGACCTCTTTCCCAAGGAAAGAATGATGAATTCAGCATAATTGTAGTCGTGCATGGCTCAATGCCCAAGGGTTTGACGTTCAAATTCCAACTGAGGTTGCGGAATATTGCACCCCTGATGAAAAGGCACGTTGCCAGTTTATTATTCGTGCTAAATCAATTCTATCCTCAAACAAAAGAAGCACTTCGGTCCTTTACAAAAAATTACCTTCATTGACCCATTCTTTACGCTGGCGAGGTTCATCGGAGGGTTTATCGTGCGCTCAAATTGCTCGGGCTGGCGCGGGCTCGGCTTCTCGCGTATATTGTTGCGACTTTACCCCATTCCACATGGATGAGGCGAAATCCAAACCGGCAGTCGCGATTCGCGACTTGCGCAGCTTCGAAGACCTGAAGCAGGTCGAAGAGGTCGAGAAAGAAGTCTGGGGTCTTTCCGAACTCGACACCACGCCGCTGACTTTGGCCATCGCAACCAAGGAAGCAGGGGGCATCTGGGTGGGCGCGTTCGATGATACGCAACTGGTTGGCTTTGCCTTCGGTTTCCTGGGCACGGAGCGCGGCCGGTTGATCGTGCACTCCCATATGCTGGCGGTGCGCGAGTCATACCGCAATTCGGGCCTCGGCTTCAAGCTAAAACTGGCCCAGCGTGAGCGGGTGCTGGCGTTGCGCGTCGACGATGGTGGTACTAACCAGCTTCGCATTCATGAAATGACCTGGACCTTCGACCCCTTGCAAAGCAGAAATGCGCACCTCAATTTCTCCAAGCTCGGAGTCGTAGCGGAAAGCTACAAAGTCGATTTCTATGGGCCGGAAACTTCCAGCGTTCTGCATCGCAACAGTACCGACCGCCTCTGGGTTGCGTGGCCACTGGCCAGCCGCCGGGTTCAAGAGCGGCTGCAGGGAAGAGACAACAGGGCCGAAGTTCTGGACGCGCTTTCCACCCTGACTCCATTAATCCAGTTCAATGGCGACGGAAAGCCGGTCCGCACTGATCTTGCTGCCGCCCTGAGCCGGCAAAGAATTGCGATTGAGATTCCGAGCGACATCGGATGTGTGGAAAGAAAAGACGCTGGCCTGGCCAGAGAATGGCGGATGCAAACGCGCTGGGCTTTCACCGCGGCGCTGCAAGCCGAATTCTTCGTCGCGGAATTCTGTCGCACGGTCCGAGGCCAACAGGGTCCGGGCGTCTACCTGCTGGAAAAAGGAAAAGTCGAAGACCATGTGCCCGAGATGAAACGCAAACCCGGCAACGGCCGCTGATTTAGTCCCGGTTGGTAGCGAGTCGGTTCGCAGTGGCAAACCGGCTTGCGGAATCGAAGGATCCCTACCAAGCAAATCAGTCCATCGTGACCCAACGCACTCCGGCTTGGCAGTTTTCTCAGGGCTACGCGTCGATGGCGTAGCATGGAAGACGCGCAGCATGTCCGTCCCCGGCCCCAATCCGATCATCCTCTATGATGGCGTGTGCGGTCTCTGCAACTGGCTGGTTCAGTTTGTACTGAAGCAGGATTCGCAGGACCGCTTCCGTTTCGCCTCGTTGCAGAGTGCTTTTGCGTTTCAAGTGCTGCGACGGCACGGCGCGGCGCCAGACGATCTCGACACAATGTACGTAGTGCTCGATCGCGGCTTGCGGGAAGAGCGGATTTCGTCGCGGTCCGACGCCGCCATTACGGTGTTGCGGGAATTGGGCGGAGGTTGGGCTGCTCTGGGCACCGCGCTGCGCGTGTTTCCCCTGTGGTTGCGAACTTGGGGCTACAACCTGGTCGCACGGAATCGGTACCGCACCTTCGGGAAGTACGACTCTTGTCCGATGCCCTCTGAAAAGGACCGCCGCAAGTTTATCGACTTGTAACGCGCGGTTAGGCTGCGGTCCGTGTCTGCCGGATCACACCTCACTGACAAGAACTCCCTCTCCGCTGTAGAATTCGGTGCGACTCAGCATTGCGAAGTCCACAGCCTCCCGAGGAACAAGTATGGCAGAGAAGGTTTCCATCCCCGCTTCCGATACCAACATTGACTCCGTCCTGCAGGAACAGCGCAGATTTGAACCTCCGGAGCATTTCCGCGAACGGGCACACATCAAGAGTATGGAAGAGTACGAGCGCATTTATCGCGAATCGGTGGAACATCCCGAGGAGTTCTGGGCCGGCATCGCGGAAGATTTGCACTGGTTCAAAAAGTGGGACAAGGTTTTGGAATGGAATAATCCCTGGGCGAAATGGTTCGTCGGCGGCCAGATTAATTTGTCCTACAACTGTCTCGACCGTCACGTTAAGACTTGGCGCAAGAACAAGGCAGCGCTTATCTGGGAGAGCGAACCCGGCGAGGTGCGTACGCTGACCTATCAGCAACTGCATCGCGAGGTGCAGAAGTTCGCTAATGTCTTGAAGTCCCTCGGCGTGAAAAAAGGCGACCGGGTCGCAATCTACATGGGCATGACGCCGGAACTGCCGATCGCCATGCTGGCCTGCGCCCGCATTGGAGCGCCGCACACCGTGGTCTTCGGCGGATTTGCTGCGAACGCTCTGGTCGATCGCATCCATGACTCCCAAGCGGTTGCTGTGATCACGCAGGACGGCTCGTATCGCCGTGGCTCCGAAGTCAAACTATTTCCTGCAGTCGAAGAGGCGCTGAAATCCTGTCCGTCGGTAAAGTACGTCGTCGTCTACAAGCGCACCGGTTCCCCAATTCATCTGCAGCCCGGCCGCGATCACTGGTGGCACGAACTGATGGCTTCGGTCTCCGACGAGTGTCCAGCCGAACCGCTGGACGCCGAGCATCCGCTCTACATTCTTTACACCTCAGGCACGACGGGGAAACCTAAAGGTGTCGTTCACACCACGGGCGGCTATTCCGTCGGCTGCTACATCACGACGAAGTGGGTATTCGATCTCAAGGAAGAAGACACGTACTGGTGCACGGCTGACATCGGATGGGTCACCGGCCACAGTTACATCGTCTACGGACCGCTGCAGAACGGCGCCACCAGTGTGATGTACGAAGGCGCGCCCAACTGCCCGGAGCCCGATCGCTTCTGGAGCATCATCGATCGCCACCAGGTCAACATTCTTTATACTGCGCCGACCGCCATCCGAACCTTTATCAAGTGGGGCGAGCAATGGCCGAGAAAGCACCGGCTCGACAGTCTGCGGCTGCTCGGCACGGTGGGAGAGCCGATCAATCCCGAAGCCTGGATGTGGTATCGCGAAGTCATCGGCCACGAGAACTGCCCTATCGTCGACACCTGGTGGCAAACTGAAACCGGTCACATCATGATCGCGCCCATACCCGGCGCGGTAGGCGCCAAGCCCGGTTCGGCCACGCGCCCCTTCCCGGGAGTAGTGGCCGAGGTCGTGGATATGAACGGCAAGCCCGTGCCCGATGGCTCAGGAGGATTCCTGATTATTCGCCAGCCCTGGCCGGGAATGTTGCGAACGATCTATGGAGATCCCGATCGCTACGTGAAGCAATACTGGTCGCAAATTCCGGGCACGTACTTCACCGGAGACGGCGCGCGCAAAGACAAAGACGGCTATTTCTGGATCATGGGCCGCGTCGATGACGTCATCAACGTCTCGGGCCACCGCTTGAGCACGATGGAGGTGGAGTCGGCGCTGGTTGCGCATGAAGCAGTGGCGGAAGCCGCAGTTGTGGGCCGTCCAGACGATTTGAAAGGGCAGGCCATCTCGGCGTTCGTTACATTGCAACAAGGCCGGGAGCCCAGTCCGGAGTTGAAGGAAGAACTG
>Ga0210405_10002697_pt1 | contig 18172 bp, 23 predicted proteins | sample IncBWH11MmetaG_FD_155492 | JGI IMG/M metagenome (GOLD analysis project Ga0210405, IMG submission 155492) | Forest soil microbial communities from Barre Woods Harvard Forest LTER site, Petersham, Massachusetts, United States - Inc-BW-H-11-M | ecosystem: Environmental > Terrestrial > Soil >... | reverse complement strand
AAGCCCATAATGAGTTATTGGAGCGTGTCAACTCCCTCAAGGCTGCCGTAGGCCGATCTGATAATCTTCATGACTCTCTTGTTGACATGTGGAAAAACTGGACCGGCAAAGGGCTGGATGCGCAGGTGCGTGAATTTTCTGGACGCACTCTCCGTGAGGTCGGAGGCAAAATGGATAGGGATAACGCCATTATTAGACAAGGCTTCGATCATTTGGAGCGGTTTATGAACGAGCTTCCTATCCACGACCAGGACCATTTCTGGGATAACATGACCCGAGGGTTGGCCCAGTCGTCGGACGCTTTCCATCCCATAGATTCCGATTACGTCGCAAAGTGGGAGGCGAAAAACGGTCCGGTATTGGACCCCAACGAGGTAGCATCGAGACTCCGTACCGTTATGGATGCCGCTCGTGAAAGGGTCACAGCTACCAGCGGGAACCTCCAGAACTTTTTCGTCAACTACATGCCGGGTCTGTGGGAGAATCAAGCAAAGGGGAAGTCCTTCTCCGATAGCTGGGTTGGTAATCGTAACTTCCAAGGCGACACTAACTTTCTAAAGCAGAAGATGTATGAATACTACAGTGACGCTTTAAAGGCTGGACTACAGCCGACTACAACGAATCCTATTCGCGCTGCAATGATGATTACCGAACAAATGAATCGGTATTCGATGGCTCACGAATATAAGAATGCGATGATTGACGGTGGTATAGTTCACTTCTACCAAGGTGAGGAAACTCCTCCTACGGGTTGGGAGAAGTTAGATGATAAACTGTTTAGCAATATCGGTGGGGGTTCCTACTGGGCACCGCCCGCTGCCGCACGACAGTTTAATAATTTTATAAGCCAAGGTCTTCGTGGTAAGTGGAAAGTTCCGTATACCAATTTCTCTTTGTTTGATGCCTTAAAATCAACCAATAGTTTGGCTAATCAATTTCAGTTGGGACTCTCGGCTTTTCACGGAGTTGAAACAATTCTTAATTCAGGCTTTACTACGATGGCTGTTGGTCTTCGTCGTAGCTTGCAAGGAATAAAAATCGGCGACGCTCCTATGTTTGCCAAAGGCATTCTTGACGGTATCAAGGGTGGAAGCTTTATTATTCCCGCTGCCGAAGATGTTTGGAATGGCACTAAGGGTCTGCTGGAGTATCGCGATCCGGGAAGTACAAAATCTCTTGAGTATGCACAGCTTGCGAACGATTTAGAGGCGGCTCGGGCGAATGTCCTTCAAGATCCAAAGTTCCATCTTGCGACAATGGATCGCTTCCGTAAAAACTACGAGCTAGCTGGAGACGCTCTGCTTCCACCTTCAACCAGAGCCGTAGCAGGGGTGAAGGCTTCGCTTGATCTTCTACGAGCTGGAGTTGAGACAACGGCATGGCCTTTGATGAATTACTTTGTTCCCAGAGTGAAGCTTGGGGCTTTCTACAAAATGTCCCAACAAATACACGAGCAATATGAAGGACAGCCCGCAGAAGTTATAAACCGAGAGATGCAAAAGGCATGGGACTCTGTAGATAATCGTTTTGGACAGGTTAGCTATCAGAACATGTTTATGAATAAAACTGTTCAGGATTTGGCCACTCTAGCTGTTCGTAGCCCTGGTTGGAACATTGGGACTATTCGCGAAGTCGGTGGAGGAATGCTTGACTTGGCGAAATCCGTTAGCGATGCGTCGAAGGGTAAAGGGTTTAATGTTTCTAATCGTACCGCCTACACAGGTGCTATGGTGCTGGGCACGATGACAGTAAACGCTATCTACCACTACATGCATACCGGCCAGATGGCTCAAGGTGTAGACTTCTTCTTTCCTAAAGATGGCACTAAGACGGTTCAGGGAGAGGATAATCGGGTATACCCAAAAACCTACGTATATGACTTTGTAAATCTATACCACGACCCCTTTCATACAATCGAACACAAAGCCGCCCCCGATATAAGTACCCTTGCTGATATAGTCCTGAATCAGGACTATTATCACAAAACCATACGCGATCCGGGGAGTTCTCCAGCAGCTCAGGCGGCGAGTACCTTAGCTTATATGGCTCATCAGTTTGTTCCATTTTCATTTGGAAATCTCCAAGAGTCTAAGTTACGTAACCAGAGTTCCAACTGGGAATCTTTTGCAGGTATTCTTCCGGCACCTCGCTGGGTGGGCCGAACTTCAGCAGAAAATTTGGCCTATTCCTACTATCTAAACACCAAAGCAACGGGAGGACAGTCTCCTGCAATGTTAGATAGACAACGGCAGTTTGTGGAGTTGCGAAACAAAGTTGCCTCGGGACAGGTTACTCCAGACCAAATTCAAGCTGCCGTAGAAGCGGGCAAAATTCAACCCGGCGCAATTAAACATCTTTATGACAGTCTCAGTAAACCCCAGCTACTTACGTGGGTCAACGAGGTTCGCGATCCGGAACAACTGTGGAATATTTGGAAAGTTGCCTCTCCTGAAGAAAAGAAAACCCTGCTCCCCGTCGTTGTCTCCAGAATTTCAAAGGAGTTAAGCGGCAAGGAACAGGAAGATAAACTAAACGAGATACAGTCTTACAGTGATACACTTAAATAAAAGAGGGGATTTATATACTTGACTTCCTGAACGATTTGAGGCGAGAATACTCAATGGAAACCATGGAACACACGCACGGCATGACATCGGAGCAACCGCAATGGTCTGTGCCATATTCACGCGCCACATTCGCACGGGCCAATGTCAATAGCCTCTCGTGCTCTAACTTCTCGCTTGAGTCCGGTGACCGCCAGTTGAACCAGCGTCGTATCTTTGAGAATCGTATGCCCATATTGTTCCTCCAGTGCCGACCGTTGCGCGAAAACAGCCGGATTGTACTCTTGCTCATGACTTAAAGATACCTGAGTTCCTTACGGAAGTCAAGTATATAAGTCCCTAAAAGAGGGGTTTAGCCTGGTGGCTTTTGTATAAGCTTATCTATCTTGATGTACTGGTCGATCAAGTCAATACCAGGATCGTAAATTTTCATAACATCAGGACAAGCAAACTGCTCCCAGTTACCGGGAGTTCTAGGCAGCCAAACTGCGGCATTTGGGTGTTCCGCGCAAACCCGCCTAGCCACCTCCCATTGCTGCACCGAGCGATACGGTTCTCTCGCTAAGGGGCGCGGGGGTTGGTTGAGGTAAAGACATTGGTAGATAACACATACCCGTGGTTTCAGAGTAAAAGCCATCCAGTTGTTTGCAGACGGTTTTAATTGATAGTGGAATCTGTGTTGGTTCCGGTGGTTTCGGTGTTGGTACCATCAACAGTGTTAGGGTTAGAAGCATGTGAATCATTTGAAGCTCCCTTCGGTAAACGGTCAATCGCAGCTTTGGTCGTAGCAGAATCAGCCACAGTTAAGTATCGTGAAGTCGTTAGAACGGATCGGTGCCCCATGAGCGTTTGTACCAGACCGATGTCCGTACCCGTTCGAAGAAGTGTTGTAGCAAATGATCTCCTGGCGGTGCGTAATCCGCGATGACCCAAAATACCGCTACGACGGAGGATACGACTAAAGCGGTCAGATAAACTACGTGCAGTACGTGAGTAACCATTGAAGAATCTTCCTTCGGGTAATTCTTTAATCAGCTCCATTACATCCTGCCGGATTGGAACCTCGTGGTTCCGTCCGGCTTTCATTTTTGCGGCAGGAATTCGGAGAGTAGCTGTTTCAAAGTCAACATCCGCGGTTTCGAGCCGTATAAGAGTTTCTGCCCGCAAACCAGTAGAAAGGGCAAGACCAACAAGTAGATTATCCAAAGGAGAGCCAAAAGTAGATACTGCTTCATACACTTTCTCTTGATCCTCAAGGCTCAACGATCTTTTTGCTGGCTCAACTTCCTTCAGCCGCTTAGTGGTGGTACAAGGATTGTAAGGACTCGCCTCCATTCGCACAAGCCAATTCCAGAACGACTTCACTACTTGAACTTCGTAGTTGACCGTTTTGGAAGAGACTTTCTCGCGAAGTCGATATATCTTATAATCTTCAATATCTTTCCTTGAGAAATCCTCCGGATCAAACTTGTCCGTGAAATGGTCAAAGAAGTTATTTAAAGCCTTTGAATATCGAACACTGGTAGGTTGAGAAGCCGTTAGTGCAACGTAATTCTCAAACCGAGCCTGAAGATTGTGTATAGTTCCACGCACCAGGCCAAACCCCTCTTACTTCTTAAGTTCTGGTGTTGCTGCCTTCGATGCTGCTGGAACGCTAAAAGTAAAAGTTTTTTGGTCCATCACAGCATTATCGGGGAGTTTCAGAGCCTTCTTCTCCGCAGCAACCAGATCGTTAAGTGCCCTTTGTTCGGTAGCAAAATCCGATTGAAGTTGGTCCATAGCCGCTTTTGCTTGGGACTGGACAACCTGCGCCTGTAGTTGAGTTTTGTCTAGCTTTGTTATGGCTAGTTCAATCTGAGTACGAGCAGGTTCCGGGATTGGGGTGCTGGGAAGATTTTGTGCAATGGCAGATGTTGCAAATGCGACAAATAGTGCAAAGGTGTAGAGTTTCATTTTTCTCCTAGTAAAAGTCTGAGCACGACAAATAAAAGTTACAGGTATAACAAATAAGCTTACAGCGACTTTCCATCAAAAGGGAGTAGCATCTGGGACAGGTCTTCACTAGTTCCGGTTGCGTCTGGAACGCTGGTTCGTTCGATTTCCAGTTGGAGCATGGCAAGGGCGCGCCAAGCAACTTTTGCTGAGTGTCTGTGTCCATCAATATCCACTGTCCCACTTTCCCATAGATGACGAAGCAAAGTATCTTCTTGATCCATTGATTTCCCTCGCGCCCAGTGAAGAGGTTCGCCTGGGTTATGTTGTTCATTTCCAGCGTAGGATACTTGAGATACCGCAATAAGGGCATCTGGAAAATATTTAACTAACCCAGACCAAAGAGGGGTTTTCTTTCGATCCTTTGGATCAGTTGGAAGCGGCATGGGACACCCCTACAAAAAACTGAATCTCTGGCCAGTTATTGTCAAATCGTATAGCTTTGTCATCTATGTAGTAATCGGCGACAACCTTTCCTCGGCTACCATCATCCACCAAATCATAAGGCAGACCATTGGAATCCAGCCAAGCAACCATTTGCCTAACTGTTGTCCGTTCCATTGAGGGTTCATCAACACTGCCACCGAATATGTCGTGGTGCCAATGGCAAGTACGACACGAGTAAATAATGATACGATAGCCCAAATCCTTAAAGAACTGAAGCGCTTCACGTGCCCCCTCTTTTATTGTACCAATATCCGGAAAGCAAGCATCACAAAGAGTACCATCAAAATCAATAGCCACCGTCAAGGGTGGTCTTTTACTTTCCATAAACCACCCCACCAAAGCTAAATTTTCCGCCAACTACCACAACGGAATAAACGTTGAAGTTTCCGTTTTCTTGCATCTCGACCACACAGAAACCATTGAGCCAAGCTGTAGGTCTGTTACGTAGGTATCCAGGATTGGTCGCGCCCAATATGGGGGCACAGATTCCTTGCCACTTATCTGTCTGATGGTGAGGCAACACCTTCGTGTAAGATTGAGGTGAATGCATATGCCCGTAGAGAACGCTTCCACAGTAAGTCTCCACGGCTTTTTTCGCGTGATAACCTGCAGCCTGATTACCCACCCCTGAAAGAGTCTCCCCATGTATAAGAGTGAGCTTACCCAGCTGATAACCAGAGCCGCAAGGGATAATCTCCCAACCTCGCGACTCCAGCTTAAGAAGGATTGGACGCTCCACCGCTCCCTCAAATTCTGGGTGGCTCTCGACAAACTGTAGCTCCCAATCGTCATGGTTACCTATCTGCCAAATCTTTGTAGTACCTTTGGAAAGAACATTCTCTAACGGCCAAAGAATATCCTTATCAAAGGATTCTGTATTCTTTGCATAACTCCCTGTTGGTTTATAGAGAGGTTTACCTGCGTTATGGTGGGAGATTTCCGAGTTATCAAACTGGTCGCCACCGAAGTAGACCCCAGCAATCTTCTTAGAATTCTTCTGAATAAAATCAAGTGCAGCATTCCAAGTAGGTTTGTGGACCTTTGGGTGGTGTAGGTCGAACAAACAAACCCACAAATTCGGTTTGTTGGCCAAAAGTTTATCCTTCTGAGGGGTTTGGCCTGGGGGTAATCTTAATGCCCTGCGTCATTCGGAATGTCTGATCTTTCCTTCTTCGTTAGTTAGAGATCCAGAGTATATAAGTCCCTCTAAGTGTTTTTCGATATCAGAATATGGAGCTTGAACTCGGAGCAAGCCCACAATAGAGCCAGGCCCCAACCCCTCTCCACTAACCGTACTTCTGACCAATTCACCGACCTTACCCTGCACATTAGTCGCTACAACAACTCGCCCAAGGCGGCTTGCAACGTAAGCGTAGAGCGCAATACCGCTAGTAATGTCTGTCGCTGAGATGGTAGTTCGTCTGGATGATATAGCAAGGAGCATCGACAAGCGGAGGATAAGCTCTCCAGCTCTTGCAGCGAACGGAGCAAGATATCCAGTTTCGGGTTGATAGGCGTTATACCACTTTGCATAGGTTTCAGCAGCTTCGTAATCTTCGTAGTCCATATTGCCTTCGTGGACTGTGAAGAGATCGGAGAAGTCCGAGTAGACTTTGTTGCGAGTTACTTCGAGTGCTGCCTTAGAACGGCTTGACAACAAGCGATGAGGATTCGCAATTTTCTGTCCCTTAGAATCCTCGTTAAGAATAAGGAAACGTGCAAGAAAACCGCCGCTGACAGCGCTATCAGGAAGCATATTTTGCAACCACTCCAGTGTAGAGCCACCAATGATAGAAACGCTAGGTTCAATAACACGGCTAGTACCATCTCGACGAGTTCTAAGTTCAATAACGTCTTCATAGTCGAGAAGATTAGTGACATATGGTATCAGGTTTTCCTTATATTTTTCTTTGGAAAAGAATGCTGCCAGTTCTTGCGCAAATAAGATTGCTTTTGGTTGATCTAGCAAATCCTGATGGAGCTTTTCTTTTGTAGACCCACCCTCAATAAACTGGGCACGATGGCTTTCTGGTACGTATGGAAGAAGACGTTTGGCAATTTTTACAGCGGTACTCTTGCCAATTCCCGAGGGACCAATCAACAGCACATTAAGCATTGGCCTAACCTGATGTATGTCTTGATCCAACCAAACTCGTCTTCCTAAACAAGCCCCAAACATCGCCATCGCAGAGAATAAAATAAATGGCTTAGGTGATTCCGACGTGGGCCATATATCCATCCAACGTCGGAACCAACTATCATGCGGTAGACAATCCGGGATGTTGAGGTCCACTAGTTAAGAAAGGATTCCTTCGGTTCCGAAAAGGGATCACCGGCATCCTTTGATGCTTTACGTCGCTCATCGGCAAGTTGATCCCGCTGTTCCAGCATAAACCTATTAAGTTCCATCTCTGCAACAATCGCAGCCTTCTTCGTATGTAGCTCCCGGAGTTCGAAGGTTTCGGTACGATGAAAAACCCCATCCTCTGTCTGCACCGGTCTACGAACACGGGCTACCTTTCCATCAATCTCCAACACAAAAACAGGTTCGTCGCTGGTCTTCATAAAAGCCACTTTACCAACTTCTACGTTCATTCACAATCTCCCCAAGAATCACCTGACGCCTTCCCTATAGGAAGGGACAACCCGTTTAACTCTGGCCAGGGTTGCGTCATCACCCGTTCCAGAACCTCTAGTGTAGGATTTACTTGATCTGCATTTTCGGTTTCACACAACAATTCGTCGTGTACCTGGGCCAGCAGTAGGACCCCTTCAGGCAACGATTCCACGTACGGTGCAATCTTTAATGCCCACTCTTTTGGCCATCCAATGCGCTCATACATAAGCGCAATCATAGCCCGAAAGATAACATCAGCAGCTGTGGACTGAGGCATAAACGACACCGCCTTAGTTATTGAATTGCTTTCCCACAACCACAACTTACGCCCGAAGGGGTTAGAGAGCCAGCCGATCCTAGCAGCCTCTGCTCCTACTCGGGATTGCCAAGCAATAGTATCCGAGATTTCTCTCTTCCAAATTGCTTGAAAATCTTTTACTCGATCAATGTCAAGGTCATATTGGGCGGCAATTTTCTTAGCACCCATGAGACGGTCAGACCCGTGGACAATGACTTTCGCCATTGCATAAGGAGAATCTTTGTCCTTGGATTTGACGACTTCTTCATAAGCAATTCCTTCAATAAGAGCCGCTAGGTATTTATGTTCAGAGAAATTGATGTCTTTGAACCACTCTCTACGTTTTCGATCTCTCGCAAAATCCGCAACGAGTCGGTTTTCAATGCCCGAGTAATCAACCGAGACAATCTTTCCTCCGGCATTTCTTGGGACGTAAGAATATCGCACAGCGCTTGGCTGGTTCTGAATGTTAGGACCACTCGAACTAAGACGTCCTGTTTCTGTTCCGTGGGGGTTGAAAGATGGGTGTAAGACATCGTTTACTTTTAAGTCCTCTTTAGCAAAACCCTGCAACAGTGTGGCACAGCGTTGAAGCTCTTTAAGTGCCCGAAGTTCCGGTAGTTTATGACGAACATACAACTTGTCAAGGGCATTTTTGTCGGTTGTGGGTTGTTTCGTCTTGATGTGTTTAACCACTTCAAGCTTTTTACCCTTAGCGTCCCGAAGCTCCTCATAGAGGAATTTCATTTTGACAGCCGACGACCGCCAAGGAACCTCAACCTCCGCTACCGGCTCATAAATATACTTAACTAGTCTGCCTTTTTCGTTGACTGTACCTTCGGGAGCCGGTTTTCGCTTGTTTACATACTTAGTAAAAGTTCTAAGATGCCCAGGCAATAACCCCTCTTGTACTTTGATAATTTCGTGTAGCTCATCCCGAAGTTTAGCAATTCGATTGAATGATCGGGATAAACCTATATCGGTCATCAATTTGCAAATTTTAGCCAGCGGCCAACTGATATATTTATAGTTATCTAAGAGACCGGCTTGAACCAAAAGTTCTTTAAGCGGATGAAAGGATCGCCAGGTGACATCAACGTCTCTCGCGCAATATGTTTCGAAAGAAACTTTATCGGCTTTCCATGCGCCTTTGTTCGTAAATTGTTTGCCAATGAACTCAAGATCGTGGGGGAATACTGGGAAGCGTAGATGATGCATAAGCATCGTATCCCATACCACACACTCTTCAGGGCCACGAATATAAATGCCATTGTGAGCCAACACAGGTAAGTCAAACTGAACCAGATTCTGACCAATGACTTCTGTGGCGTTTGCAAATATGCGTCGTAACTCGTCAACATACTCTCCGATAAATGGTACAACTATTACCCTATAATCTTCTGAACAAAGTCCAACAATGTTGATCTCTTTTGTCCATCCATTTGTTTCAATGTCAAAAGCAAAGCGGGTTGATCGAAATTGTCTGACATCGTTGAGGGAGGGATAAATGTTATAATATTCTGGTTCAACGGTGAGCGTTTTCCGTAGATCATTAATCGCCACCGGGAACATGGCTTGATCTTTGGCGATATATCTAGGATGGAAGGTAGGAATAGCAATCTTTGAATTGTCGAGAGCTGGTACGGATAAAATAGTTCCACGCCATCTAGAGATTTCAAGATTCTTTTGGAGAATATATTTGAGCGGATATTCTCCAAACACATCAACACGAGTCCAAGGTTTGGATGCAAGGAAGGGTTCCACGTGGGCTTTTCGGCAGTGCTCGATGGCCTCATGCTCATTTTTCGGAAACTCCTCTTCGGGTTGTTTACATTGAATTACGTTTAGGACAGAGTTTTCTTTTTCTTCAAGACCGGCTTTAGAATACATCGACGTGAGCCAGCCACCGGAGCCACCACCAAGGGGATGTCCAAGCTCTGCAGCGACACGTCCTGGGTAGTCACCAATCTCCAAACGAAGATTACTGCCAACACGAGGAGGAACAAATATAGCATCTGGATTTTTCTTTCTTAGCGGACACCCAGCACAAGCCGCTATTTCACAAACTTTCAGGTTGGCTCCCAGAGGGGTTAGGGCCTGGAGTTTATTTTTTTCTTTATATCTTCTAGGTCTACTACAATAGGAGCATTGAACTTTCGGTACGTAACATCCAGGTGCGATGCGTTTACGTACTGAGTTCCTTTGTGCTCCGTTTGTCCGTATCCGCCGTGTATGTGTCCGCATACGTGGAGTAAGGGATTGGCGTATCGAAGAAATTCTGCTAGCGATTCACTGCCCAGAGGCACACCATCGGCTTCAGAATCTCTAAACCACTTGGCCGGACTGTGGGTGATAACTATATCGTGAGTGCCATCAAGACCCAGCCAAAGTCTTCGTAGGGCTTCTTCCTCTCGCATAAAAGCGCAGATGTGACCAAAGGTACGAGAGGCAGGAGAACCAAATATTTTAAAACCTTCAATTTTTGTGGAGGAGTTTTCGAGGTACGTAATGCCTTTTCGCTCGAAAAATCCCCATCCGTATTGCTCCAACGAACGGTCGTGATTACCACCTACAAAAATTTTATGTCGATGAGGTTGTTTTTCAAACCAATCTAAAAATCTCGTAATTTCTTGGGGACTTCCGTTTAAAGAAACGTCCCCAGCGTGAATCAGCATATCCCCTTCCGGAAGTTCTGGATAGTGAACGTCATGAGTATCGGATATGCAAACTACTTTCACTTTTTATTACTCTTTCCAGCTTTACTGAGCGCAATTGCCACCGCTTGTTTCTGCGGTCGTCCTGCACCCATCTCGGTTTTTATGTTTTCACTAACTACTTTCTGACTCTTGCCTGTCTTCAACGGCATCTGTAGGCTCCCTTAATTTAATTAATCCGCGTTTATCGCGATAGGTGTGACAAGTCCAACAAAAACCACAAAACGTTACTTGGTTGTGGCCACGCAATTTATGACACTGACAGTCGCATTCAACAGGCTGGGTGTTGGGGATCGTCATCGTCAGGAAACCGTCCTTTGCTACAAAAAATCGCAACTACAACAATAACGAAACAAATGACCCATCCAATATGATCCAACATAAACCACTCTCCTATAACTAAGGGCACCCGGAGGTGCCCAAAGTCATCATCCACAGTTCTTTACTTAACTGGCGAAATGCTACCAATTTTCAGGTCTTCCTTGGTGACGCTTTCTCCATCTTTGTCGTAAGTACGATGAAGTACCTTTGCAACAAAATGAATACCAGCAACACGATTTAAATAAGCAACCGGATCTTCGTTGGGTTCAATTTCATAGCCTTCACCTGCAGCGTTTTGCATACGAACGAAAACTCCGTGAACCCAATTTCCTACCTTTTCAGGATCGGGGTAGCTAGAGTAAATCACCTTATTAGGAAACTCGCCACCCGAAACCTTTCCTGCAAATTCAATACGTCCTGCATCCCACTTTGAATAGCGTGCTCCGGGAAGAAGTTCAAACGTATACTTACCTTCCGGAATAATTGCATTATCTGTGGGTATTGTTGATAAATCTACTTCAGTCCATGCTGTTCCTGACAATGAGCGCTCCCAATTAGTTCAATATTCCGTTGATAAAGCTCATCGGATAAAAGCTTTGGAGTTTAGTTAGCTGCCGGACGTTGTGGAAGCGGCCTGTGGACCGGGGTCCGCAGCAGTCGCCGTACTAACGAGTCCCTGAAGCGTAGTAAGTTCCGCTGTAAAATCTTCTGGAGTCGTTACTCCGCCCGCAGCAATCTTGGCCTGCAGGTCGCTGATGGCGGTCTGAATGGTGGTTACTGCAGCCGTAAGAGCCGCATCGAAAGCTGCACGAGTTACAATAGTTGCTGACAAATTTTTCACCTCAAGTAAAATTTCTTTCAAAATACTGCGATTGGTTCTGTACATTGAACCTCTAAACTCTGCTCATAACAACGGCTGGTGTATTGCGATGTCGCCAGTCTTCATATGCCTCACCGCAGGATTTATCAGACATACCTATTTCTTTATCTTTACCAGAGAAGAAATAAATTCCGTCTTGATACGAACATCCTCCCAGTGCTTGGGCATAGTCTTCTCTTTGTTGCTCAATGGTGGGGGGTACTTCAACTGGAGGTAGTTGAGCGTGCCGGTGGAGATGCCAGGATGATAGCATTATAACGACTATAATCGTATTCATAATAAAATTCTCCAAAGCTATCTCCAAACAAATAAAGGGGTTAGAAACTTGGGTGGTTGTTGGATAGGAGAACCTTGGGAGCCTCGCCAGGCACGGGTCCGAACCCCTCAGAACGGAGTTCCCGATATTTTCAAGGACTTCCCGGTTCTATCGCACAACCAACCCAGGCTCTAACCCCTTTAGGTTGACCATCAACGTTCAACTCAGGTACAACCCTTTGTCTCCTGTTGATTGTGTGTATTAGTATCCAAAATGGGTACTAATACAACCTAAAAAATGAAATTATTTCCAGGTTTCTTCGGTTGTGGACGGATAGATTGCTGCGGCAACCTTAGCAAAGGTGCAATCTGCTCCAACAAATCTCTTTCCGGTGGCCGATAAATTGGCGCGACATGCTGCGATCTCCAATCCAAACTGGTCAACTCCGGTCTTTGCGTAGTCCCTAGAAGCCTTAAGAACAGTTTGAACATCGTATTCTATTTCTCCAAAACCCGCTCGCTCTACCTCGCCCGTTTTCTTGTCATCCTTATATACATCCTTTACCTTGTGAGTAAAGATAACATTACAGACGTTTTGCGACAAAGCGATCTGAGTAAGTTGTCGGAACTCCGCATTGACTGCTGTATATTGTACCGGAAGTACGGAGGTGAGTTTACCCAGACGAGCCAATCGTACAAGTTGCCACGCCTCCGACCCTGTATCCACCACAACCGTCCGCATTTTCGACAGAGAATCTCGGAAATTGCGTACATACTCCTTCCAGACTTTCTGAGCAGCATCGGCCATTCCCGAAAATTCTGAGCCGGGTAGTGTAGCGGACATAGGAATTTGATAGTCAAAGACATAGATTTCTTTGCTCTTGAATTCTTCCGCCTCAACCACTCCCTCTAGGCCAAGATCGAGGTTATGAACGGCTATGGGATCTGGAGCGGTCAAACAGAAATGAGTTTTACCCCATTTTGGAGGACTATCAACAGAAAGGACAAGACGTTTAGGGGGTTCTTGGCTAACTCGTTTATATTCAATAACCCCAGGCCCAACCCCTCCAATACGTACAGGATTAGTCGGTATCGTCATCCATCTCCTCATCATCCTCGGAAGAAAGCTCATCAGTAGGGTAGGCGTCAGCAACTTCAATTTCAGTTACTACAATTTCCCCATTATCGCCGTCTTCTAACATATTTTCTGCGTCCGCAATAGCCTCCTCCGGAGAACGAGAAAACGTGGTAAAAAGATGATGCCTGGTTACAGTCAATTCGACTTCGTATTCACGATTTTCTAGGGACATTACTTCTCCTCTTTTAACTGCTTTTCACGTTTATATAATGCAAGGGCTGCTTTGAAACAACGCCAGTCATCGGCTAAGGTACCTCGTTGTAACTTAACATCTTCAAACTCTCCAGTAGATTTATCAATTCGCAAGACCCAGCGGTTACGAATATATTCTCTGGTTTCAAGTTCAACCGCTTTAAGATAGGCTGCAGTTTGGTACCGATGGGTGCTGTAAATAGCTTTGGAAGTTTTCCAGTCTGGAATGGAGGGTACACCATCAATGAAAACCCACCAGTCGAGAATTCCAGCGTACCCAAGTTTTGGATGGTAGACTTGCTTCTCGATTTCAATTGTTTGCCAATGATGGGCCTCCGTCCATTTAACTGCTGCTTCACAAGATTTACGTACAGCGGGATGTTTTGGCCAAATAAGATCAGGGTTCTCCCCTTTTAAATAAGATTCGATCCAGTTGTGGGCTTGAGTGCCTATATCAGCTGCTTCATCACGCTTAGCTCGCCAGGCATATTTAGCTTGTAGTAAGAAGGCCTGAATTTCCTCAGGCGCATATTCCCCCTCTTGCGCGAATGCATTTGTCAAAAATTCGAGTGATTGATTGACCGCCCATTGTGTTATCGCATCCCCTTTAGATATCATCCCCAGGGCTGTTGTTACACCAATAAGTTGTTTACCGTCATAGAGATGTCGATGCCGGGCGGCATCAAATGTGAGGAGAGAACGATCAAATACCAATCTTAATACCGCGAGAGCCAATTTATCCGGTTAGAGCGGTAAATTCGCATCTCGATCCCATTCGTTTAATTCTTGAATGTGGACTATGGCCTTCCAGGGAATTGAAATATATGACAAAACTCCTCCATGTTTTGAAAGAGTTGAAGTCATATTAATTCCATCAGAAGACGTATCCGTAACCCAACCAAGGGTGGCTATCTTCTCAACCATAACTGGAATGTTTTCATCGTATTTCCATCCCGCTGTTTGAGAAGAATCCACCCAAAATACTCTAAGAGCCGTACCCCTAGAGAAAGCTCGTGGTTTCATCAAGTCTGCCTATTAGTGTTACAAATGATACAAATTCCACACAAAAAATGCGGAAAAATTTTTAACGACGACCGGTATATAGATCCGGGTTTTGTAGAATCCCGCCCAATAAATTTTCAAAGTTATTGTTATTTGTGGTCATGTTATTGTTATTTGTGGCCGCAAGTGGTTGTTGTGCGTATCGGGCGGCCCTTAAAATCTCCGTACGATGAATTAACCTCCATAGAGTAGCTGCTCGTTCACTACCCTCCCGAGAACGACGACGAATTTCTTCATACTCCACTCCACTAGGGAAATAATCCTCTGTTAGCATCCGCCGTTCAAGATCGGCCATGTTAACTATATTGGTTGGAACCATTGTCGCAACCTCTTGTTCCCACTCCTTTGCTTTATCGGGGTCTACTTTCCAAACCGCTTTTACATTAGCGTCTGGCTTGGCTTCCAAAGATGACGCGAAATACTCTCGATCCAGAATCCAATCAACATCATCATCCTTTCCTTTAAATTCTTCGAACCAGCGCAAAAGTTTGGTATAAGAATCCGCAGATTTGACGGTATCCGGAGCCACCGCAGCCAGCTTAATACCAGTTATACAGAGCATGGATGTTTTTCGACTAAACAACCATGAACAAAGCGATCGGTACTCTACATGCCCGTGTTCAGCACGGATATCCCCCAATTTTCCATATCCATGACCGCTCCCACAACGCAACTTGTTTTCTTTGCTTGGAAGAATCTCAAGGGCTTCAAGTGAGGTTGCAAAAATGTCCATTGCTTTCAACTGGGCGGCAGAAAGATGTTGAAGATCAAGATGCACATGACCACCAAGAGTGACATCTCTACGATCCGGGTCGCGGTAATAAGCTCCTGCTCTAAGTCTATAAGAGGGAAAACGATTGGAAATCACATCCAACGACTTCTTGATATTCGCACACACGGTTCGCGCCGATAAACTCGGACTTGGGTGTGGTTCAATTACATAGCCACCATGATCGTACCCATAATGATATCCAGCTTTGTGTTCTCGACTGCCATTAATCAACGCTGGCGGATCAAGAAGAATCAATTCTGGGTCTGCACCCAACAGAAACGAATTAAGAAGCTTTCCTTCCATACATCGACCTCAATCGCTTTCGTAATGCCTTCCAAAGTCTTTGAATATAAACGGGATGAAGCTCAAGAACTTCCGCTATTTCTTTGTCAGATAAACCTTCATCAATCTTTAATCGAACCAATTCCTGTTCTCGTTTACCCAACTTGGACACCAAATTTTGGACCACGCTAGAAGTTTCTTGACAACCCCTCACACTATACGAAACACCCCCATCAACAATCCCGTTTACCTCTTTCCTGCGTCGAATGTTTCGAAGTTCCGCTCTACACCGATACAGTGCAAGAGCGTGAACCCAAGTAGAAAAAAGACTGTCCCCCTTAAATTTTCTCATTCCAAGAAACACATCATTAATAATCGTTCCAATTAAATCAGGCTGATTAGAATGAAGAACCATCCAACAAACCTTGGATGCGTGACGATATAGAAGTGGAACCAACGCTTGCTCAATCGGTGGACGCGCAGCTTCAGAAGCTTTTTTCCACGTTTCGTAGAGGGCATTTTCCGGATTCTCTCCTATAAGAGGGGTTTGGCCTGGGGCCTCATGTAAGTCCATTGTCGGTCTTTTCTGTACACGATTGACAAACAAAATCATCTGTCATATGGATATTGCAAAACAACTCTTGGCATAGAAGACATCGGGCGGCGGGGTTAGCATCGTTGGTGCAGCCATCCTCAAAACACACATCAACAACTTCTGGTTTTACCGGCACCCCAATCTCTTTGAAGAAATTTTCAACGCATTGATTGCAGACTTTTCTCCATCCACTTGAATCCTGCACCAGAGAAAAGGGTTGGTTAGCTCCGTGTATTTTGCAGCATACAATTTTGCGTGATTCGATGTAACTGAGAACGTTGCTGCAAGCGAAATCCACTCTTCTATCCCAACGATCTGTCATGGAGTGCGACCTGTTCCGGTTCTGGGGACATTCGACATATACCGTTGTATATTAAATTGTGGCTCTAGATGTCGTGGCAGCGGTGTTATTGTTTGCGCTGTTCCGGTATTTCCTTCTGGAACCCCTTCTTCAGGGTTAAAAGGGTTGTCAAGGGTCCAACGGTTGGCTCTTGGGTTATCAGCAAACGTAACCCTTACCGCTTTCTTTGGCACGGAAAAAGCCCGATAGTTGGAGGCTATCGCCTTGAAGGCACTGTGGCTGCCCAGTCCTCGTCCCTTGCGAACACGGTACTCTGCCAGTCTCCAGCCTTTGGTTTTTGTCGCAGTACAAAGCACCTTATAAACTTCATAAGTTTTGATAAGCCGCTTTCTCCAAGAGCGGGAAGTCGATAAAGCTCGTACCTCTCGGACAATACCTGGAAATTCTTGTCGAACCAAAGACAACCCCGCGAGGCGCTCGATCAGGTGTTGTAACGGAGGAAGCGCTTTTACGTCCAAAAAAGTCCCGTCAGCGGAAAACAAAACATAATGTTTGGTTACTCCAGCCATTTATTCATCCCTTCTATTTGGACAACCATTCGCCGCCCAACGAGTAATTCGATGTGCAAGAGCTTGGATGACACGACGACGCTCGTTGCTGACCCCTGGAGCTGAGTTAACCTCTAGCACCACATAGCCCCCATCTAGTCCTTGCAGGACATCAACGGCCCCGAAGTCGAGACCAAGGGTTCTAATAGCTTGTCTGGAGATATTTTTGAGCCCTTCGGGAACGTCATCACCCTCGATCCCTGAGAAGTCGAAACCGTTATCGTGGTTTCTTCCGAGACGTTGACAGTCGTTCGGGCGACGAAGTATCTTTTCATAACTGCCAAGATGTCGCTGTCGGTAGATCCATACCCGGAACTCACGATTCGACGGCACAAAACCCGTAAAAAAGACATTCCCTCGTTCAAAGAGTGGACGGCACTGCCAAGCATCCAAAACTGGACGGATATCACGACCCCTAGAATGCACAAAAGTCCGAGCAAACAGGGGACTACCACCGACTCGAATTGCATTTTCAGCTCCTTCTATGGTGTCAAATACACGCAAGGCCCCAGGCCCTAACCCCTCTGAAAGAAGTCGGGCTTGTTCTAACTTGCTATATCTTGAACAATTCGCATTTAACGTTCTCGCATTGTCCGGTCTACCCACCCCATAACAAACATGTGCAGTATCAGTGTTGCCGGTCAGTTGTTGATTGACTAATGTTTGAAGAAGATTACCTGTGGTAGAGGCTGTGCGGGCAATGTGAAAATTCAACCTAGTTCCTCCATCTTAATTCATCGACTGGAATCTTGTCCAGTTCGTCAAGGGGCTTGCGACATGCGGTGTTGGTGCAGAGCCAATCAGCAAATTTTTCATCTTTTAAAATTTTGTTTGCTGTATGGCAGTGGTTACAGGGAGCAATTTTATGGGTGAAACCGAAGCCGTCCACCGTTGCAACACTAGACGACGCAGGAAGCACCCTTCGAATAGTGCTTTGATGTTCGCGACTAAAGCTTCTCATACGGTTGCCGTAAGTTTCACCGTATACGCGGGAATAGTCGGGTTGTTGATAGTGCGTGCAGCTGTTAAATGGACGACGGGTAAGATGATCCTTTGGTCCCAACAAATAGGCAGTGTTATCGGGCATAGTGAAGTACGCCACGTCCGGTCTTGGTCCACGCGCCCACAAACCAT
>Ga0210405_10002696_pt1 | contig 18172 bp, 15 predicted proteins | sample IncBWH11MmetaG_FD_155492 | JGI IMG/M metagenome (GOLD analysis project Ga0210405, IMG submission 155492) | Forest soil microbial communities from Barre Woods Harvard Forest LTER site, Petersham, Massachusetts, United States - Inc-BW-H-11-M | ecosystem: Environmental > Terrestrial > Soil >... | reverse complement strand
CGGGCGTTTCCGGCGCCGCCGGCAGCGCGGCGAGCTCTGATTTCAAACGGTCGAGTTCCTGTTGTTTATCGGCAATCTGCTGCTTCATGGCATCCAGCTTCGCTTTTCCAGAGGTGTTGTTGGCGTAGTCGGGGCTGGAGTAGAAGGCGTCCTGATCCAATTGAAATTCACGCTGAAGAAGATCCAGATCGCTCTGCGCATCCTTGATCTTTTCCTTCAGGGCGACGCGTTGCTTTAGAAGAGCGCGTGCTTTCTCATCATCCGAAGCGTTCGGCGAGCCCGGCGCGCTGGCGGTTGCGTCGCCGGAGGCAGGTTGCGCGGGCGCATCCGCGGAACCCGGCATTTTGGGTACCTCCGCGGCGGCGCTCTGCACGTCCCCCTTTTTTACGACCAAAGTATCATCGTCGATGACTTTGGCGGCGGGCTTATCGGCAGTCTTCTTCTGCGCCCGCGCGCGGCGAGCGGCTTCGGCGACGGACTGCGAATCCTGGGATTGTGCGAAGACCGAGGCCGGAAGAAGGGCCCCGGCCAAAATGGCGGAAAGAGCCAGACGTAAAGGGATAGAATGCCGCATCATAGTGCACCTCGAAGGACGCCAGGCTGGGTGAAACCTCAAGATACGCCCGATGCACCCGGAAAGGCAATTCCCCCGCTCAGACGCGAAACCAATGAAGCAACTGTCGTTCCCCATGAAAAGTTCGGCCTGCGGAAGCGGGTCATGGGGACTCCCGCACTGAGAGCGTGGCCCTAAGCAAGGCTGCGGCGATTATAATGAATTGAGAAATAATGCCAAGCGGATAGGCCCGGGAGCTAGAAAATTGCGGAAACTTCGAATGACCCTGCTGTTAGTTTTGGCAACGGGAATGGGCGCGGCCAAAGTCCGCGCCCAGGCGCCGGCGACCGAAGCACAAACGCCGCCGCCAATCGTTGTTCCTCCTGCAGGCAAGAATCAAGCCGTGGAACGCCCGCGCGAGCACCGCTTCTGGGATAAAGAAAATGATTGGCTGTTCGCAGGCGTGGGAGCGGGGCGGACTCTCGATTACTTCTCGACATTGAACTTCCGGCGGCGCGGAAACCAGGAAATCTTTCTGACCAATGCGATCGTGGACAATCATGCGGCGTTTGCGGTGATCGAAGCGGCGGGAACCGGCGCTTCGATCGGGGTGTCGTATTTGTTTCATCGCTACGGGCATCACAAGCTGGAACGCTGGACGTCGATCGTGCATTTCGGGTTGGCGACATCGGGCGCGGTGCGCAACTATTCCTTGAAAACAGTGCATCCGAGGACCACTCCTTAGCCGCGGTCGCCGCGGGCCCTGCGGAAACGCCGCACCGCCGCGTCCGTCTAAGTCAACAGGATGAAATCTTGCGAATCGAATGGCAGTGCGGCATACTCGCGGCCCGTGCGGGCCTTAGCCGGAACGGCGCGGAGATTAGCGTTGGGAGTTTGGCGAGGTGGGCTTGTGGAACGGTGGCTCTTTCTTCGCCGTTTCCTGTTGATTCTTTGTGCGTGGCTATGTTTCGCGGCGGTGGCGCGCGGTTGGGCAGGCCTGCGGCCATCGGCGCATCCGGAAACACCGGCGGTGGCGCAACTTTCGCTGGCGCAGGCCGGTTCCCCACAGAGCGCGCCTTCGGAATCGAAGGCTCAGGAACAGACCAAGACCGAACAATACACGCTTTCGCATGAGCGTCAGGAGAAGGCGATCGCCTATTCGCGGGCGGGCTACACGCTTTACTTTCTTTCTTATTTTCTTGGCGGACTGTTCCTTTTCCTGATCCTGCGCCTGGGCTGGGCGGCCAAGTTTCGCGACATCGCGGAAAATGTCAGCGACCAGAAATGGGTTCAGGGATTGGTTTTTGTGCCGCTGCTGTTCCTGACGGTCGACGTTTTGGACCTGCCGGTACATCTGTATTGGCATGCGCTTTCTTTGCACTACGAGCAGTCCATTCAGGGCTGGGGCTCGTGGTTCTGGGATTGGAGCAAAGGCGAGCTGCTCGACGTGGCGTTTGGAATCGTGCTGGTGCTGATCCTGTTCGCGGTGATGAGGCGCAGCCCACGGCGCTGGTGGCTGTATTTTTGGTTTCCCGCGGTCCTGATTCTTCTGGGACTGATTGTGATTACTCCGCTGGTGATCGATCCGCTGTTCAATAAATTCGAGCCGCTGGGCAAGGAGCACGCCGACCTAGTAGCTTCCATCGAAAAACTCACCAAACATGCGGGCGTTCCCATTCCGCCGGAGCGCATGTTCCTGATGGTGGCGAGCCAGAAAACGAACGCCATCAATGCCTACGTGACGGGGTTGGGAGCTTCGAAGCGCGTGGTGATCTGGGATACCACGATTCAGAAGATGTCCAACGATGAGGCTCTCTTTGTCGTCGGACATGAGCTGGGACACTACGTCCTCGGTCACGTTTGGCGGGGCTTTTTATTGGGAGCGGCCGGACTGTTGCTGGCGCTCTATTTGTTGTTTCGCGGCTTGCACTGGGCGCTGGACCGCTGGGGCCGGGATTGGAAACTCTACGGCCAGGAAGATTGGGCTTCGCTGGCGGCGCTGCTTTTGCTCCTGCAAGCGCTGCTGTTCGTGGCTTCGCCGGTCATCAATGGCATTAGCCGGATGGAGGAACATGCCGCCGACGTTTACGGGTTGGAAGTCATCCACGGATTGATTCCCAATTCAGAAGAGGTCGCCGCGCATGCGTTTCAGGTACTCGGTGAATTGGACCTCTCGGACCCCAATCCGCCTCCGTTCATCACCTTTTGGTTGTACTCGCATCCGCCGCTGGCGGAGCGCTTGGTGTTCGCGCATGGCTACGATCCATGGTCAAAAGGGGGATCGCCGAAATACGTGAAGTAGCGGGTGCCCGAAGCTCAAGGCGATGGTCGCTACTCCGAGTTGCGCCCGGAGGCGTGCTTGCGGGCAAAAGCAGCTACTTTGCTGCGGTTGCCACAAACGGCCATGGAGCACCAGCGGCGGCGGCGCGTTCGCGAATTATCGTAAAAGAACAGGCCGCAATGGGAATTGGCACAAACGCGAAGGCGCGCGCGGGCACCCTCGGCGATAATCTCCGCCCCGGAGCGCGCCACGGCGGCCAGCAGCCAGTCCAGGCCGCCCTCCCGCGCGATGAATTCGATTTTCCAGGCACCGGCCTGACCCACGAGTTCGTCGTGGCCTTCCGTGATGCGGAGGATTTCGTTCACCGGCTCAACCCATTCCCCGGCAATCCGCTGTTTTCGTAGCATGGCGCCGAAAACCTTGCGCAAGGCGGAGCCGAGGCGCTGGGCCCTCAAAAGCAGGGTTTCCGCAGCCTGGGGATCGGATTGCGGCAGGGTCAGAAGTTGTGCGCCGCGCTCGGCGGAGACGATGCTCGTTGACTCCAGGAACTGAATGAGGCGTTGCCAGGGGAGTTCCGCATTCGATGGTGAGGCGTTGGCAAAATCGACAGCGAGTCGGCCGCCGAGCAATGGCAGTTTGGACGAGATAGAAGACATCGGAAGAGACTCCTCCCAGGCGCACGGAAAACATAGTTGGTTGAGACAATAACCAGTTAAAGCTATCATAACGGTTATCAAGACGGAAGCGCTTCCTAGCTCGGCTCGCGGTAACTTTTTGGAGAAGCAGCAATCTCATGTGCTGGAGGCCGAAAACACCCCTATGAAGTACCTATTGGCGGGATTAACCCTGATTCTTCTTCTTGTGATTGCGGCTGTCAACCCGATGCGCCCGCAGGCGCAGGCCTCTTCAAGAACACCGGCGACGGCGCTCACACCGGTAGTGGTCGAACTGTTTACCTCCGAGGGCTGCTCCAGTTGTCCACCGGCGGATGCGCTGCTGGCGCGGCTGTCCGAGGGGCAGCTAGACGGTAACGTCCAATTGATCGCTCTGGAAGAGCACGTCGATTACTGGAATGATTTGGGTTGGACTGACCCTTTTTCTTCGCGGGACCGGACGTTGCGCCAAAATGTCTATTCCGGTGTACTGCGAAATGGCAATCCCTACACGCCGCAAATGGTGGTGGACGGGACGGCGGAGTTTGTCGGCGGCAGCGCACAGCAGGCGCGGCGGGCAATTCACGAAGCCGCCGGCAAAGCAAAAATCCCGGTGACGCTGGCGCAAGGGAATGCGGACAAGTCAGGCACGGGGAACTTTTCCGTGACGGTGGGAAAGCTGGAAGGAGCGGCAAAACGGGATGCCGCGGAAGTGTGGCTGGCCATTACCGAGACGGGGTTGCACTCCGCCGTGACGCGCGGCGAGAATGCCGGCGAAGACCTTCACCATGCCGCCGTGGTGCGCTCGATGCGCAAGATTGGCGAGGCCAAAGCGGAAGGCGAAACTTCTTTCGCGGGAGACGCGACTGTTCCGCTGCAAAGAGATTGGAAACGCGAGAACCTGAGGGCGGTGGTCTTCGTGCAGGAAAAACAAAGCCGGCGAATTCTTGGCGCGGCAGAAATCCGCATCGTGCAATTAGCACGTCAATAAACTACCTACGAACTCGATCTCAAGAAACGCGCCAGATAAGCATTGCTATTCTGCGATCAGCTCGTTTTCAGGTACTATCGAACGCTTGGCGGAAGTTTAGTCCGCGCTCAGACCTTTCTCCTCAATAGACGGATGTTCCTTGGATGACTGGCTTGCTTACGGCGGACCAGCACTCACGTCTGACAAAGGTAAGCGCCGGGCGTCATGCCTTGAGGTGATCGTTGGACATTGAACCTTTGCCAGATTCTGTCACTGCACCGCCACTGACGCCTCGACCCCCTCGGGGATTTCCTGCCAAGATTTTCTTGCTTGATGGAGGCTTGCGCGCGGGCTGGCGCCTCTTGATTTACGCGGCTTTCGTCGCGGCTCTCTTTTTCGGCAGCGGTCTTGTCCTGCGGCAGTTCGTTCGACCCTCCCGGGGCGTGTTCTCGCCGGGCTATTTGTTAATCCAGGAAGCATCCAGTTTCGTCGTGATTTTCGCCGCGGCGCTCATCATGGCGCAGATCGAGCGGCGATCGGCCGGCGTTTATGGGCTTCCGTTGAGAGGCGCGTTTGGGAGATTGTTTTGGCAAGGTTGTGTCATTGGATTGATTGAAGTGGCGGCATTGGTGGGATTGATTGCGGCCTTTGGCGGGTATTCGTTTGGCGGCCTGGCGGTGCACGGCGGCGAGCTGTTGCGCTGGGGATTGTTATGGGCAGTTTTTTTTCTCTTCGTGGGCTTATTCGAAGAATTTTTGTTTCGGGGATACGTCCAGTTCACGCTGGCCGTCATGGGTTTCTGGACGGCGGGAATTTTGTTCTCGGCGCTTTATTGGCGCCTGCACATGAGTCATCGAGGGGACGGCGTCGGCTTCTGGCTGGCGGCAACGTGGCTTGTGCTGATCATCGGCCAGTTTGGCTTAAGCGCTCCGGGAGAGAACGCCAAAGGCATCGGTTTCTGGCCAGCGGCAATATTGCTCTCGCTGCTTTTTGGACGCGTCCACTTGGAGAATCCCGGCGAAGGCCTGGTAGGTGCAGCGGGAGTTGTAACGATCGCCCTGGTTTTCGCGTTTGCGTTGCGGCGCACCGGAAATCTTTGGTTGGTTGTGGGATGGCACGCGGCTTTTGATTTTGGCGAGACATTCCTTTTCTCGGTGCCGAACAGCGGCATTGTCTTCGATGGACACCTTTCAAATGCTTCCCTGCACGGTGCAAATTGGCTCACTGGCGGCACGGTTGGTCCGGAGGGCAGCGTCTTCAGCTTTTTGACCATGGGGCTCCTGGCCATTGCTGTTCATTTTCTTTTCCCTGCAAAGAAAGAAGATCCCGCCCGGACGCAAGGAAGCCAAGCCAGTTAGTGGACGAGTTCGGAAGCCGGCACCAGGCGGACGCCCTGCGCTTGTGCTTGTGGGAGAATTTCGCGCAGAGCCTGGAGCGTTGCGGGGTGGGGATGCCCAATCGCCACGGCTTCGCCTTTTTCGCGCGCGCCACGCAGAGCCAATTCGAGTTGTTTGCGCACCGCCGCAACTTCAGCCACGTCATCGAGGAAGGGAACGTTGCGGAAGGTGGAGCGAACTCCGAAGTCTTGCGCCGTGTCGTAGGCCACCGTTGCCGCGGTGGTGCGGCTGTCGACGTAAAACAAGTGACGGTCGCGCAGCACCGGCATCAACTCATCCATTAGCGCGGAGTCGGCCGTCGCCTGAGACCCCTGATGATTGTTGACGCCGGCGGCGTCCGGAACATTTTGCAGAAATTGATCGACCAGCGCCGCCACTTCCGGCGCGGGCATGCCCGGATGAAGTTCCCGCGCTTCCGGGGTTTCGTTGGCCACCGATTGCATCGGCAGATGCAGCATGACCTGGAACCCGCGTCGATGAGCTTCCTCCGCGATTTCCAGGGAGTGCTCGTGATTGGGCAAGACGGAAATGGTGAGGGGATAACCGAGCGCGAAGACGGATTCGGCCGCGGCGCGGTCGCTGCCGAGATCGTCGATTATGATGGCGAGCCGCGCATTCGCCGTTTTCCCGGCGGGATTCTGCCCTTCCGCACTGAATGCGGGTGCCCCACGCGTTACGATTTCGATTTCGAGGGCCGGCACGTCCGCACGTCGAAGCTGGAAGTGCAGCAGTTCTCCCGTTTGAATCGGAGGATCTTGCGTCAGGTGATTTCGCGTGGCGACGGCATCGAGACTCTGGATGAGTTTTGCGACTGCGGCACGGTTGGCGTCCCCCGACGAATCCCTCTTCAAAACGATTCGCAGGTAATCCGTATTTTCGGGCTGCCGGCTGGAAGCGCTTTGCCGGATTTTGATGGGAGTTCCGGCCGGAACCGCGGAAGAGGCAGCGGCCGCCAGAGCGCGCGTGATTTGGTGGACTTGCGCGGGCGTGAGACGCCCCTCTTCCTTCTTTTTACAACCGCTCAAAGAGGCAGCAAATAGAAAGCAAGTTCCCAGCAACGCCAGGCGCGCCGAACTATTCTTCTTGATTAGAAAACAATGCGGGCTCGATCTACCCGAGTCCGGCTGCCGGGCCACGGAAAACTAAGCAGCCTTTTTTGCGGGAGCCTTCAGCAAGTCGAGCGCCCGGTGAAAGATGGGGTCTTCGGGAGAAAGCGGGCGCGGACCGAGCCCGGGCTCCTTCTGGGTTTCGGGAGCGGGCGCAGCTTCTTCATCGGTCGCTTCGGAATCCTCTTCGGGGACCGCGCGCACCACTTCGGTTGGGGTGACGCCTTCTTCCAGGATGGCTTTACCGCCGGGGTTGTAATAGTTCGCCACCGTGAGGATCAGCGCCGCGCCGTCATCCAACGTAATCAGCTTCTGCTCGGAGGCCAGCCCAAAAGTGCGCTCCCCGACCACGTCTCCGCGATGATTCGCGGCAATGGCGGAAGCCAGAACTTCCGCAGCCCCCGACGTCGTGGCGTCAATCAAGACGGAAACGGGATTCTTCCAAATCAATTGTTTCGGCTCAGCCGAAAAGACCTGGGTTGAGACCGTCTGGCCGCGCAGCGTTGTCAGCATGCCCGAAGGAATGAAAAGACGGGCGGTCGAAATCGCCTCGGAAACCGGTCCGCGGCCGCATTCCCGCACGTCCAGTATGACCTTGCGAATGCCCTGTTTTTCCGCCTCGAGCAGGCGATTGCGAATTTCATCAGCGCGCCCCGCGTCCAGCGAGGGGATTCGCAGAACGAGGATGTCCGGATCCACTTTCTGGGCGATGATCTTCGGCGTGGCCAGCTTCTCGCGAACGACGTCGACTTCCTCAGGCGTAGCCTTGCCGCGCCGGATCACCGCAACCTTGACGGCCGTTCCGGGCTGGCCCGTCAATAGATTCAAGGCTTGGCCCACGGACATGTCACGCGTCGTAAATCCGCTGATGGATTCGAAAATGTCGCCGCTGCGAATGCCTGCTTTCGTGCCCGGACTATCCGGCAGCACGCTCAACACGATGACGTAGCCATAGCGCTTGCTGAGCGTCAGCCCGGTCTCGCCGGTGCCGGCATTGGCAAGCTTCTTCTTGTACTCTTCGTATTCGCGGGGGGTCAGATAGCTCGATTGCGCGTCCAGGGATTCCAGCATCCCGTGCAAGGAACCGGCGGTCACCATGCGCAAGTTGGGATCGTCGACGTAATCCTGCTGGACTTTCTGCAGCACTTCCGCGTACACGCCGAGCGATTTATAGGCTTTGTCGTCCGTGGTGCGACCCAGGACGTGACCGATGCCTGCGTAACCAAAGATCGCCACCGAAACGCAAAGAATCCCAACGCGCGCCGCTCGATTCATTTCTCACCCTTCCACAAGAAACTACGAGTCTCCATTATACCACCGTAAACAAATACGACGCGGCCAGAAACAAAAAGGCAGCCAGGAGCGCTCAGCTATGTTGCGGGCACAGGCTTGGGTCGAGAGGAGACACATAGGAATCGCACAATGTTGTATAAATACCACACTGCCGGATTCTTGGGCCAGACTGCCACTCATAAGCTATTGATAATAAAGAACAAACCAACAAGAACTTGGTCAACAACATGCTACAATGCCATTTGGGGAAATGTTCCAAACTACGATCGCCAAAGAGTCCTCAGCCGAGGGTGTGGGCCTCCACACCGGTGTGTACGGTCACGTCCGCCTGGTGCCTGCCCCCGCCGAAACCGGCATCGTCTTTCGCCGCGTGGACCTGGACAATTTCCCGATTGAAGCCCAGGGCCACAACGTCGCCCGCGTCAGTTACGCCACCAGCCTGATGAAGCAAGGCGTCTTGCTCTCCACCACGGAGCATCTGCTCGCCGCCATCTATTCCTGCGGCATCGACAACATCTACATCGACATTGACTCCATCGAAGTGCCCATTCTGGATGGCTCGGCGGAGCCCTTCATGCAGATGCTGGAGCGCTCCGGCGTTCGCAAACTGCGCCGCAGACGCCACTATCTGAAAATCTTGAAGCCGCTCGAAGTCATCGAAGGCGACCGCCGCATCGGCATCTATCCCGCCGATGAATTTCGCGTGCGCTGCTACGTGGATTTCCCGCATCCCCTGGTGGGCCAGCAGGAAGTGGAAATGCTGGTGGGGCCGGACACGTTTCGCCACCTTCTGGCGCGCGCGCGGACGTTTTGCTTCGAGCGCGACATCGAACCGCTCAAGGCCATGGGTCTCATTCGCGGCGGCTCGCTCGAGAACGCCATCGTCCTCACCAACGACGGCGTGATGAACGGGCCGCTGCGCTTTCCCGACGAGTTTGGACGGCACAAAGCGCTGGACCTGATTGGCGATCTCGCGCTGGCGGGGCTGCCGCTTCTGGCGCGCGTGGAAGCCCACAAAGCCGGCCATGCTCTGCATACCCAGCTCGTCAGCCGCCTTCTAGCCGATCCCTCGCTCTGGACCATCACCACCGGCGAAGCCGCTCGCCCCGCAAGCGACCCCTACCTGGCGGCTCTTTCTCCTGCTCCGGCCGCCGATTAGCGCTGCGCTCCACTCTCCCCCAAAGAAAGATTCACTGAACCGGTGGACTCTTGGAGTCGGCTCCGCCGCTTTCACTGGAGCGGATTATTCCCGTTTCGTCCGTGTAGAAATGCCTTACACCCGTAGCGCCCTGAGTCACGGGATCAGCCGCCAAGCCATATTTTGAAATATGCCCCGAGGCGTCGACTTCCATCGGGATATAAAAATATCGATAGCCCCACTTTACAGGCAAGGGGCTTCCTTGGGGAACACCCGCCGGGCTCTCTTGGGAACAAGTGTTCGGACGTGAACCGTCCAGTTCCAGGTGGACAGGATTTGCAGGGTAACCCTCGTTAGGGCACTCCTCCGCATATCTCGCGAGAGCCGTGTTGTAAGTTCGCAGCGAGGCAACGGTGGAGGCCTCGTTCGCCGCCATCTTTGCACGCAACAGGTTCGGGATCGCGATCGCGGCGATGATCAGGATGGGGATAAACGACAAGCCGAGGTATCCGAGCACAAGGCCGGCGATGGCCATGCCTTTTCCACCCAAACGTCCCGCGCTCTTCTGGATATCAGAGAGAGATAAGTGGCCCATGATCACCGCCACAATCGCCGCCGGCAGGAAGAAAAAGAGAAAGCCGCAGGTCAGGCTGGCGATAGCTTTGCCGCTCGTCGCGGTGTTGCCGGGAGGCATTGCGGAGTAACCACCGGGCGCGGCCAGGCTTCTCCCGCAGAAGGGACAGGATTGCGCATAATCTTCGATTGTTTTGGCACAGTAAGGGCAAGGCTTCACAGGGATCCTCCCTCTGAGGGCTTACTAAAGCGGAATAACCCCGAGCGGTCCAGACTATAAGGGAGGAACCGGATTACGTCCAGAGCACAATGGCGCGGGTCTTTACAGGCCAATGATTGTCAAAGAGCAATGGGCGAGTGAGAATGAGGAGCCATGTCCAACAACGATCTAGCCATCATCATTCTTGCCGCAGGAAAAGGCACGCGGCTGAAGTCCAGCCTTGCCAAAGTGCTGCACCGCGCGGGTGGGCGGACCCTGATCGAACAAATCGTGCGTGCTTGCGAACCGCTGAAAGCGCGCGAGACCGTGGTCGTCGTGGGGCACCAGGCGGAACAAGTTGCGGCCGTGGTCGAGCCGCTCGGAGCGGTTACCGTGCTCCAGCAGCCGCAAAATGGTACTGGCCACGCCATGAACGTCGCGAAGCGCGCCCTAGGCCGTGCCAAGTATGCGGTTGTGCTTCCTGGCGACGCTCCGCTGGTGCGCACCGAAACCTTGAAGGTGCTCGCCGCTGCACATCGCAGCGGAAACGCTGCCGCCACCATTCTGTCCGCGGTGCTCGCCGATCCGTCCGGCTACGGCCGCGTGGTGCGTAAAACCGAAACGGCGGTCTCCGCCATCGTCGAGGAATCGCAGCTCACCGAGGAAGAGCGCGAGATCAACGAAATCAATTCGGCGATTTATTGCTTCACTCTCGAGAAGCTTTGGCCCGCGCTGGCGCAAGTGAAGCCGAACAACAGGCATCGCGAGCTGTACCTCACCGACGCCATCGCCGTGCTGAACTCCAAGGGCGAAACCGTCCTGGCGCAAGTGGCCGCCGACGCGCGCGAGGTGCTCGGCTGCAATACCCGCGTCGATCTCGCTGAAGTCGACCGCGTCTTTCGCGAGCGCAAACGCAACGCCCTGATGGACGACGGCGTCACCATCCAATTGCCGGAGACCGTGCTGATCGATCCCGAAGTAACTGCGGGCGAAGACACCATCCTCGAACCCGCCGTGCAGTTGCTGGGCAAGACTAAGATCGGTGCACGCTGCACCATTCGAACGGGCAGCGTTCTGACCGACGCCATCCTCGGCGACGATGTGACCGTCGAGCCGCACTGCGTCGTAGCCCAGAGCCGCCTCGATGATCGCGTCATCATCGGTCCGTTCGCGCGGTTGCGGCCCGACAATCACGTGAAAGCCGGAGCGCGCATCGGTAATTTCGTCGAACTCAAGAAGAGCACCATCGGCGAAGGCACCAAAGCCATGCACCTCTCCTACCTGGGCGACGCCAAGATCGGAACGAAGAGCAACATTGGCGCGGGCACCATCACCTGCAACTACGACGGTTTCCACAAGTATCCGACGTCGATCGGCAACAAAGTTTTTGTCGGCAGTGATACGACGCTGGTTGCCCCCGTGCGCCTCGGCGACGGCGCCTACGTCGCCGCCGGTTCGACCATCACCGAAAATGTGCCAGCTGATGCATTGGGAGTCGCGCGCGGCCGCCAGGTCAACAAACCGCGCTGGGCCGCGAAAAAACGCCGTGAACTTGCCGCTGCCGAAAAACCGAGGAAAGCTTCCTCGAAAAGAAAACCGCGCCGCGCCTCGAAAAAGCGCAAGCGCTGACTTCTTCGAACTCCTTTGCATTTTGGCTGCTGGCACGCAAAGCCGCTCCGATCACCTTGACATCGAGCCGTTCGCGTTGTTTACTCTCGCCGCTGGGAGGTTCTTTTCCATGACATCGAAAGCGCGCATCGTTGCCGCTCTTATAGCTGTAACGCTGGCATTGGCTTTAAGCCCCGCCCTCTGGGCGCAAGATTCCTCTCACAAGCTCACCGCCATGGACGAGTTCCAGTTGCAGCTTCCCACCGACCCGCAAATTTCTCCCGACGGAAAGCGCATCGTCTACGTGCGCCGCTTCAACGATCCCATGACCGACAAGCGCTACTCGAATCTCTGGACCATCAATACCGATGGAACCGACCATCGCCCGCTCACCACCGGCAATCGCAGCGATGTTTCTCCGCGCTGGTCGCCCGACGGCCTGCGCTTGGCGTACCTTTCTGATGCTGACGGCAAGCAGCAAATCTACATTCGCTGGATGGACACCGGCCAGACCGCGCGCATCACCAATCTCGAACAGGCTCCCGACGCTATCGCCTGGTCGCCCGACGGCAAGATGCTCTCCTTCTCTGCTCTCGTTCTCGGCAAAGGCCCGCACCTGGCCGATCTGCCTACTCCGCCCTCCGGCGCAAAGTGGGCCGATCCACCCACCGCCTACGACCGCTTGGTCTACCGCTTCAACGGCTCGGGCTATCTCAAACCCGGATACATGCAAATCTTCGTCGTCGACAGCGAAGGCGGCGCCCCGCGCCAGGTCACCAACGGCAATTTTCCGAACGGCGGTAACGAATTCGGCCCCAGTCGCGCGTCCTGGACGCCGGATGGCAAATACCTGATCGTTTCCGTCAATCGCCATGCCGAATCCGATCACGAATATCAAGACACCGAAGTTTACGAATTCAGCGTCGCCGACGGCTCGCTTCGCCCGCTCACCAATCGCAAGGGCCCGGACAATTCTCCCGCCGTCTCTCCCAACGGCAAGCTCATTGCTTACACCGGCTACGACGACCGCTACCAGGGCCATCAAACCACCAAGCTCTACCTCATGAATCGTGACGGCTCCGGCTCGCGCTCCCTCTCCGACAAGCTCGACCGTGATATCCAGGACCCGCAATGGGCTCCCGACAACACCGGCGTCTATTTCCGCTACGACGATCAGGGAGACACCAAGATTGGTTTCTATTCCGTCGATGGTGTTTTCAAGAAAATTGCTGATCATCTTGCTTCCACCACCGGGGCCGGCGGCAGCGGCACCTTTTCCATCTCCCGCACCAGCATGCTGGCCCTTACTTACGGGCGCACGGACAATCCCAGCGACATCGCCATCTCCAGCCTGGGCGCGATGAAAGTCCTGACCAGCTTGAATCAGGAATTGCTGGCGCAAAATAAACCCGGCCATGTCGAGGAGATCTCGTTCGAATCGTCAAAGGACAATCGCAAGATCCAGGGCTGGATCGTCCACCCGCCGGATTTCGACGCCACCAAAAAATATCCGCTGGTCCTTGAAATTCACGGCGGCCCTTTCGCCGATTACGGCGACCGCTTCGATTTCGAAATGCAGATGCTCGCCGCAAAAGGTTACGTCGTTCTCTACACCAATCCCCGAGGCAGCACCAGCTACGGCGAGGAGTTCGCCAATCTCATCCATCACGCCTATCCGGGCGACGATTTCTACGACCTCAACAGCGGCGTCGACGCCGTCATCGCCAAGGGCTACATCGACACCAACAATCTTTTTGTCACCGGCGGCAGCGGCGGCGGCGTCCTTACCTGCTGGACCATCGAGCACACCGACCGCTTCCGCGCCGCCGCTTCGCTTTATCCGGTCATCAATTGGTACAGCTTCGCCCTCACTTCCGACATCCCCTTCATCACCAAATACTGGTTCCCCGGCCTTCCCTGGGACAACACCGACAATTACATGCAGCGCTCGCTCACCAATCTCGTCGCCAAAGTGAAAACGCCTACGCTGGTGATGACTGGCGAGGCCGACTATCGCACCCCCATCTCCGAAGCCGAGCAGTTCTACGTAGCCCTCAAGCTCCTCAACGTCGATACCGTCCTCGTCCGCGTTCCCGAAGAGCCCCATGGCATCGCCCGCCGCCCCAGCCACCACGTCGCCAAAATGCTGTATATTGCTGGCTGGTTCGAACAGCACAAATCGAAGTAGTAGCCCAGCCCCGCGTGTTTATGTTGCGTTTATCTTCCTAGGTTTATATGTGGCTGTACCCAGGCTCAAGCAAGAAAATAGAAATTCAAAGAGAGAAAAAACTATGCGCAAACGCTCCACGCTGCTCACCATCTTCGGTTCCATCGCAGTGGCAGTGATTTTTTCCGCGGTAGCCTTCTCGCGTCCAGCCGCTCCGGCGCCCGGCGCTAGCGGCTATCACCTCATCAAGACCATTCCCGTCGGCGGTGAAGGCGGCTGGGATTACGTATACGTCGACAGCGACGCCCGCCGCATCTACGTCTCCCGCGGCGCCCACACGATGGTTCTCGATGCGGACACCTACGCCGTCGTCGGCGACATCCCCGACACGCAAGGCGTCCACGGCGTCGCCGTCGCTTCCGAACTCGGCCGCGGCTTCACCAGCAACGGCCGCGCCAACACGGTAACCATTTTCGATCTCAAGACCTTGAAGTCCCTCGGCACCGTCAAAACCGACGTCAATCCCGATGCCATCCTCTACGAGCCCGTGACCAAGCGCCTCTTCACCTTCAACGGTGGCAGCAGAACCAGCGGTGGCGGCAAGAACGCCACCGCCATCAACGCCGCTGATGGCACGGTACTCGGCACCATCGATCTGCATGGCAAGCCCGAATTCGCCGCCGCCGATGGCAAGGGCAGCATCTTCGTAAACAATGAAGATTCTTCCACCCTCCACCATCTCGATGCCCAGTCCCTCAAGGAACTCCACAACTGGCCGCTCGCGCCTTGCAAATCACCCTCCGGCCTCGCCATGGACCTCGTCAATCGCCGCCTCTTTTCCGTCTGCGACGAAAAAGTCATGTCCGTCGTGAACGCCGACACCGGCAAAGTCGTCGCCACCCCCGCGATCTGCGATGGTCCGGATGCCGCCGCCTTCGATCCTTCGTCCGGTTACGCGTTCGCCTCCTGCGGCGACGGCAACCTCACCGTCATCCACGAAGACTCGCCGGACAAGTACACCGTCGTTGAAAATGTCCCCACCAAAAAATCCGCCCGCACCTTGGGCCTCGACCTCAAAACCCACAACATCTTTCTCCCCGCCGCCGATTTCGACGCCCCCGCTGCCGGTGAACGCCGCGGCAAAATGAAGCCCGGCTCCTTCGTCATCCTGGTCGTCGGCAAGTAGCCTGGAATCGTCAGAGAGCGTCGCGCGCCGCGCCTGCCAAAATACAAAAAGCGCCCCGGTGAGGAGGGTCACCGGGGCGCTTTTTTTGCAGGGGGGATTAAGGGAACTCTTAGTGAACAACGCCCACGTTGTGCGCTCCGGAAGCAAACGACAAGCTCGCTCCCGCCGCCTGCGGCAGCCACCAAATCTTCCGCACCCAGCCATGCTGGCTCACCATCATGCGCTTGCCCAGGAAATCCATCAACGCCGGGCTTACTTGCGTCGCCGCATAAATCGCGTTCGAATGGGCAAAGGGCCGCAAGTACGGATTCGATTCCTGGCCGTAGCCGCCTACCACCGCGCGCTTCGTGGACCACGCGTCAAACGCCGCGCCGCTGCTTCCCGCGATCGTCAACGCATACCACATCTTCCTTTGCCCGGCCGTTTCGCGCGGGCGCGCAATCACCGGCTTCACCGGCTGAAAAGGTTGCCCCGCCGGATTCAGAGTAATCGGCTCCGCATTGGCTTTTACTTTGGGTGTCGGCGCGGAAGGCAGGGCGGAAGCCGCGAGAGTAGAATCTTTTGCCGCGCTGTCGGAAACCACCGCGGGAGCGTCGTTAACCACTTTCGCCGTGTCGTCCATCTGCGGGATGGAACAAATCAGCAGCAGTGTTGCAATGACCATTGGCCACCTCAGTTTCGCCAGTGGGTCTTGCAAGTCCGTCCCCACTCGCAATACTGCCACTTTACTGTCCAAAAGGTCAGGTGGCACTGGCCCATTGGTCACATTTGCTGTGGTACGCCTTTCTAGCCCCTCCGTTTGCCCTTTTTCAAACGGCAGTACTAGGCCATAAATGTGAAAATCTTTTTACATTTTTGGCTCTCGGTTACCCTCCCTGCCGCCCGCGCGAACCGCTGCCGCGTCCCTCTCCGACTCTGCTATAATCCGCCTGTTGATCCCCGCCCACGCGGGCTGACACGAAACGATGCCCGGCAACGACTCTTCCGCCGCCAAACGCGCTCGCACCCCGCAGCGCACTCCCCAGCCTCCTCGCTTCATCGTCATTGAAGGCCCGCTCCGCGTCGGCAAAACCACTCTCGCCCGCATCCTTGCCGAACGCCTCCACGCCCGCCGCATCTACGATTGCGAAGACAATCCCTTCCTCGCCGATTTTTACAAAGCCAAGCCCGGCTCCGCCCTGCGCGCCCAGATGTATTTCCTCATCGAACGCCAGAAGCGCCTCCGCGAAGCCCTCGCCGTCGAAGCTCCCGGCCCCGTCCTCTCCGATTTCCTCATGGAAAAGGACCGCATCTTCGCCAACCTCAATCTCGACGACGCCGAACTCAAGCTATACGAGCGCTATTACGAAGCCCTCACCGCCGGCCTTCCCGCTCCCGACCTGGTCATCTACCTCCAGGCCAAGCCCGAAGTCCTCCGCGCCCGCATCGCCAAGAAAGCCTCCCGCGACGAATCCCACATCGCCCCCGAATACATCGAGGAACTCGCTCGCGCCTACGAACATTTCTTCTTCCGCTACGCCGCCTCCGACCTCCTGGTCATCAACACCTCCGACATCGACTTCGTCGAGCGCAGCGAAGACCTCCAGCTCCTCCTCAAGCGCCTCCAGGAACCCGTCAAAGGCACCCAATACTTCCTCCCGCTCGGCGCCTCCGAATGAAACTCTGTCCTTCGCCGTTGCCCGCCCTCGGCTGTGATGGTCCTTTGTAGGGGCGCGCTTCAGCGCGTCCCCTCTTCGCATTTGTGGTTGTAAGGGCGCAGCATGCTGCGCCCTCTGTCGCTACGTTGGTGTGCCTTCGTAGGGGCGGGGCTTGCCCGCCCGCTCTTCGATTTTGCCTTATGTAGGGGCGCACATCAGTTCGTCCGCTCTTATCTTGATCCACCCAAAAATAAAACGACGAGGCTCCCACCTTTCTCGTGGGAGCCCCGCCGATCGGGCCGCATTCCTCCTACTACTCGACAATAATCTGGCCCTTCATCCCTCTGTGCCCAAGACCACAAGAGTGGCAGCATCGGAACGTGTATGTGCCCGGCGTTTGGGCCACGAACTCAATGGCGCTCGTTTCCCCTTTTTTCAACTGCCAGCAATCTTGTGGCGAAGTAAAAAGCAACCCCGTCCCGCCGCTGGATTCGGCGCCGTCGGGAACCGCTGCGATTTTGAAACCATGATCGTGGTCCGTGGCCGTGATTTTGAGCAGAATCTTGGCGCCCACCTTGACGTGCACCGGCGACCCTGAGTACTCGTATTTCTTCGCCGAGAGCTCGATCACCTGCACCTTTTGCTCCTGCGCCAGCGCCGCTCCAGCCTGCAGCAAGCATGCCGCCAGTGCCACCGCAAACAATCTCAACATCGCCAAAATAAGGCGAATCGCAATTCGAGTCATCAACTCTCCTCTTTTCTCGAAAATGGTGTGCCTGGATGGACAGCTCCAGTTGCAGCTGCCACGATCACCTGTCGTCAGCTTCGTCTTTCCCATGCACTGGAGTCAAAAAGTTATCCAAGACAAAGTCTGCTACGTCGCGGCCCAGCCGTTGGCCGGTCGTCAGGTCAAAGCGGAAATGTTGTCCACCGAAGATACGGCTCAGCGTCGCTTCTTCCGCGGCCGCTGAAATGCTCGTGAATGATCGTTCGACTCCCGGGAGAACCTCGGACGTCACGTTGAACTCGGCGTGGTCCCGCTCGAAAAAGGAAATCAGCACCTCTGCCCCGGAAGCGCTGATCACCGCATGAGCGCCTGGATAGGACGGATCGGGAGCGGTCTTGCCGACTTCCGGCAGCCAGTTCTGATCCGCCACGGTTTCAGGGTTGATGCCGGCATCCGCCGCCCGGATCGCCGTCACTGGCCGCCAGAAATTGTACGTGTATTTGGCGTCGTAGAAAGCGATCACGTCATCGGCAAAGCTCAGGTTCAGCAGCGCGAACAACCGCGCGCTTTGCGCCGTCGTCAAACCGTGGGCCTGCGAGAACGTCTGCGAAATCTCGTTCCAATAGTTCTGTATGGCTCCATTCCAAAACCGCCCGGTCAATGCCTCATCGGCGGTGGCGGTCG